>Ga0310811_10014750_pt1 | contig 10203 bp, 10 predicted proteins | sample YCmetagenome_FD_207642 | JGI IMG/M metagenome (GOLD analysis project Ga0310811, IMG submission 207642) | Soil microbial communities from experimental microcosm in Duke University, North Carolina, United States - YC | ecosystem: Engineered > Artificial ecosystem > Soil microcosm > Unclassified ... | reverse complement strand
CCTTTGGTTGATGAATGAATATCCAGTACACCCGCCAAAAATGCAGGCTGATTGGCCACAATACCTATGCTCCTGCCTGCCAAGCGTGCAAATCCCACTACAATATTTTCTGCAAACCCCTTATGTACTTCCAAAAAGGAATCCGCGTCGATCACATTGTTTATCACATCACGTATATCATACGGTTGCGAGGCGTTCTCCGGCATCAGGTCAGCAAGTTGAGGACGCGAATCATCCTTACTTTCATACGGAATTGATGGCGCTCTTTCCTCGCAATTCTGCGGCATGTAGCTCAGTAACTTCTTGATATGTTGTATTGCGTCGATCTCATTAGTGCAGGCAAAATGTGTAACTCCTGATTTTGTTGCGTGTGTATCCGCTCCGCCTAATTCCTCTGAAGTCACCACCTCATGAGTAACGGTCTTCACCACATTCGGGCCGGTGACGAACATATACGAGGTGTTTTCCACCATTAATATAAAATCGGTAATCGCCGGTGAATACACTGCACCACCCGCGCATGGCCCCATAATGGCTGATATTTGCGGCACCACGCCGGAGGCCATGGTATTACGGTAAAAGATATCCGCATAACCACCTAACGATACCACGCCTTCCTGTATCCTGGCACCACCTGAGTCATTCAAGCCTACGACCGGTGCGCCGTTCTTCATGGCCAGATCCATTATTTTGCATATCTTCTCGGCATGGGTTTCCGAAAGTGAACCGCCAAAAACAGTAAAATCCTGCGAAAAGACATAAACCAGGCGACCGTTTATAGTACCATAGCCTGTTACCACACCATCACCCGGGTAAATCTCTTTTTCCATTCCAAAGTCGGTTGAACGGTGGGTAACCAGCATCCCGATCTCCTGGAAAGAACCTTCATCCAGCAAAAAATGCAAACGCTCGCGTGCAGTTAATTTCCCTTTTTTATGCTGACTCTCTACCCGCGCGTGACCGCCGCCTAACTGGGCTTGTTCGCGTTTATGTTGTAGTACTTTAAGTTTTTTGTTCACAATCCGGTTTATTAGCAAAAATGAATTTGCTAAAAATAGCAATTATTGAAGGAAATGCTCCATGCAGGTTCGTCTGACAAAACATAAAAGTTTTCCTTTCGTTAACTTTAAACCCATTAGTTTATGCTGAGACGATCAAAAGATAAGCGCACCCTCAAAGAAAACCTGATGCTGGCCTCATCCACCGCATTTGTTGCAGGCTCAACCAATGTGGCCGGTGTTATTGCATTCCTTGCCTTTACTACCAATATGACAGGCCACGTGGCCAACCTGGCGCGGCACGTCGCTGAAAATAACTGGCACGAGATGACGTTGTTTTTTATTTGGTTGCTTTTATTCTTTACGGGCGCATTTGTATCCAACTTCCTGATACGGTCCGCATCTGATAAAAGTAATTACTGGGCGCATTCACGGCCTATTATTATTGAGATTATTGTTCTGCTATTCGTAGCTATATATGGCGATAAGTTTTACGCTGAATCGCAAACAGAGCGCGAGATCATTATTTGCGCCATTATATTTTCGATGGGCCTGCAAAATAGCATGGTTTCGACAGTGTCCGGAGGGTTGATCAAATCTTCGCATCTAACGGGCTTGTTCACTGACCTGGGCGGAGATGTATCGGAGTGGTTTCATACCGCAGCGAAAAAGAGAGAGATCGTAAAAAATCGCATCTACGTACGTTTAACCATACTCGCCTTCTATTTTTTAGGCGGATTGGCTGGCGGCTACTTTTTCAATGCCTATGGCTTTGTGATATTCTACTTTATCCCGGTAATTTTACTGACGATATTATACTATGATCTTTCAAGTGTTGCAATACACAAACTATCGCGCCTGTTTTCATCACCTGAAAAAGTATAAATTTGCACCCGGAATTAATACATTTTAAAATACTAACCTATGTGCGCTAAAATTCATGACACCAGTCATATCACTTACCAGGGCCTGCTTGACGGCAATGAGACATTTATCAAAAATGCTTTAGCAAGCGATCCTGATTTCTTTAACAAACTGGCCACTCAAAACCCGCCTGTGCTTTGGATAGGCTGTGCCGATAGCCGCGTTCCGGCAAACCAGATCACTAACACGCAACCAGGAGAGATATTCGTTCACCGCAACATAGCCAATATGGTGATCCATACAGACATGAACATGCTTTCGGTATTAGACTATGCTGTGAACGTACTGAAGGTAAAGCATGTGATCGTTACCGGGCACTATGGATGTGGCGGGGTGCTTGCTGCTATGGGGCAAAATGAATTTGGATTAATTGACAACTGGCTGCGTCATATTAAGGACGTATACCGCATTCATGCTAAGGAGTTGGATGCTATAAGCGACGAAACCGCACGCGCCAATCGTTTGGTAGAATTAAATGTTATTGAAAACGTTTACAACCTGTGCAAGACAACTATCGTGCAAAATGCCTGGAAAAACGGCCAGGAGCTAAGCGTGCATGGCTGGGTTTATAGCCTTGCTACCGGAAAGATAAATGATATGAAAGTAAGCACCAGCAATAATGACAAGCTGGATAATGTGTTTAAGTTTAAATAAATCATGGTTCATAGATCATAGGCAACCGAAATCAATCGTAATCATACTTCCTCATTTTGCCAGGAAACAAATGTTACGCCGAAAAGCTCCTGAGCCGACTTACCATGCTATGTAAAACATAATCAAAGTCTGTGTGATCATGATCAAGGTGATCCATAAATAAAAAAATTTGCCTTCTCGTCGAAAAACGGCATTCAGGATATTTACTAAGATTATTATGATTGCAACAAAAGCCATAAACACATATGGTAATCCTCCATCGGGGCCATGTACTGCACTATGTTTATCTAAACTTAGTATTACTAAACGGGCACAAATTAATGTATGTAATAAATAAAATATTACAGCTATACTATGTTTCTTGCAGAGTAGCAAAAGCGATTTCATTGATAGTTAATTGGCATTATTAATACTACTTATTAAAGAAAGGTAACCTAGAACCAGTATAGATTTAATAAGAAACTTATGGGCAATTATTGCACAAAAAGGTATAATAATAACAACGCCCTGTTCATCTGAGCAGGGCGTTGTTATTTGCATTATATAAAATATTCTTTTTTCAAATCTCCTTCTGTAAAAACGGATACCTGTAATCCTTCGGCGGGTCAAAAGTTTCTTTGATAGTACGCGGTGATACCCAACGCAGCAGGTTGATCATTGAACCGGCTTTATCATTTGTGCCCGATCCTCTTGCACCGCCAAATGGCTGCTGACCAACTACTGCACCTGTCGGTTTATCGTTGATATAGAAGTTACCCGCCGCATTACTTAAGCGTTGCGTTGCCTCAGCAATGGCGTAACGGTCTTGTGATATGATGGAACCGGTCAGCGCATAGATTGAAGTTTTGTCTACAATATCGATCACCTTACTAAAATCTTTGTCCTCGTAAACATAAATGGTCAGTACCGGTCCGAAGAGCTCTTCACACATGGTTACATAGTAAGGATCATCCACACGCAATACAGTCGGCTCGATAAACCAGCCATCGGTTTTATCATACTTACCACCGGTTACCAGTTCTACGCTGATATCATTTTTTGCTTCGTCGATATATTTTGCGAGCTTATCAAATGATGCTTCGGTGATTACGGCATTAATAAAGTTTTCGAAATCTTCAGTCGGGCCCATTTTAAAGCTGGCCACATCGCGCTGCATATTTTCTTTTACTGCGGGCCATAGTGATTTAGGGATATAAGCCCTTGAAGCAGCCGAACATTTCTGTCCCTGGTATTCAAATGCACCACGAACCAGCGCTGTGCTTACTACATCTGCATCGGCGCTTGGATGGGCAAGAACAAAGTCCTTACCACCAGTTTCGCCAACAATGCGCGGGTAGGTTTTATATTTGTGAATGTTCTTTCCGATAGTTTGCCAAATGTTCTGGAACACTTTGGTTGAACCGGTAAAGTGTATCCCTGCAAAATCAGGATGATTAAATATTACCTCACCTGCAACAGGACCGTCAACATAGATCAGGTTGATCACACCGTCAGGAACGCCGGCTTCTTTGAACACTTTCATGATCACATTAGCAGCGTAAATCTGCGGATAAGCAGGTTTCCAAACCACCACGTTACCCATCATCGCAGCAGATGAAGGCAGGTTGCCTGCAATAGCTGTAAAGTTGAATGGTGTCAAAGCAAACACAAAACCTTCCAGCGGGCGTTGCTCTACCCTATTCCAAACACCTTTACCTGAGATGGGCGGCTGTTGCTGGTAGATCTCGGTCATGTAGGACACGTTGAAACGCAGGAAATCGATCAGCTCACAAGCCGAATCGATCTCGGCCTGGTAAGCATTTTTAGATTGCCCCAGCATGGTTGCAGCATTGATCTCACCACGGTATGGGCCTGCGATCAGGTCGGCAGCTTTTAAGAAGATGGCCGCACGTTGTTCCCATGCCAGATCTTCCCAGGCAGCTTTTGCAGCCAAAGCAGCATCAATAGCGGCATTTACGTGACTTGCGTCGCCTTCAGAAAAAGTGGCCAGTAAGTGTTTATGATCGTGCGGTGGACGGATTTCCAACTTTTTGTTGGTCTTCACTTCTTTCCCGCCGATATACATCGGAATATCGATTTGTTTGGAGCGCGCTTCTTCCAGAGCGGCTTTCAGGGCAGCACGTTCTACACTGCGCGGGCCGTAATTTAAAACAGGCTCGTTCTGCGGTGCAGGCACGTTAAAAAATCCTTTCAGCATAGGTGTTAATTATTGAGTGCGCAAAGATAAGGGTTAATGTGCAGATGTACGAATGCGTTGATGGGCAAATATGCAAATGTGCAGATGTGCGAATGAACAAACGCATTTTTATGACTTTCAGCTGAATGAGCAGCTCATTGATGTGCAAATGAGAAGATTTGCAAATGAATCAAAACCATCTGCACATTCGCACATCTGCATATCTGCACATTTGATTAATTTTATCTCATGACCATTGAAGACCTCCAAGCTATCTGTTATCAACTACCCGGCGTAACGCAGAGTATTAAACTGGGCGAGCATCTATGCTTTAATGTCGGCGATAAAAGCTTTTTGTTTACCCATCCTGATGGTGTGCCGCCATCAGCTTCATTTAAAGTGCCTGATGAAGATTTTGAAGAGGTAAGCGCTATGGAAGGTTTGGAACCGCAACCCTATGTTGCACGATATAAGTGGGTATTGGCTCGTGACATCAATAGCTTGAGTAAGAAACAATGGGAATTCTTTATCAAACAATCATACGGCCTTATTGCTGCTAAATTGCCTGCTAAAGTTAGGAAGAGCATTGGGTTGTAATCTTACAGGCAAGCATATGGTTAACAGGGCGCATATTCAACTCACCCGGTCATTGCTACGCTCGACCACCCTCTCTCCGCTTCGTGCAAAGAGGGGCTTATTTTCGTTTTTACCCTCTTTATGGCCTGCCATAGAGAGGGTCGAACAGCGTAGCGCATTCGGGGTGAGTAAACACATGGCTATAATTGAAACACTATTAACTTAATTTAGCATAAATCTTACCCACAGGGCATTTGCAATATAAACGTAGTTTCCCCGCCACTTGACTCTGCAAAAAGTCTCCCTTTATGTGCTTTAGCAATTTCTGAAGCAATAAATAATCCTAAACCCAAACCTTTCTGACTTGAATTATTTTTCCCGCGCGAAAATGGTTGGAATAAACTATCCATAACAGATTTTGGTATGTCATCGCCGGCATTGGTAACCGTCAGTGTAAAATTTCCATCGTTGCTGTCAGCGTGAACACGCACCGGGACATCCGGCCTGCCATAGGTGATGGCATTGCTTAATAGATTGGAAAACACCTGCGCGATACGCTTTCCATCGCAGCCAACTGGTCCTTCAAGGTTAAGCTTAAGTGAAACATACCGCTCGGGCCAAATCAATGCCAGTTCGTCAACTACGTGTTTTAATATCTCGGCTAATGGCTGATCTTCCAGGATATTCAATTGGAGTCCACCGCCTAAATGGCTTTGTGCAAAGTCGAGAATGTTATCTATCAGGCCGCGCATACGATAAGCGGAACTCTGCATTATTTCGGCCAGTCGCTTCACCCTGCTCTCAACGGGCATTCTTAATAGTAATTGGGCGGAACTCAGAACGGCGCCTACCGGGTTCCGCAAATCGTGACCAAGAATTGCAATAAACTGTTCGCGAAGCCTGGCATTTTCCTGCTCTTCTTCCAGCCTGGCCTGCATTATTTTAACCTCATCTGACGCGCTCAAATGAAATGCGATCAGTTCGGCAAACAATTTGAACATACCTGTTACTTCAGGTGTATTTAATCGTGCCGGGCGTGGGTCGATGGAACAGAGCGTTCCAAAAAAGCGACCATCCTTTAAAAAGATGGGCATCGAAATATAACTCTGGAAACCATACATGGCCGGGGTATGGTGGGTACAGAAAAACTCATCCTTCGCTACATGATCAATGATCACCGGCTCGCCGCTCTGGCGTATTTCGTGGCAGATGGTGGTTTCTACCTTTAATTCGTCGCCTGGCTTCAGGCCAAACGCTATGTCGTCTCGCACGCTGCAGGTGATCCATCGGTCTTCAGTCACACGGGCCACGGCAGCAAATCCCATCCCGGTGGTCCGGCAAACCACATCCAGCAATGTCGGCATCATGGCGATACCGTTCACAGCGTCAATATCCGCCTGAAAATTAGGGTCAGTCAATGTTAAAGAATTAAGAGGATACAATTTACAAATAAAAAACTGTATAAATTCTGAATTTAGACTGAGATGTTAATAATTAGTTTAATTTTTTTATTTATAAAACAACAATTAACGGTCTAAATAACCCAATGCCAGCCCACCGGAAACTTGCATTTTTATGCATCTTTTTTACACCTCTCGCGTATAAGATTCCCATGGATGTAAATAAACGTCCTAACACGCACACTATTAATCAATAAAAGAAGCACGGCTATGTCGAAACCAGAGGATATTTATAAAGAGTACAGGGAACTGGTATTAAAGCACTCCAAAGAAGCGATCAACGGACAAAAATTCTCATTTCTGTTTACTTCAGAAAAAGAAGGGACTTTTACCCTAACCAACAATGAAACCAAGGACATGATAGGCGGTACATTTAAGCTGAGCGTGAACAATGACGGGCTGAACATCCTGATGGACTATAAAGGTTTCTATATCACACAAACTTTAAAGATCGACAAAAAAGAAAGTACCATTGTACGCGAACCAAACAGTGGCAAGGTGTTTTTGACCGGCCATAAACTCGACATGAAAGGCGACAAATAAGGATTTATACTATTTACTTTCATTCAGTTTGTAGCACCTTATACACAATTTATAGGAAAAACTTCCACAAAATTAACCCACAGTTTCTGCAATCATTTTCTGCTAAGGCAATAAAAGGCCCAAATTGGCTCGTATTGACCTGTTTTTAAGTTCACCTTCATGTGGTGCAGTTGTTGCCGTACCTCAGGCATGAAGAGCTTGCCTATACTCCTTCTTTTTGTTATCCTGTCGCTGACCGCCGCCGCGCAGTTTCCGCTTGGCAGTACTATGCCTAAGATCAAAACTTATTTTAGCGAACACATCCCCTACTCGTTTGTCCAGGAATTCAGGGCAGAGAACGGAGATACTGCGATCTGTTTTACCAAGTCAAGAATGATTGGCGACTTCACCTTCTATTTTGACCACAACGGCATATGCACCTCGTACGTCGTAACCTATGACAGAAAAGATTTCCACGAAATACAATCACTGCTCGATCATAAATACTGCCACCTGGAAACTGCCCGCTGGATATCTGAAGAAGGCAGATTTGATGTGGATGTAAAACCACCGGTAACCGGTGCAAATTACTTCAGCGTTACCTATACAACAGACTCGCTGATCAGCAGTAAATATGACAATACTTTGGTGTCGAACTAAATCGCATAAATCTTTTAAATTAGAGGTTTATTCAAACGCAAAATGAAACCATCATGAGCCACAACTGACAATAAATAATTTGGCTCATGATAGCTTCATCACCATTAAAAAACAAATTACTCTGATGAAAACATTACTATTTGTATCACTGTGTGCAGTGATGCTATTTGTTTGCGCCCAAAAAGCGCACGCCCAGGAGCAAACGCCGGCCGATATTTCCAAAAAATTCTTTGAACTATATGCCACCAAACCGATGGATGCCATCGATCAGCTTTTTGCTGATGTGAAGAAGAACAAGCAGGTAAACGACGACATCACCGCCATCAAAAAGAACCTGAAAGTAACCATCGACCAGGACGGCGAATATTATGGTTATGAACCGATCACCGAAAAAAGCGTTGGCAATACTGTCAAACTTTTAAGCTATATCGTAAAGTATGATAAGCAGCCTGTGCGTTTCGTCTTTGTTTTCTACAAGCCTAAAGATGCCTGGAAGATTTACACTTTTCAATTCAACACTAATTTGGATGATGAGTTGAATAATGCTGCTGGGGTGGATTTGTTGAAGGAGAATAAGGAGTAGGGGGTAAATCCAATGAAAAATCTATTGTTTTTATTATTGATACTCTTATCCCAGAATATTTTCGGGCAAACAAGGTATGAACCTACAATGTCATTATTGAAATGGCTCGTTAAGAAAGACCATATTGAATATCTTAAAGCAAAAAGTAATGCTGCGATATTTTACAATAAAGATTTATTGGATAAACAAACTCTTATAGATAGCTCCGAGAAAGATATTCCGAATCTCTGCATGAAAGATTTTCTATCAGCTCAAGAGATAAACATTTGTAAAACCGTTCCACCAATGCTAGTGCAAACTGACTGGAGAAAGCATTATCTTGAACTCAAAATTAAATTTGTAACCGACAAATCAGAATTGCTAAACTCCAACCCACCTCATACAGTTTATGGATTTTCAGAGCCTGTTTTTTTAAATGAAGCTAATACAAGGGTAGTAATAGGGGAATACTTTGTTTGTGGACCTGTTTGCGGTCGAGACGACTTTCTATTGTGCGAATTTAAAAATGGTTCATGGCAAATTATTGCACGAGCAGTAATTGCCAATGACTAAAAACAAAACGTCCCCTTCACCTATCTAGTTAATAGGTAGTTGATACTTTCAACGTTAAGACACGATACTAATAGATAGCCCGGTCCGGGTAAAGCGAGGGACACGCCCATATTTCAGTTAGTAGTTTTTAGTTGGCAGTTTGCAGTAGGGTTATTCTGATAATTCTTAAATTCTGATAATTCCGGTTCAGACAATATGCAGCGAGGCCTTTTCGCACCGCACTTCGACTGAGCTCAGTGTGACACCCACCTCTTTGGTAAATAAATCATGTAATCATTGAATCAAGCGAATCATGGTTCAGACAATTTGCGGTAGGGCTTTTCCCCTTTAACGAATTCCGGCTCCCTGATCTGCATAGTTCGGAGATGGCTTCGTTCCTCGCCATGACGGTTGGGGTATAAAAAAACGCCCCGCTCAAATCAGCAGGGCGTTCATAATATAAACGACTTGTCGTTTATTTATATTATTATTCGCCTTTTTCAGCGTTTTCTTCGTTGGCAGCTGGTGCTTCAGGAGTTTCGTCAGCAGCAGGAGTTTCTTCTACCGCTGGTGCAGCTTCAGCAACCGGGGTTACTTCTGCTTTTGGCTCTTCAACTACTACTGCTTCTTCAACAGCAGCTTCAGCTTTTGGAGCAGCGGCCTTAGGAGCGGTGGTACCTTTACCTGAACCACGACGACGGGTTGATTTCTTAGCAACTGCAGCACCATCTTTAGTGTAAACAGTGTTGTAGTCTACCAATTCGATCAGCGCCATTTCCGCGTTATCACCCAAACGGTTTTCAAGTTTGATGATACGGGTGTAACCACCCGGACGGTTAGCGATCTTTTCAGCAACTTCGCGGAACAACACGTTCACGCTGTCTTTGTCCTGCAGGTAGCTAAAAACCGTACGACGTGAGTGCGTAGTATCGTTTTTTGATTTGGTCAGCAATGGTTCTACATAACCGCGCAAAGCTTTTGCTTTTGCTAGTGTAGTAGTGATGCGCTTATGGATGATAAGCGAAGAGGCCATGTTTGCCATCATCGCCTTGCGATGACTGTCGGTACGGCCTAAGTGGTTTACTTTTTTTCCGTGTCTCATTGTTTTTTGTTTTGTGG
>Ga0310811_10014749_pt1 | contig 10204 bp, 15 predicted proteins | sample YCmetagenome_FD_207642 | JGI IMG/M metagenome (GOLD analysis project Ga0310811, IMG submission 207642) | Soil microbial communities from experimental microcosm in Duke University, North Carolina, United States - YC | ecosystem: Engineered > Artificial ecosystem > Soil microcosm > Unclassified ... | reverse complement strand
GCGCGAGGCCTGCCGGCTGCGCCTGCGCCCGATCGTGATGACCTCGGTCGCCTTCATCGCCGGCACTGTCCCGCTGGTGCTCTCGCACGGCGCCGGCGCCGAGGTGCGTTCGGCGACCGGAATCACGGTGTTCGCCGGCATGATCGGCGTGACCCTGTTCGGCCTGTTCCTGACTCCGGTGTTCTATGTCGGCCTGCGCAAGCTCTCGGGCCGCAAGCTGATCCAGCACAGCAAGGCGAGCGTCGCGCACGTCTGAAGCCAGCGAAAGCACCGACTTTCCTTCGAGGCTCGGTTGACAAGCCCAGGGGCCGCAAGCCTTGCTTCGCCCATGGACTGGCGGACGCTGGAAACGTTTTCCTTTGGCGACAGCCCCGAGCTGGCGGATGAGCTTCTGGCGCTTGTCCTGTCCGGAACCAAGCGTGCGACCTGCTGGGCGGAGAGCCAGGGCCTGCTCTCGGCGGAGGTCGGCAAGGCGATGGTCGTCCTGGACGGGCAGGGCGTTCCGCGAGCCGTCGTCAGGACGATCGAGCTGACCAAGCGGCGGTTCGACGAGGTCGACGCGGCCTTCGCCCATGACGAGGGCGAAGGCGATCGCTCGCTGCCCTACTGGCGCGAGGCGCACAGGAGATACTTCACCCGGCTCGGACGATATGCGCCGGACATGATGCTCTGGTGCGAGCGGTTCGAACTCGTCGCCCGTCTGGATTAGGTCCCGCAACCGGATAAGCTGCCGGCAGAACCGAAACGAAGGGGAGGGCGCCATGGCCACACAGGATGCAACCGGCGCAGGCCGCTCTACTCCTGGAGGCTTCTGGCCCAAGGGATGGTGGCGCGTGATCGACGCGCGGATCGGCATCATGCCCTTGCCGATCTTCGTGCTGCTGATCGCATTGGTGGCCGAGCTGGTCGAGGTCAACGAAGTGAAGCCGGACGGGCCGACCATGATCGTGGTGCTGGTCCTGGGCGGCTTCGCCTGTGCGGAGGTCGGCAAGCGGACGCCGATCCTGCGCAGCATCGGCGCGGGCGCGATCCTCGCCACCTTCGTGCCGTCGGCGCTCACCTACTATCACCTGATCCCCGCGCCGATCGAGAAGGCCATCATCGAGTTCACGCGCTCGACCAACTTCCTCTATCTGTTCATCGCCACCATCATCGTCGGCAGCATCTTTGCCATGGACCGCGATGTCCTGATCCGCGGCTTCCCGAAGATCTTCGTGCCGCTGGCGCTGGGCTCGGTCGTCGCCGCGGTGGTGGGCACCGTGGTCGGCACCGCGCTGGGGCTCGGCGCCTACACACGTTCTTCTACGTCGTGGTGCCGATCATGGCCGGCGGCGTGGGCGAGGGCGCCATTCCGCTCTCGATTGGTTACGCCGCGCTGACCGGCGTGTCCCAAGGCGAGGTGTTCGCCGAGGTGCTGCCGCCGGTCATGTTGGGCAGCCTGACCGCGATCCTGCTCTCGGGTTTCCTGAACTACGTCGGCAAGAAATACCCGTCGCTGACCGGCGAAGGCCGCCTGCAGCCGCCGCGGCCGGGCGACGAGGATGCCGGCGTCGACATCCAGGCCCACGACGAAGGCGGCAAGGAGAAGGGCGTCGGCGCCGTGGGCGTGAGCACCATCGCCGCCGCCGGCCTCACCGCCATCACGCTCTATCTGCTGGGCGTCCTCTGCTTCAAGCTGTTCGGCCTGCCGGCGCCTGTGGCGATGCTGTTCCTGGCCGTGATGGCCAAGCTCACCCACGCCGTCTCGCCCGAGCTGCAGCGCGGCGGCCTGGTGATCTACGACTTCGTGCGCACAACCATGACCTATCCGCTGCTGTTCGCCATCGGCGTCTCGCTGACGCCGTGGGACAAGCTGGTCGCGGCATTCCATTTCACCAACATCGTCACCATCGTGGCGACGGTGGCCACCATCATGGCGACCGGCTTCGTCGTCGGCCGGCTGCTGAAGATGTATCCGATCGAGACAGCGATCGTGAACGCTTGCCACTCGGGCCAAGGCGGGACGGGCGACGTCGCCATCCTGACCGCGGCCAACCGCATGCAGCTCATGCCCTTCGCCCAGATCGCGACTCGCATCGGCGGCGCCGTCACCGTGACGCTGGTGCTGGTGATCATGGGTTCTTTGAAGTAGCCAGTGCAGCTCAATCGGGGTCGTTGCATGGACGCATTCGTCGTGGTGGATATGCAGATGGGCCTGCTCGCGGGCAGGCCCAAGCATGACCTGGTGGGCGTCGTGGCGCGCATCAATGCACTCGCTACAGCGGTGCGTCAGCGATCGGGGCGCGTCATCTGGATCAGGCATTGCGGCAAGCCGGGCGATCTCTTCGCGCGGCAGGCGACGGGATGGGCATACCTGCCCGAGCTCGACCGTCATGCCGATGACCTCGTGGTGGAGAAAACGTTGAACGATTCCTTCGCCGGAACATTGTTGCGCGCCACCCTGGAGCAGCTCGCGGCCGATCGCGTCGTGGTCGCCGGCTGGGCGACCGACTTCTGCGTCGACACCACCGTCCGGTCGGCGGTGTCCAACGGCTTCCATGTCGCCGTCGCCGCCGATGCGCACACCGTCGCCGACCGGCCCCACCTGCCGGCGGCCGACGTGATCCGGCATCACAACTGGGTCTGGGAGGGTCTCATCACCGACCGGTCGATCCGCGTGATCCCGACCGACCAGCTGGTCGGCGAAAGTTGATCGCCATGCACGAGTGGACAGGAAGATGACGACGTTCGAGATCCCGACCGTCACGACGGAGCGCCTGCGGCTGCGCGCCTTTCGCGCCAGCGACCTCGACGCCTACGCCGCCATGGAGGCGAACCCGGAGGTGATGCGCTACCTGACCATGGGGCGCACGGCGACGCCGGTCGAGGTCTGGCGAACGATGCTCATGTCGACGGGTTCATGGGTCTTGCGCGGCTATGGCATGTGGGCCTGCGAGAAGATCGACGGCGCCGTGTTCATCGGCAGCGTCGGCGTCTTCCATCCGCTCGACTGGCCGGAACCCGAAATCGCCTACGCGCTCGACCAGCCGTTCTGGGGCCAGGGCTACGCCACCGAAGCGGCTGGCGCAGCGCGTCGCTGGCTGTTCGAGCACTTTCCCCTCGACCGGGTGGCAAGCTTCATCCACCCCGACAATGCAGCGTCACAACGCGTCGTCACGCGCCTCGGCGCGGTGCGCGAGCAAACGGTCGAGCTGCGCGGCAACGCCTACGAGTGCTGGGTGCACCGCCGCTCCGTCGGCAACTGAGATCGCAGCTCACGTCATCTTCAGGACGACGCGGAAGCGGGCCTTGCCGCTCACCATGCGGTCGTAGGCCGCCTGCGCGTCGGCGAACGGGTAGATCTCGTTCATCGGGCTGATGTGATGGAGCTGGCAGAAGCTCAGCGTATCCTCCGAATCGGTCGCGACGCCGGAATACCAGCCGCGCACCGCCGAGCTCTTGCCGATCATCTCGATCGGATTGACGGGAAAGGTCGAGACCGCGCCGATGATCATCATCGTGCCGTTGGGGCCAAGGCCGCCCATCACCGACTGCATCGCCTCGGCGTTGGTCACGGTCGCCAGGATCACGCGCGCACCGCCCAGCTTGCGCAACGCCTCGGCGGGATCGCCTTCGGTTGAATCGATGTAGTCGTGTGCGCCCAGCGAGCGGATCATCTTTTCCTTGTCGCGTCCGCGGTTCACCGCGACGGTGCGGTAGCCCTGCCGCGCGGCGAACTGGACGGCGAGATGCCCCAGTCCGCCCACACCCAGGATCGCCACCACATCGCCGGTGCGCGCACCGCTGTGGCGCAATGCGTTGAACGTCGTCACGCCGGCGCACAGGAGCGGCGCCGATTCGACATCGTCCATGTCGTCGGGAATGTGCGCCGCCGCCGAGACGTCCGCGACCATGTGCGTGGCGTAGCCGCCGTCGCGCGTGACACCGGTCACGGCCTGCACGTTCTCGCAGGCGAAGGCTTCGCCGCGCCGGCAGGTGCGGCAATAGCCGCAGGAGCCGCCGAACCAGCCGACGCCCACGCGATCGCCCGGTTTCCAGCCTTCGACATGCCCGCCGATCGCCTCGACCACGCCGATCACCTCGTGGCCCGGCACGCGCGGATAGACCATGCCGGGCCACAAACCCTCGACCGTGAAGGTGTCGCTGTGGCAGACCCCGCAGGCCTGGATGCGGATCAACAGTTCCTTCGGCCCGGGCGGCGGCACGTCGCGCTCGACCCGTTGCAGCTTCGCTCCGCCCTTGGTCACGACCATCGCAATCATCTTCGCCATGGCACCGCTCCGCGCTGGGAATTGAAGGACCGACAATACCACGCCCTCAATGACCGGAACGTTGCTTATGGGCGACCGAGAGCAACCTTGGCGGATGCCCTCCGTTTAGGACGGCAGTTGAAACGACCGAGGAGCGACTATGGCGACACGTAAAGTAAAGGGCGGCTCCGCGGTGCGGACGACGGTGGAGGTGCTGAACGCGGCGATCGATGCCTTATCTCATCCGGCGGATATCGCGAGCCGCGCGGCCGTCAGGACACTGCGCGCCGCTCGCCGTGCCGCTGAAAAGGCGACCCGGCGCGTCGCCGCGCGGAGCAGCGCCAAAGCCGCCGCGGCCAGGCGGAAGCTGATCACCGAGAAGAAGGCCAGCAAGAGAGTTTTGCGCAAGGCCACGTCCCGCGCCAAACGCCTGGTCAAGAAGACGGCAAAGGCGAGCGCGCAGCGCCGTCGCCGATAGGCCACCTGTTTGCCCTGCAACCTCTGTCGCTGCCATGCGTAGTTGAAGGACGAGGACGGGAGCGCACCGAGGACCGAATGACAGAAGTCATTTACCTGCAGGATCGACGGAACCGCGCGGCATCGCCGGAAGTCTTGCCCCCGCAAGATATGGAGAATGCGGAGGCGCGGCGCGCTGCCCTGTACGACATGTTGCGCCTCCTGGGGCGCGCGGTCCGTACAAACGACATGACAATCGAGGACAAGGAAGAGTTCGCGCTGGCGGCGCTGAAGGTTCTCGGCCCCGATTGGGAACTGTCGCGGTCCTGTTAGCCGCTATTTTGATTTTGGCCGCCGCTCCGATCGCCCATCGTCGACCGCCTCACCATCGTCAGTGATGGATGACGCTTCCTGTCCCGTGGACGCGATGCGACCTGGCCGCAGAGCCGCGTGACCGATCTCAACAGATGCGGCGTGCTATGGATCAACTCCACTTCGGAGTCGGCGGCCTGGCGTTGCACGTGCTGGAGGACGGAGAAACCGTCGATGGGTCCCGGCAGGCGCGCATCGACCAGCACGACCCTGAAGCGTCACGCTTTCAAATCGTTGAGCGCCTGTTCCGAATCGGCCGCCTGATCGACATCGAACCCGTATTCACGCAGATACCGCGCAATTCGGCGAGCGGCAAGCGACGCCGGGACAGCGAGCAACAAAGGGCAATCGTCTGGTTCGCTCTTGGTGTTGGGCATCCGCTGTTCCCAAACTGGACCTGACCTGCAATCGCGTAACGACGCCGCGATCGTCGAGGTTGCAATTCGATATCGACTCGACTCTATGAATGCCGGCAGGCGAAAGCGTGCATTTCAATGGGGAGACGCATCGTTGGCGACGGTCAGCTTCATTTCCGAGAGCTCCGGGGCGACGCCGCGGATCTCGTGGAAGAAGACGCCCAGCAGCCGGCCGATCGTCTGTCTCAGGGTCCTGTCGACCGGCGCGCCGATGTGGCTGCTGGTCAGCGCGAGGACGGTGTCATGTAGGCTCCAGACGAACGGATAGTCCGGCGCGTGAGGCACATTCAGGATCGAGACCAGGCCGTAGTGCGTCGCCCCGGTCTTGCGGGCGAAGCGCGCCGCCGGCGTGTCCTGCTCCAGGTCTCCCAACGTGATCGCGACCGTCGCGTCGGGGGCGTTGGGCACGAACAATTCGTACTCACGATAGGCCAGTGTTCCGGGCTCGAGGTCTTTGGCCATGTGCCTGCCTTCGCTGATGGCTCAGCGTGTCTTCGGCGCCCAAGGAGAGGCAACGACGACGCGTCGCCCCAGTTCCCGACGACAGTCCGGGCAACGGCCGCAGCTCCGCCCCGGGGCTCAGATACCATGCGGCGCAAATGCCTTGTTCGGGCCGGCAACTTTGCCCGTGTCGCGTTCGTTCTCGTACAGAGTAGTAGAAGGCTCCGGCAGAAACAGCATGAGGCCAGGACCATGTCTCGCGTACTTGATCTTTTGCACCAAGCCCGTGCCACAAGAGACGAGGCTCGACGGGCGAGGCGGCTTGCTGGAGCCCTGACGCAGGTCGACGATCAGAACCGCCTTCTTCGCTATGCGGACGGGCAGGACCTGGTGGCCGCGGGAATGGAGCAGCAGGCCACGCAGCAAGCCTCCGCCTCGATGGAATCGGCTCTGCGGAAGGCGCATCGGTCCGACACGGGACGCGATGCGGCCGACCAAGAGAGCCAGCCGTCGCGGAACGGCCCGCACACCAAGCATTGATCCCAGCAGCGCGGCCATCTCAGCGGCCGCGTCCGTTGCCGCAGGCATTGAGCGGCACGTGCGCCGCCGAGGCGGCGTTCAGGCAGTCGGTCATGCCGGCATAGGAGCGGCGATCGAACTCGATCGCCTGAGCGGTGCTGGTCTGCGGATACGGCGACAGGCAAGAGAGGCCGGCCGCACGTCGCGCCTCGCAAGACTCTTCTGCCTGTGTCGCAGCAGGATCCTGCTGCGACGGAACGCCGCTCACTGCCGATTCCGGCGAGCCTCCAGGAATGCCGCCACTCGCGCCGCCACCGTCGGCGGCACTGGCAGCACCGCTGCCCGCTGCGGCGCCTGCGCCCGCACCGCCCGCGGCTGCTCCTGAGCCGCCGGCTGCGCCTGCACCAGCAGCACCTGCACCGGCAGCACCACCCGAGCCATCACTGCTACTTGCGCCAGTGCCACCTGCACTCGCGCCGGCGCCGCTTGCACTGGCACCACCTGCGCCGCCACTCGCGCCAGCGCCGCTTGCACCGGCACCACTGCTGGCACCACCACCTGCGCCGCCATTCGCGCCAGCGCCGCTTGCACTCGCGCCCCCACCGCTACTTGCGCCGGCGCCGCTTGCACTGGCACCACCACCTGCGCCGCCACTCGCGCCAGCGCCACCTGCACTGGCATCACCACCTGCGCCGCCACTCGCACCAGCGCCACCTGCACTCGCGCCACCACCGCTACTTGCGCCAGCGCCGCTTGCACCGGCGCCACCTGCACCGGCGCCACCTGCACCGGCACCACCTGCACTCGCACCAGCACCGCTTGCGCCGGCGCCACCACCACTCGCACCGCTGCCGGCGCCCGCGCCTCCGCCGCCACCTCCGCCCCAGACCTTCACAACATCAGACGCGTGAAAGTTCGATGACCCGGTGTCGAGCGTGAGTGGTGACGCCAGCTGTGATGGCCCCGCCATCGCGTCTCCAAGAGAGAACAACAGACCGGGCATTCCGACGGCGAGCATCAGCACATTGCGCGAAACCATCACACACTCCCTTCCCAGACACACGGGAGTGCAAACGCGGCATTGCGGGATTTGGATGCGCCGCCACAGTGGGTCGCCCAACGCATGCCGGAAGTGATGGTTGAGCCGGCGCCGCCAAGTCATGCATCGGCATGAAGACTTCGGTTTTTTATAGCCGGGCGTTTTTCATAGCTGGTCGTAGATGAATCCGCCGAAGCCGATGAGGGCCAATGCAATGCCGAGGTTCAGGAAGAACCGGACCGACCTGGCCGTCAGCGATTGTTCGTGCCGGCGGGCCGCCCGTTCGGCTCTCGACATCTCCTGCTGGCGTTCGATCTGTCGGCGGAAGGAGTCCGGCGAAGAGACCGTTCCGACGACGCCACCGGACTCGAGCTCGATCCTGAGGCTGATGAAGCAGATCAGCAAGCCGATGACGCCGATGCCCGCGAAGCCGGCGAATGCAACGAAGACATAGGCGACGAGGGCGGCGACCAGCCAGCCGACGACCCCGACGAGAAGGGCCATGGGATTGTCGAACATGGCGGCGCACCTGCAAGCGAACCCTGGAGCAAACCAACCGAAGGCAAACGAACCTTCCAGAGGATAGCGCATCGCGCGCCCTACGGCCCGCGCGGCCACCTGAGCCTGGCGATACGGGGATCGGCGGCGAAGGTGGCACGGCCGAAGGTGATGCCTGATTTGGGCTGCTCGCAGAGAGCCTGGGCGCCCGCCGCGCTCAGCCGCACGCGCCAGGTCTGCTGCGCGATTGGCTTGGGCCGCGAGAAGGCGCGCGGCGTGAGGAGGGCCAGGTTGTGGCCCTGGTTCGGATCGCGCACCGAGCGGTAGCGAATGATCTCGAGCTTGGCCGCGCGCGCCGTCTCGGCCAGCGCCTGGCAGGCGGCGTAGTCGGTGAGATGGGTCCATTGCGCGTGGTCCTTCGCGAGCTTGCCGCGGGTGAGATCGATCGCCTTGCGCGTGCCATAGGCAGCGGAGAAGGCCGTGTACTCGGCGGCGTTCGCGGGCCACGGCGTATCAGGCGATTCGGCGAAGAACAGCAGGCGCCAGAACACGAGCTCGGCTACCGCAGTCTGAGGTGCTTCGGCGGCATAGAACACGCCCTCGGTGAGGCCGGCGCGCCGGAAGCGCGAGCCCATGGGATAGACGGCGCCATAGCGGAAGGGCGTCGCGAGCAGATAGTGCAGGCCGTCACATTCTGACGGCAGCGTGGGCTTCGTTGCCTCGACGAGCTCTTCCAGCAACGCCTGTTCTTCGACCGTGTCGACGAGCTTCAGCGTCGAGACCTTGTGCTGCGCCTCGACCAGTCGCCAGCAGGTGCCGGAAAGCGGCCGTGCCTCAGACGACAGCGCGCCGGGCGTCCAGGTACTGGAGGACATTCATCAGCCCGGGCACGGTCTGGATCAGTTTCAGCGGCGCGTCGCGAAGGGCGGTGTTCGTATTCCTGAGCCAGGCGCCCGCGATCGCATCGTCGCCGCCCACGATCGCATCCAGCGAGCGCGCGAGCCGCACGAACAGCAACGCCAGCTCGAACGCCTTCTGGCCGGGCTGCAGCGCATAGTCGCCCGCCCGCATGCGCGAAACCGTCGCCTCGGAGAGCCCGACCACGGCCGCCAGCGCCCGGTTCGTCAGGGCGAGCTGGTCCGCGGCCCTGAGCGCCGCCTTGGTGACGACAGCCGACGGATCGGGCCTGGCGGCGAGTTGGGAGCGGGGACGGTGGGAGCGCATGAGCTGCCTTTCTATGGAAAGAATAGGCATCTATACTTCCCTCGGCAAGGGGCTGGCTGTCCGCTGCCGCCTTGCCGGAGCGGCGGCGACACCGTGTTGCCCGAGCCGGCAGACGTCAGCGTCGGCGGCTTCCCGTCCGTGCTCGACCAGGTGATCGTCACTGCTGACGCGACGTTGTCAGCAAGCGGTGTCTAGCTTGCAGGCCATGAACGTCTTCATCATCGGCGGCGCCGGATTCATCGGTCGCCGGTTGGTCCGGCACCTCACCGCGCAAGGCCACGACGTCACCTGCATGGATGCCGATCCGAGCGCACACTCTTTCGCTGACCTCGGTGGTCGCGTGACATCCCTGCGAGGTGACGTCGGAAGCTTTGACGACGTCATGGCGGCAATGGCCGCCGCCCGACCCGAGCGCGTCGTCAACCTCGCTTACCTCATCGGCAGCAGCCACCCGCCGCACGCCGCGCTGCGGGTCAACGTGCTCGGCATGGGCACTGCTTCGAGGCGGCCCGCATCCTGGGGGTGCGCCACACGGTCTATGCCGGCTCCTATGCCGCCAACGGCGCGCAGGCCAACTATGGCGCCAACGACGGGGAGCGTCCGGTGACGGAGGACGACCCCGTCCATCCCTACGACCAGTACAGCCGTCACAAGGTCATGAACGAGTGGCAGGCGCTCGACTACATCGAGAAGCACGGGATGCGCATCACCGGCATGCGCACGGGGCACGACAAGACGCGGGGCTCGGTCCACCACGTGCGCTGCATCACCGAGCCTGCGCTTGGCCGTGCAGTGACGCTCCCCAGTCGGGACATCATGCAGTGCATGCTGCACGTCGACGACATGGCGGAGGTGTTCGCGCGGCTGCTGATGGCCGACGCCCCGGCGCACCGTGTCTACAACTCGGGTGGCACGACGGTGAGCCTGGGCGAACTCGCCGAGGTCGTGCGTTCGCACCTGCCGGACGCGCGAATCGGCTTCGAGCAGGA
>Ga0310811_10014748_pt1 | contig 10204 bp, 7 predicted proteins | sample YCmetagenome_FD_207642 | JGI IMG/M metagenome (GOLD analysis project Ga0310811, IMG submission 207642) | Soil microbial communities from experimental microcosm in Duke University, North Carolina, United States - YC | ecosystem: Engineered > Artificial ecosystem > Soil microcosm > Unclassified ... | reverse complement strand
TCTTACTTTCTCTTTATCTTCTTTTTCTTTTTTCAGATCGAACATGGTCCCGAAGACCCGGTCCCAGATCGTACAGCTCACGCCAAAGCCTCTGTGGTCGTCCTTATAGTGATGAAGGTGATGATTACGCCAGAGGGGTTTCAACCATTTAAACGGGGGATTCCAGGCATGGATCGCATAATGCATACTGCCATAAAGCAGGTAGCCCAGCATAAATCCCGGGAAGAACATGAACGCATTGCCTCTGATAAAGCCATACATGATAAAGAAAATAACCGAGGAGATGATCAGGCTGGGTACCGGCGGCATGAACAGGCGTTCCCTGTCGCGGGGAAAATGGTGATGATTGCCATGCAGCACATAGATGAATTTTTGCGCCCTTTCACTATCCGACACCCAATGGAAGGCAAACCGGTGCATCAAATACTCAAAAAACGTCCAGAAGAACATGCCCCCCAGAAAAGTGAGGGCAACCCTCCACAGGGGGAAGTCCAATCTGGCTCCGCTGTAATAGAGGGAATAGCTGATAATAGGCAGGTAGATACCCCAGATTACCAGGGGATGCGTTTTGGTCAGCATTTCCAGGTATTGGTTCTTAAATAGCTGGGCCTGCCCTTTATTGTGTATTTTTTCGAACTTCATTATCATTATTTAGCTATCGGACCACAAAAATACGAAGAACCCGGGAATGCTGGGCTCCACATTTGAAAAGAGGGCTTCTACGGGGTTCTGGCCGTTAGAAAACACCTTTGTTATAGGAAAGTTCAAACTTTTTCAGGTCGGGGGGGTATTTCCTTTTTCTTTCCAGCTCATACCGGTAAATGATATCCCCCACTTCTTTAAAAAAGGGGTATCCTGTCTCGTCATATTCGTATTTATCGTCATTCAGGACGCCGTCCCTGTTAACATAGATCACCCCGCTGAGCATGAATTCCACCTTATGCTTAAAATCCACGATATAGGCGATGTCTGTCAGAAATCCATAAGACCAGCCCGGTTTGTTAAATACCCGGATATTGGGAGGAATAGGAGTCTTTCCTGCTTTAAAAAGGAAGAATTTGGTATAGGCATCAAAGTATTCCGCTGTATCATAGTGGGGATGAGCCTCTTCCGAGGGGTATTGCGACATATAACGGTAGAGGAACCGGTAATCGGTCTCGGTCAGATGAAACCGCTGCGAAGGGGGTACAGACTCCGGGAACAGGACGGATTGCAGGATATGCCGCAGGTCTTCCAGCGAAATATTGTTATGCCGGGTGAAGTCCATCGGTGTCCGGACCAATGAGTCATGGCGATCATAATGTGCGTTGCCGATGAAGATCTCCCGGTTGAAATCGAAAGTCACGGCGCTGTGGGCAGGGGGTTGGGAATAGAGGAGCCGTCCCTCTTTGACAAACCGGACAGGGTTGGTATTCCTGTTCTCTTCCTCACTCATCGGGACAAAACGGCGGGTGATCCGGATATCCGGGTATCCCAATTGCCACAGCCGTTCATTCAGGGACTGCTGCCCCAGAAACTCGTATAAACGGTTATAGGCATCATTATCACTGACCAAAAAGATTTTCTTAATGTACTGGGCCAGGGAGGGTAGGCCGTTGGCGGAGCTGCTATCCTCATGGGCGGATCTTTGACCGCTGTAGGCGCTGTCAGTGAGCATAGGAGTGAACTTATCGATACCATGACCGGCCAGGCTGTTCATTTTTTCCAGCGAGAGAAAGGCCAGGGGCATCTTCACCGTGGAGGCGGGGTTGAAGTATTCCAGGGAGTCCACCCGGTAGTTATAATTATGAAAATGGGGCCGGTTGCGGCGGTCTCTGTCAATCCGGGTATAGATGAGCTGGTAACGAAAAGAGTCGGGATGTTGCAAAACTCTTTTCAGCTGGGGAGAGCCTTGTCGCCAGAGGACCTCCTTCAGGAAATTTTCGCCGGGCCCCTCCTGGGCAAATCCCCGGAGGGCGGGGCTGATCAAAAAAACGAGGACCCCGTATAGAATGAAACGGCATTTATCCATAACGAGTTATAAGACAATATGATAGAGGATCTAAATTTACATAAAACCCCTCGAACGGCCGAAGAAAATATTCCTTTACCTTTGGCAACCTTAAACGGATTGCAACTATGAAACTGGTATCATACCTAAAAGAAGAGCATGAGCAATTGGCCGTCCTGGTGGACGGTCTTCTTTACGACATGGAACTGATCCATCCCGATATCCCGAATACGATGAGTATGTTCCTGAATTACTGGGACGAATTGTTGCCTATCGTACAGGCGGGGGAATTAAGCATCCGGGAGGGGCATATCGGTCCCGGGAAGGCCACTCCCCTCAAAGAGGTAACCGTGCTGGCTCCTGTACCCTTTCCCAGTTCCTGCCGGGACGGGTATGCATTCCGTCAGCATGTGGCTGCGGCACGACGTAACCGGGGGGTGCCTATGATCCCCGAATTCGATCAATATCCCATCTTTTATTTTACCAATCATCACAGCATACAGGGCCCCGGCGATATCCGCTGTATGCCGGATCATTTTGAAAAACTGGATTTCGAGCTGGAAGTAGCCATCGTTATTTCCCGGCATGGCCGGAATATTCCAGCCTCCGAAGCGGATGATTATATCGGCGGTCTGATGATCATGAATGATATCAGCGCCAGGAAGCTGCAGATGGAAGAAATGTTATTAAACCTGGGGCCGGCCAAAGGCAAGGATTTTTCTACCGTCATTGGCCCCTGGCTGGTGACCCTGGATGAATTACAGCCTTTTGAAGTGCCCTGTAAAGAGGGGCATACGGGGAAGAACTGGAACCTGCGCATGTTATGCCGGGTGAATGGGCAGCAGGTAAGTGATGGCAATGCCGCCGACATGGATTGGACCTTTGCCGAGCTGATAGAAAGGGCCTCCTATGGCGTGGACCTCTATCCCGGTGATGTGATCGGCAGCGGTACGGTAGGGACGGGCTGTTTCCTGGAACTGAATGGCACCGGCAAGTTGAATGACCCCGATTATACCGAGCAGTGGCTGCAGGAAAATGATGTGGTGGAGCTGGAAGTGGATGGCCTGGGCATCCTTCATAATACCATCGTACGGGAAGAGGGCGGTCTTTCCCTGTTCAGCAAAAAGAAAAACGTACAAGCGTTATGATCCTCGACCTGAAAGAGCTTTCTACTGTGGACCGGCAGAATTACCTGCAGGCTGCCGTCGCCCCCCGTCCTATCTGTTTTGTCAGCACGATCGATGCGGCGGGGCAGGTGAACCTGAGTCCTTTCAGCTTCTTCAATATGTTCTCCACGACACCCCCCATCCTCATCTTTTCCCCTTCGAGGAGGGTGAGGGACAATACTACCAAACACACGTTACACAATGTCCTGGAAGTAGGGGAAGTGGTGATCAACATCGTCGATTATGAGATGGTGCAGCAGGTAAGCCTGGCCAGCTGCGAATACCCCAAAGAGGCCAATGAGTTTATAAAAGCCGGGTTCACGCAGGAGGCCGCCACCCTGGTGAGGCCGCCCATGGTGAAAGAAAGTAAAGTAAAGATAGAGTGCAGCGTTCTGGAGGTAAAGTCATTGGGCGAGCAGGGCGGGGCCGGCAACCTGGTGATCTGTGAGGCATTGCGCATGCATGTCGACCCTGCGATCCTGGATGAAAATAACAGGATCGATCAGTCTCGTTTGCATCACGTGGCCCGGCTGGGAGGCAACTGGTATTGCAGAACGGATGAGCGCAACTTGTTTTTGGTGGAAAAGCCTAATACAAGGTTGGGCATTGGGGTGGATGAGCTTCCCGGCCCGATACGGAATAGCAGGATCCTTAGCGGGAATGACCTGGGGCAGCTGGCCAATGTACACGAGATGCCGGTCGTCGATCCTTCTTTTCACGATGACAAACTGAAAAATATCTTTCAATATTATTCCGTCAGCCCGGAGGAAATGGAAAAAGAGCTGCATACCTATGCGAAAGAGCTGCTGGCGGAAGGAAAAGTGAAGGAGGCCTGGCAGGTTTTGCTGGCGCTGAGTTAGGGAGATTTGAATTACCTTTGCCAAAATTTTTGCAATCGTATCGTTCCCGAGTTATTATGAGTACAACCCATTTGTCAGAGCAGGAGATCATCCGCAGAGAAAAACTGGAAGAATTGAAACAGCTGGGGATAGAGCCTTATCCTGCCGCCTTGTTTCCCGTGAGTCATTATTCCGCCGATATTTTAAAGCAATATACGGAAGAGCAAAAGGACGCCTTTAGTAAGGTTACGCTTGCCGGCCGGGTCATGAGCATCAACGACAAAGGAAAGGTATTGTTTATAAAGATCCAGGACAGCAAAGGCATCATCCAGTTATATGTCCGCAGGGACGACTTGTGTCCCGGCGAGGACAAGACCCTGTTTGACAAGGTGATCAAACACCTGCTTGACCTGGGGGATTTCATCGGCGTAACGGGTTTTGTATTTATCACCCGCACCGGGGAAACCTCCATCCATACCCAAACCTTCATGCTGCTGGCAAAATCCCTCAAACCCCTGCCCGTGGTAAAAAGGGATGAGCAGGGCAATGTATTCGATGAAGTGACCGATCCGGAGTTCCGTTACCGTCAGCGGTATGCGGACCTGATCATCAATCCCTCCGTAAAAGATACGTTTGTCAAACGGACCAGACTGATCAATACGATACGGGACTTCCTGAATGAACAGGGAGCCCTGGAAGTCGATACGCCTGTGCTGCAAGCCATTCCCGGCGGTGCGGCTGCCAGGCCCTTTATTACGCATCACAATGCGCTGGATGTTCCTTTTTACCTGCGTATAGCCAATGAGCTGTACCTTAAACGGCTGATCGTAGGAGGTTTTGACTGGGTATATGAGTTCAGCCGGAATTTCCGTAACGAAGGAATGGACCGCACGCACAACCCTGAGTTTACCGTACTGGAATGGTATACGGCCTACAAGGATTATTTCTGGATGATGGAGACAACAGAGCAGTTGTTCGAACGCATAGCCATTGCCCTGCATGGCACCACGGAAGTCCCCGTAGGGGATAAGATCATCAGCTTCAAGGCTCCCTTCAAACGCCTTTCGATCCTGGATGCCATCAGGGAAAATACAGGCATCGATGTCAGCAGGATGGAAGAAGCGGAGCTGCGTACTGTATGCCGGCAATTAAAGATCGATGTGGCGCCCAGCATGGGCAAAGGCAAGCTGATCGATGAGTTGTTTGGCAACACGAGCGAACACACCTATATCCAACCGACTTTTATCATCGACTATCCCGTAGAGATGAGCCCGCTCACCAAGAAACACCGGGTCGAGTCCGGTCTGGTGGAGAGATTTGAGCTGATGGTCAACGGTAAAGAGATCGCCAATGCTTACAGCGAGCTGAATGACCCTATCGAACAGCGCGAACGTTTTGAAGAGCAGGCGCGGCTGATGGAGCGGGGAGATGATGAGGCGATGTTCATTGACCAGGATTTCCTTCGTTCACTGGAATATGGTATGCCTCCCACTTCCGGCATTGGCATTGGTATCGACAGGTTATGTATGCTGATGACCAATCAGTCCAGCATCCAGGATGTATTACTATTCCCCCAGATGAGACCTGAGCGAACCCCGGAACAAACTCTCGAGCAGCGCCCGGGCGCTTAAGCTGTGCAAAGATTATCGCTTGTCCTTCACCGATTTTTGTTTAAATTAGTTGTATTAAAACGATTGCCATATGGACAATACAACTATCTTCAAGATCGGAACGATCCTGTATGCCCTGGTTATTGGCTTTTTCGGCATCAATCATTTCGTAAACGTCTCAGGCTTCCAAAAGCTGGTGCCGTCCTTCCTTCCGGGCGGAGTCGCCTGGGTCTACATCACTGGCGCAGCCCTCATCTTAGCCGCCATTTCTTTTTTAGTAAACAAGCAGACGCGCATGGCAGGTTTGTTGCTGGCCGTCTTTCTGATCCTGATCGTGGTGACAGTGCACTTGCCGGCGGTGGTCAATGCCCCCGATGATGGCTCCAGGAGGTTTCCCATGGTCAACATGATCAAAGACACAGGTCTGGCGGCGGCAGCACTGCTGATTGCGGGCAGACGGGTGTAGCAGATCTTTTTCGGGTGAGTGTATACAGGGGGCGCAAACAGGGAAGACCACGGGTCTCCCGCCCGAAGGGCCATCATTAGACTTTTTTGCGCAAGGGTTACTTTTGACTGAAGCCCGTAGCGCAAAAAAAACCTCCCGCCTTTGAACGGGAGGAGGATGTTGCCTTTTACCCAGGATTAAAAATGAAAAAATATAAAATATCGTTATAGGATGACCTATAAGAACAGGTCATTCATTAATTTCTGATCGGGGTTAATAGCGTACTTGGAAAAGTCGGTAATCCCTTCTTTTTGTAAAACGTCTTCATCTATAAAAAAATTGCCTGTCGTCTCAAAAGAAGATTTTTGCAGAATAAAAAAGGCGGCGTCGGCAACAATCTCGGGGGTACGGCTTCTTTGTATAAGGAAGTCCCCTCCAAGGATATTTTTTACAGCAGCCGTCGCAATGGTGGTCTTTGGCCAGAGGGCATTGGCGGCAATGCGGAATTGTTTTAGCTCCTCCGCCAGTCCCAGAATTATCATACTCATACCGTATTTACTCATCGTATAAGCCAGGTGGGGGGCAAACCACCGTGAGTCCATGTTCAGGGGGGGTGACATATTTAAAATATGGGGATTGACCGCCTGTTTCAGGTGGGGGATACAGGCCTGGCTCATGAGAAAAGTGCCCCGTACGTTAATACCCTGCATGAGGTCATAGCGTTTGGGTTCGGTCTGTTCGGTGGCCGAGAGATTGATGGCGCTGGCATTATTTACCAGGATATCGATGCCCCCGAATTCGCCGACCGTTGTTGCCACAATATGGCGAATACTGTCCTCAAACCGGATATCGCCTTGTATCGGCAGCACTTTTCCCCCCCCAGCAGCGGTTATTTCCTCGGCTGCCGTATAGATGGTCCCTTCCAATTTAGGGTTAGGCTCTGCTGTCTTGCCGACGATGGCGATATTAGCCCCTTCCCGGGCCAGCCGAAGGGCGATGGCTTTCCCGATACCCCGGGTCCCCCCGGTTATCAGCACTGTTTTACTTTCAAAACTTTTCATAGATAAATGCGTAATTACTACTGCGTTAAGAACTACAAAATAGGTTAATTTATGATGTGCCCAAAAAAATAGGGTGATTGCCCCAGGCAACATTCGTAAATCTACGAATCAGGCGGTAAAAACTGAAGGTTCGAAATATAGCATTTATTCTCTTGCGCTGATTATTACTGTGTTGTATGTTTGTATTGTTAAGTATGATTGATGAACGACTCAAATCCAAAATCCAAAAAAAAACCAGATCCAACCAATCCTGAGAAAGTCCAAAAGAAATCAAGATCCTGAAAAACCCTGAGTCCTTAATCGATCAAAACTTATCAAAAGAAATCCAAAATCCAAATCCAAAAGATCCAAATCCTAAGAACAAGCCGACTTAAAATTTGTACCTATTGATGGCCACGAAAATGTTGGTAAGGTATCGTACAAAAAAATTGAAAAGTCCTGAAGAAATTCAGGACTTTTCTGTTGGGCACCGGGCTGTTATTAATTCCTCTCTATTTAGCAATTCCTGTCTTTAAATTCCAGTCGTTTCGTTTTTCGTCTCAGCTTGCTGTATTTCCGTTCAGTTGTTGTTTTCCTATACTATCTTAGTGCGCATCGGTGGGCACTGCGGCATTTTTCTTGAATTTTTGCAGGTAGACGATCGGGATACAGCAGAGGACGAAGATCCCGATGGTCAGATAAAGGTTATCATAGGTAAGGAGCAGCGTCTGTTTGATGATGGTGCCTTCAAAGGCCTGGTTGGCCATCTGCTGGGCATCAAGGGCAGAGTGTCCTTTGCTCATAAATCCCTGTATTACAGTTTGTTGTCTTTGTACGAACGCAGGGTTGTAGGGATTGATATTTTCCAGCAGGGCAGTACGGGCTACACCGGACCTGATATGGATCAGGGTGGTGAGAATGGCTATTCCGAAAGAGCCTCCCAGCTGACGCATCATATTATTCAACCCTGCCCCCTGTCCGATCTCCGGCCCTTTCAGTTCCTGTAAGGCCAGGGTGGTCAACGGCACAAACAGGATAGCCATGCCGACACCCCTTACGATCAGCGGCAAAAAGAAGTCGCCGGTGCCGGACTCCAGGGTGGAATTCGATAACATCCAGGTGAAAACAAAGAATAAAAAGAACCCCCCGGTAGCCAGGAACTGGCCGGGAACGCCTCTTTTCAGCATCATGCCCACAAAGGGCATCATACAGATAGTGGCCATCCCGCCGGGGAATAACAGCTCTCCGGTTTGCTGGGCATTGAAGCCTAACAGGTTCTGGCAGAATACGGGGAAAATGAACACGGATCCGTATAAAGCGAAGCCCAATACAAAGGAGGTGACAATACCGACAGCGAAACTCCGGTTCTTCAGGATTTTGAAGTTCACTACCGGATGATCGGTGCTAAGTTCCCGCCAGATAAATCCAATGCCTGACAGGACAGTGGTGGCGGTCAATACAGAGATATATGGGGTGGCAAACCAGTCTTCCGTCTCCCCTTTTTCCAATACGACCTGGAGGCTGCCTACGCCAATGGCCAGCAAGGCGATCCCCCACCAGTCGATGGGTTTGCCCTTGGCGTACCGTGGGGATTCCCGTACGAAAGTGACCACGCAGAAGGCAGCGATAGCGCCTACAGGTATGTTGACATAAAAGATCCAGGGCCAGCTAAAATGTTCTACGATATAACCTCCGATGGTCGGCCCTACAGTAGGACCTACTACGGCCCCCAGCCCGAAGAGAGCCGTCGCCATGCCAATCTCTTCACGGGGCCAGGTCTCCATCAGGATGGCCTGTGCCGTGGACAGCAATCCACCGCCTGCCAGCCCCTGTAACAGGCGGAAGGCCACCAGTTCGGTCAGGCTATGCGCATTTCCGCAGAGGATGGAGGCGAAGGTGAAGACGAGTATAGAAGTAAGGAAATAATTTTTCCGGCCAAAGCGGTCTCCCAGCCATCCGGACATGGGTAGTACGATCACGTTGGCTACCGCGTAACCCGTCACGATCCAGCCTGCGTCTTCCAGGGTGGCCCCCAGGTTACCCATGATCTGGGGAAGGGCCACATTGACGATCGTCGTATCAATCAGCTCCAGCAAAGAAGCTACGATAACCGTTATGGTAATGATCCATTTTCTAAATCCATGTTCAGCCATGACTCACAATTTTTTTTTATTTGGTATGTACGATCACCTGGACACTCATGCCCGGACGCAGGCGGCTGACAAAAGCAGAGTCGGCTTCCAGCTTGATCCTTACCGGTACCCGCTGTACCACTTTTACGAAGTTACCCGTGGCGTTATCAGGAGGCAGCAGGGAGAATTTAGCACCCGTGGCCCCTGCAAATGACTCGACGGAACCCTTTATAGTCGTATCGGAATAAGCATCGGCGATGATGTCCACTTTTTCTCCAATCTGCAGGTGTTCCAGCTGGGTCTCTTTAAAATTAGCCGTTATGTAAACACCCTTGTCGTTCACAATGGCGAACAGGGTCTGGCCCGGCTGTACCAATTGCCCAAGCTGGATATTTCTTTTCGAAACAATACCATCCGCGGGGGCTGTGATAACGGTATAGGTTAACTGCAATTTAGCAAAATCGATATCGGCCTGCCTGGATGCCAGGTTGGATGCGGTGGCGCCTACTTGTTTCTCATTGGTAGTGACCCTTGTATTCTGCACCGGCACCTGAGTCTGCGCTACGGTAAGAGCCGCTTCCGCAGCGTCTTTCTCCGCCTTGGCATCATCAAATTGCGCCTTGGTGATCGCGTGATCATTGTACAGGTTCTCATAACGGGTGAAGTCCTCATTGGCCTTCCATACCCTTACCTTGGCGGCAGCTACATTAGCCTGTGCCGTAGCGATGTTGGTCCTGGCTTCAGACACCTGGTACTGAGATACATCTACCGATTGTTTAACAGAACTGAGGGCAGCCTGGGCCTGCTGCAACCTGACCTGGTAGTCCCGGTCATCCAGGATCACCAGCGTATCGCCAGCCTTTACGAATTGGTTGTCCCTGAAGCGGATCTCTTTGACATAACCGCCGACCCTGGCGACTACGGGGCTGATATCAGCATCCACCTGGGCGTTGTCCGTCACCTCATGGCTCTGATAGTAGAA
>Ga0310811_10014746_pt1 | contig 10204 bp, 13 predicted proteins | sample YCmetagenome_FD_207642 | JGI IMG/M metagenome (GOLD analysis project Ga0310811, IMG submission 207642) | Soil microbial communities from experimental microcosm in Duke University, North Carolina, United States - YC | ecosystem: Engineered > Artificial ecosystem > Soil microcosm > Unclassified ... | reverse complement strand
CCACCTAAAGTGGACTTCGCACCAAGGACTATCATTCGTATCGAGCATCCAGTATCAGGCAAAGGTCCGTTTACTCATGACGGCGGAAGATTGGGGTTTCCGTCTGATGCGATGAACGTGATGAAAGAACCGCAGGAGTTCGGAGTGTCTGCTCTGCAACATGGTGCTGGTTGGCATTATGCGTTTACCGATAGCATGGCCATGATGAGGGCGGTACGCTCTCTGGTGTCACTACGACAGTATGGATTCCATATCCAAGCATTGGAATCCAAGGAACATATAGTTCTTCCTGATGGACAGGTGGCGTTCATCAAGGATAAGTCAACTGTATCGGTATCCCTTCCGATACACGAATTCCCGTTTGAAGATTACTGTGGAGACGTAGATGAGTGACGAGAAATCTATATCATATAAGGCGCCGGCGTATGCACTGATCTTTCCGCGCATTGCTGAGATTGTGCGTCCTATGGGATACGCGGCGGCCATTCATGGAAGCATGGCTAACGATATGGATGTGGTGCTTGTCCCGTGGGTCGAGGCTGCAGAGCAGCCAGAGATCGTCATCAAGGTCGTCTACGAGATGATTGAAACGTGTTTTGCAGAACGACGTCTTCCCCTTCATGGACCGGAACGTAAACCACATGGGCGTATTGCTTGGACCATTCCTCTGCTTGCCGGGTGCGCGATAGATCTTAGTATCGTTACTCCGCTTCGCTTGGAAGTTCCGGCCCTGATAAACCGACATCGAGTCGAAGCGTATGCAGAAGGCTATGCAGAAGGACGTAAGCTGTATGGTGGATCATGAACTTAAGGATAACCAATAGGTAGTAAGCCCCTTAGCAAGTCCAAGAAGAAGGCCCTGTAGATCAACGTCTACAGGGCCTTCTTGCGTTTCCGCCTGATTTTTACCGACTAGGTTTAGCCAAGCATTCCCAGGAATTTCAAGGCCAGCACGACGGCCACAGCACCAGCGATAGCACTGTAGGCAACAACGGCCCACGGCTTGCGCTTGGCAGCGGCTTCAATCGCGTCCTTCTTGGCTTGATATTCAGCTTCGAGTTTAGCCTTAGCTTGGTCGACAGCGGCTTGTCCAGCTGCGTCTAGGATGGTGTTGGACACAGTCGAAGTACCTGTGGTGGCAGGAGTTGCAGCGGGGGTAGGGGCAGAAGTTTGATCAGCCATGATTTTCTCCAAGAGGCACGCAGATTAGCGGCTCCATAAAATTGCTTACATCGTAGAGTAGGTAACGGGAGTGTCTTAACCTACCGACACTCCCGCCCCTTTAATCACCTACACATCATAGTTGTTTGAACCATAACACTGAAGGCGTAGTACACTATAAGAAGTTGATGTGAGGGTACCGTTGATCGATACGCCTGAGCCTGCGGCAATCGTCAACGTGGTTAACACACCAGGTAGGTAACGTATCAGGAGATATTCACCAGGGTTCATAAGACCTGGCGGCACCGTAACCGTCATTGAGTTTGAGGCACAACGAAGGTAACCGAAGATATGGGCAGCAGTAAGAGTGAAGCTAGAAGTGAACGTCGTAAACGTCCTCATCTGGCGTACCTCGAATACAGTACCGTCAACCTTCTTAATGTAGGCGCCACCATCAGCACACTGCTGAGCCCATTGTCCTTGAGTCATTGCCGAAGGGGTTGGGCGAATACCACTGGTTGAAGTATTCCAATGGATGAGCTTTGCTGGCATGGTAGCTCTCCTTAGAACGTACCCTCATTCAGCGTGAGGTTGTTGACATCAACGGCGATAGTGCCAGACGTTACGGTAAGGCCGGAACCAATCTGCACGATACCTTGAGCAGAAGTGGTAGCGACAGGAAGGTTTGCAGCAGGCAATGCAGATACCCAGGTAGGGGTTCCAGAGGAATTGGTAGTCAACACAAGGCTGTTACCACTCGATGCACCTAGACGGGCTGCCACAAAGGTGCCGCTGGCAATATCAGTGGCACCTAGAACGATAGCACCAGTACGACCAGCGACAGAAGTCACTGCATCTTGCGCATCAACACGTGACCACGCCGTCCCATCAGAAAGCAGCCAGTCACCTACCTCGAGAGGAACAGGAGAGCCAGTACCTGGAGTGTAGGTACCTGCAACCGAAGTCACGTAGTACCAACCTTTGTTGCCTGAAGCAGCGGCCGGAACAGCAGGGGTGTTGGTAGAGGCGTTGTAGACGCTCTGAAAGTTCACACCACCCAGGATGGAGTCAGGTAGGTATGAGGTTGGGAGCTTGGAGTCAGAGCCAAGCGGAGCAACACCGTTGGCGGCACCTATCTGCGTGGTTGCCACCGCCGAGATAGCGGTACGAACAGCTGCAGCGTCAGCAGCACCAAAGATAGTTGCACCAATAGTGGATGCACCAAGAGTTGTCTGCGCAGCACCTGCGGAGGCCGCAGTGAACAGGGCACTTCCGACAGTGGTTGCGCCCAGGTTGGCAGGGGTAAGAGTTACCGCACCAGCACCATTAGGTGATTGTGCGTTAACAGATTTCACCGTACCGTAGTTAGCATCACCTACGACAACGACGTTGCCTGATGAGCTATCGATAATGAACAGCTTGCGGTCGGCATGGTTAATAGCAATCTGTCCTACTACCAGGTTGGCTGGCAGTGGTACAGCACTAGCAGTGGTTGAGTTGTAATGAATAAGCTTGGCCATGATTAACTCCCATAAGTACCTTCGGTAAGTGTCTGTAGATTAAGATCGGACCAGTTAAGGCTCTTTCTCACATACGCTAGACCGTCGTTGGGAGCATCGGCGATGCCGCCACCCCCTCCAGTCTTCAGCGATATCACGCAGAACGTGTCGTTGGTTTGAGAAGGGGTAGTCAGGACAATGCTTGATCCTGATTGGGTGTACGCAGTAATTTGTGCCGCATTTCGGTACACCCGCGGCGTTTGAAGACCTGCGGTTGGGAGCACCGTGGTTCCTGCATTTGGTGCCCAGCAGTAAACAATGGCTGCATCAAAAATAAGATCGGATAGTGTAAGGTAAGGCAGAACTCGACGCCAGGTTCCCATAGTGCCTACCATGAACAAGCCATTGACATAGGTCCCTACGTCTTTGACAAGTGCCACAGCAGGATAAACACCAGTTGAACCTGGAGTCAGATCGTCTACTACCGGAGCAGACTGCAATACCTGAGCACCACTACCCTGCGCCATCGTTATCGGATAGTACAAGACTTTTTCTATCATAGCTTCTCCTTGGTGTCAGGAGGGAAGGGCTATGATTCACTGCTGACCAATCGATGATGGTCAATCTTTGCCCCTGGAGACTTCTAGTCCACAGTAGACATATTCCGTTGGAAGAACCGTGTCTTCATTGCGCTTTCAAAAGGTAGAATCGATGCTGAACGCCATACATCTTTGATTGCAGAAGACCTACCTATGAGGATCAACAGGTTATGGGATTCACGTATATCCTCGTACTGAGATACGACCTCGGCAGGCACTTCATAGATATCCTTGCCTTGGACGTAGATGAATCGCGTTTCGTATTTCTGCGATAAGGATTGCCACAGCCTGTTAGCGGCAGGAGTTTGGAGTCCACTAGACAGGAAACAAACGTCACTGTCCAACGCCCATTGGTATAGGCTCTTAGCAATGCCGCGCCCTTGGTACTCTAGAGATACTGCCATATGTGGTGTCCATACCTTTCCTCGGAGTAGGGCAGTGCCAGGTTCTAACTCTAGTATGGTGACCACGTTGGTTGTACCGGGTTCAGCAAGATAGACGAATTTCGATTTACGGGAATCTCCGTCTAGCTTCCGATCGAACGCGTAAAGGTCTAGTCCTTGGATTTCAGTAGTAGGTGCAGGCTTAGGATTCAATCTTGCCAGGGCAGAAGACGCCTTTCTCAGGTCTTTCAACACCGACCAATTCGATTTCCAGGGACCGATTTCGATAGCATCGATTTCAGTTACGGCTAGAACGCGTTCAGCTATTGCGCTCATTGGTGTTCCTTTTTCTTCTTAGTTAAGTCACCGACATGCGATGTACTACTCTAATGATGCTCACGCCCTCGTAGGTGCGCGTGTCTCGCATCGTGGTGGCCTCGACATAGGCACATCAGATTCGATAATGCGTTCCGACCACCACGACTTAATGGTACTATGTGGTGCACCTCTACCGCAGGTGATGTACAGCCTCGGTGCTCACATCTGTTACCAGCCCTCTTCATAGCCTGCGCACGTAAGTCCCACCATGCACCTGCTTTAGTTTGGCCACCAACGGTGTTGTACGCGGAGAAGTTCATCCTACGGTAGGTACCACTATGTGCGGTTCGAGCACTCTTAGCTCTAGGTGCACCACGTGCCATTACTGTTCCTTCGTATCTTGTTTCTCTGCGAGGTGCTTAACTATCAGTTCGATCTGTTCGTCACTAAGTTGAGCAGTCTTCAGGTGCTCCGCCCAGGCGCTTATCAGCTTCTCCAACATCTTTGTATCACCGTCTTCTACGGAAGCATTCAGCTCCGCAGATGAGAAGATGGACTTAGCAGCACCACTCAGAAACTTCAGGAAGTCCGATGCCATTACCAATCCAATAAGAGGCAGGACTGGACCTGAAGCACCAACCAACGCAAGAGCACAGGCAATGGCTAAGCCTTTACCGAAGGACTTCACAGCCTTAGCTGTACCCTTGGTAAGTTTCTTACCAGCCTTCAGGTTCTTCATCGCTCCCTTAGTTTCCCGCCAGTTGTCATCATCCCAATCATCGTCGTCCATAAGATCTTTAGCGATCTTTTTCTTATTCGACTTGAGCTTATCTGACCCGGCTGTTCGTGCCTTACTACCAGCATCGGCACCACCGTTCTTGAAGAATGATTTCTCTGTACCGCTGAGCTTCTGAAAGAAACGTTGAAGCTTCTTAGCTAAACGATCAGTGAACGTCCGTTTGAAGAAGTGTCGACCTGGAGCTATCGAATCACCATACTTATCGAGGAGTTCGTTCTCTTCCCCAATCAGTTTTTCCTTGGTAGCAGGATCAGCCTTCTTCTGCTTCTTACGAAGTTCTGCTATTCGTTCACGTGCCTCTAGTTCATCTGAAGACAGGTCTTCATCATCTAAGGTGTGCTCTTCGTATTCAGTGTCGTCAGGTACCCAGCCTTCGTCAGTACTGAATCCTTCACGGTCTTTCAAATGGTCAGGATCATCACGAGGACCTGAATCCTTAGGTCCGTCCTTGGTTAGAGTACGTACCGCCTTAGGATGTTTCTCCATCAAGTCCCGGTACTTCAATTCAGCTTCGTCTGCTGCGTCTTCCCATTTGCGTTTCTTCTTCGGATCCTTTTCCTTATCAGCACGAGCCTGGAACTCATTCTGTAGGTCAAGGAGATCGTCCATATCGGATCGAGCTTCCTTCTCTTCGTCAGAGAGGTTCTTCTTATCCTGGGGCAATGCTTCATGGTCCCCTGGCTTGGTCAGAGGCTCATCGGCATCTTGCTCTTCTTGAGAGTCTTCTTGGGATTCATCGAAGTCCTCACCTGACTCGTCAAGATCCTTAGAGGGTTCTTCGGGATTCTCAGCTTCATCGTCTTCCGGATGGTCTGTCGCAGACTTACCATACTTGGAGCCTGGGTGCTCCTTCAGGTATTTCTCCTGATGCCTCGAACTCAGTTCGTCCCACCAGTTGGTGGCTAACACACGGTTTGCAAAATCCATTGTTCTACCTTTAGATTCTTATTCTAAACTGGGCTACCAACCAGCATGCTCTGGATCTAGAGCAGGAATAGCTTTCCGCTTGAACGGGTTAACCGACATCACTATAGTCGTTCGCCATTCTGGACCCCACGGCTTGTTATTCCTATACCAGGTCTGGATATCCTTATCCCAGTAGTTCCAGATCTTCCAGCCCAGGTTGTAGCTACCCCACTTACCGTCAAGCGAGATGTTCCAATATCCCTTGCTAGAAGTGGCGATAAACAAACCATAGCCAGTACCTGTATCACCTGGTACCCACTTGAATTTATTGATCGCCCATTCCGATTTATCAACCGGTATACCTAGAACGTAGTAGGAGAACGAGTATCCTGAGTTCCGATTAAGCCATCGCCATTGGTAGTATTTGCGTTTCCAGTAGCTAGGTAGATTAGTTGGACTGTAGGTGTCCCTATCCACGAAGTATGGACTAGTCCAACCTGTATCCAATGAAGCATCAAACGTCTCGAACCATTTGAACGCCGTAGGTAGGTCTTCAACTATGCCACGCCATTTTGCATCTAGCTTATCGTAGAGCCAAGTGCCTTGGGGAACTGGTCGAGCAAGAAAGATGATCCACCAATTAACCAGGAGTACGCACACCAGGTTGAACACGAAGTCCAGGGGCCACAGGAGCATCCACTTCAACGTCTGTAGAAAGTATTTCATTTAGTCCTCTTCTCGACAGTCCATCACATCATCATCTTCAAGTGGTGCTCCACAAGGCTTCTGTCCTGAGTTCTGCCTTGAGTTCTTAGTTCTTTGGCAGAGCCTATTCCACTCGATGACTATTTCATCTATTAACTTCTGGTGTTCATCAGATACTTCGGGAGTAGGAACCTGCAGGTTGGTCATCAACACCTCGAACATCTAAGAATACATCGAACTAGCACCGTCAGCCTACCTAGAGATCCTACAGAATAGGGCTAAGAGGCTAGGGGTTGAAATTGGTTAGGAGCTCATTTCCTGTACTGTCAGAAGGATCTATAGACTTACAAGAGGTCCTAACTCTTCCGTAGAATACGGTTTGCAGTAGCCTTAGCTACGTTAGTCCCAGATAGCGTCTTTTGGGACGCCGCTTGTTTAGGTTCAATAGGTTGCACTGGTTCCACAGGTTCGATTGGATCTACAGGCGCCTGCGGTTGCTCACCTTTAGGCAACTCTGGTAGACCGTTACCAGAAGTAGCACCAGTCTTAATCCTACGGACTACACGACTCTTGAGGAACTCAGCTTCAATTTCCTTGAATAGCTCAGGAGCCCATTCAGTGGCATCTTGCATTTCCGTAGGTGAAGAGCCTTGGCCCATCGCATCCGGAGAAACAGAACTGTAGATAGTGTCGTCACCGTGTACCACTTCTTCTACAGGATCAGGACGGTCAATAACGCCAGGCGTATTCTCCTCATCCTGTGTATCGTATGTGTCAGGAGCACCACCTTCGCCAGGGTCCAGGTCTGGTGCATCATCACCTTGACTGGTATTCAAGTCAGAGGCACCGATTCTTGAGGCCCGGATATCACGTAATGCAAAGTAGGCAGCAACACGAGTTACTGCTGCCGTTACCAACGGATTCTTGTCTGCTGATGACGTCATCTTCTGGTAGATGTAGTTGGTGAGCGCCCAATTCTGTTCGCCTTTATCTTTACCAGCTGCATCCTTGGCACGGTCCCATTTCTTTTCCAATTGCTTGGTACTACCTTTGCCCTCTCGAGCATCCTTCTTAATCATCTGGTTAGGCATGAGCCTCTCCTATGAATTGCCTACACAGAAACCCCACCCGAAGTTAATCGAATGGGGTTCCTTTACTTCATTGGATTCAACGGTAGTACAGGTTGTTAAAGAGCGAACCTCGAGATCTTCTAAGAATACTAGAAGATCTCCGGGGTCTTAGCTAACAGTCACTGTGTAGCCGCTGGAGGTCTTGCCGCCGAACGCAGCAGTGATGCTGGTCGTACCAGCAGCAACACCAGTAACCAAACCAGTGGCAGAGCCGACAGTAGCGTTAGCCGGAGTACCAGACACCCAGGTAGCTTGGGTGGTCACATCGGCCGTCAACGGAGCGATGTTGTAGTTCGCAGTTGCCGTCAGCTGAGTCGTGTTACCAACAGTGGTAGTGTTAGTACCGGTGATGGTAATGGTCTGGACAGCGCGGGCTGCGGTAACGGTGAACGCCGTTGGAGCGGAGGTCACGCTGTTCAACGAAGCAGTGATGTTGGCGGAACCAACAGCAACACCGGTTACGACACCAGTGGCAGCACCCACGGTAGCGGTGCCAGTAGCCGATGAAGCCCAGGCAGCAGTAGTCGTGATGTTCTGCGTAGTACCGTTACTGTAGTGGCCGGTGGCAGTCAGCGAAGACGTGGCGCCAACAGCAGCGGTTGCAGTACCCGTAATGGTGATCGAGGTCAACACAGCAGCAGTAACTGTGACGTTATGTGCTGAGGAGGTAACGCTACCCACGGCAGCGGTAATCGAGCTAGAGCCGGTAGCAACACCAGTCACAACACCCGCAGCAACCGTAGCCGATGCAGTGGTTCCACTCACCCAGGTAGCACTCGACGTGATATCGGCAGTGCTATTGTCATCGTAGGTGCCGGTAGCGACAAGCGTAACCGTTTGACCAGCAGCAACCGTAGTAGCACCAGTCACTGCGATAGACACAAGCACTTTCTCATCTGTGGGTGATCCCGGGAAACCATCAGGCAGAATATCTGCGTAGGCTTGGCCCATCGTGATAGTGCTGAGTTTCAAGGGGTAGTTCAGGCGTGCATATTGCACGTAGTACCATTGATCTTGGGCAGTCCAATTCGAACCGTTAGCAGACATGGTGTAACCAGCGGCACGCAGGTCGGCGCGAAGTTGGTCGTAATTGATTTGAGTCATCTTGATCTCCGGAAGTAAAGGACTGGAGCACCCACCTTCTGTTGAGTAGAGTGGTATAACGGTGGGGCACTGCAGACAATAAAATTGAGTTCTCTGGATACCTTGAGGTGTTCTAAGAGGAGTCTAGCAATGGTCTTTAAACGCTGGATCCTCTCGAAGACCCCTCATTATGTTCTCCGCACTAGGACCCTCTTGTTCTACAGTTTGCTGAACCCGCTTGTAGAGTTCTGCATCTATGATGTCCTCTAAGGATTCTAGGTCTAGGTGAACAACTTCGTGTTCGATCTGGATCTTTGCGTATCGGATCCACCATAGGTAGTGCTGGCGTATATCGAATTCCAGAAGAGTCAGAGGTGTTCCAAATAGGTCGAATACGATCTCTCGGAACACCTGGAAGTGACTACGTACCTGCTGTTCACCACAAGCCTGGTGGTCCAACATGAACACAGTGAGGGCCCTGCGAATAAGAAAGGTGTCTACTATATGGAAACGGGGTCCACTAGACATGAGTGTATCTAGAAGTGCCTTGTATATCTTAATCCTCAGACGGAGCCCCTTGGATACCGCATCTGTGTAGAGCCCTAGGACAGTCTCGGTTGCCAAAGCAGTTCCTACGATAGACATGGCTACTCCTTTTCCCAGGACCTAACTACTCGAAGAGACTATTCGAAGAAGCTATTCAATAGCCTGACTAGATTTGAAGTCAAATGGTGCAGCATATGGCTCCCATTGCGTACCGAGGCCTTTGTGGAACCGAACCATCTGTGGATGGTCTCTACGGTTAGGAGCGAACACCTGTTGGTATCGTACCGCAAGAGCCTGACGTTCCGGCTGATCGGTATCCCGTATCTCCTTGTAGATCTGTCCGCGTAATGCTGCAACCTTCTCAGATAAGGCATAACCAGCAGACGATCGTCCTACGTCGAATGCTTGCTCCGCTTGGAATTCCAAGGCCCGAAGTTCCTGAACTAGTTGGTCTAGCTGAGTGGTATCGGTTACCTTGAGGTTCTTCAGCGAATAGGACCAACCGCTATTCGTAGCACGATCCCACACTGCGAGTTCCTGGTCACCTACGGTACACCGGATACCTTTAGAACACGTATCGTCTACAGGCATCACCTGGTACTTCTTCTGGAACTGCACTTCCTGATCTCGAACAAACTGCTCCCATTCGGATTGGTCTCGAAACGTCACCTTAGGGAACCCACCTAGATCGGGTATTCCTGTAGGTTCAGATAGAGCTAGAACAGCGTGTAGACGTTGAGCAAAATTCATATAGTTCTCGATGTTCTTGATGGACTCAGTAGGTGTGACAGGTGGTGTAGACGTGTCCTCGTCTACACCACCGGATTCCCCTAGTCTAGGCTATTAAGCTCTTTCTTAGGCTCTCCACTTACCATCCCACATGGTGACGATAGCACGACTACCATTAGGATAGGTTACGATGTGGCTATGACTCCAGGACGAAGGACCCACGTTGTACCCCATATCTAGAGAGCCGCTAACGCCCGCGACGTAAACACCATCGATAATACAGGCGCTATGCGAGTGTCCGATGTTGGCACGACGACCCATCTTAGATAGTGCAAGCGGTGTACCT
>Ga0310811_10014744_pt1 | contig 10206 bp, 12 predicted proteins | sample YCmetagenome_FD_207642 | JGI IMG/M metagenome (GOLD analysis project Ga0310811, IMG submission 207642) | Soil microbial communities from experimental microcosm in Duke University, North Carolina, United States - YC | ecosystem: Engineered > Artificial ecosystem > Soil microcosm > Unclassified ... | reverse complement strand
GCCCTATACTTCCACTCATTAGCTAGACTTTCAGTTATATTTCTGGTAGCTCTCCTTCTAGGATTCAGTAGCTTCCCCAGATTTGCAGCTCATTAGGTTTAGTAGTAGCTCAATAGCTCACTATACAGCTCCTGATACACAGTCTTGTCCTCATTGTCTGGAGTGACATTTTCATATTCTCTCTCTCTCTCTCTCTCTCTCTCTCTTGAGCCCTGAGCTTAGTCTAAAAGCCCTTGGGTTGAATAGCAGCTAGGCAGCATTCACCCAACATTGTTCTGCATCCCAGCAGAATTGTTGACCCTTCAGCGCAACTTGACTTTGTACTGAGGTAGATATTAGATTATGAGCATCAATCTATTGGAATACGCACCTTGCGAGCATTCGGGGACCCTTCAGTGTTCTCTTTGGCACAGTATGCAGTAATGGTTCAATGACATAGGGAGTGGAGTTCTGGAAAATTTGCAATGCATGTGCTGGAGACTGGTGTCAGTCAATGTGTGTATCTGTCAAGCTGTGAGTATGAATGAAGAATACGATGGACAGTTTTTACTTTGTTCTCGTAACACCTGTTTCTTGAACATTTTCTATGTGTTTTGTCACCAATTTTGCTGGGTCCACAGGGAGTGTACATGACATGAAAATTACTGTGTCAAGACAGTCAGGATAAGTTAGGCTGATAGAAGATATGCGTGTGCTCGTACCACATTGTGTGTTTGTCAGGCAGTTGGCTAGTCCTCATCATCAACCCAAAAAACCAAACAGCAAAGGATCATGATCACCTACCGAACTGTTTCTCCACTTTCAGCTGCTTCAATGCAGCGAAATCTGTTGCAATCTGCATCTCCAGATTGTCTTCATTCTCTTCCGCATCCGAGCCTCTATATATATCAATTATTAGCAGAGGAGTCATGGCCTTCTATGGGCCACATGTCAGCAGCTGGCTATCAGTGATCATCATAAGTCGAGTGTGCAGTCTTAGTTTTGACAAAGGACTTCACTGATTCGAATAGATTGTAAAGCTTGCCAACTGTTCCTTTGTCCTTTCCCTTTACACATGTTGCCTGGATTCCTGTGCCTTCAATTGTTCACTTTGCCTAGGTGGGTGATACCCTGTCCTGCCGACATTCTATTGGTATCACGATGGAGATCCTGAGAGTTTGTCAATTGAACTCACTGATCAATACTTGCGTTTGCGACCATTAGAAGGGTTGCTTTGTGCTTCAGCCATTTCTTTGAATGAAAATCCCGAATTTGTTTAAAGTGGAACTGCGTTTTTGGCAGTCGGAGTCAATAACTTAGAAGCTCACGGTCTGGTCCGCGCCTAATCAAGACAAATATGAACTTGCTCCGCCCCTCAACCGAAAGGATTTCATCAGCGAATTGATGAGTCCTCAATATTGTAGTTGCAGGAAGTACAGCACAATTTAATTTTGCTCTCACTAAATATTAGTTTTTATATGGTGAGCAATTCAAGTTGTACATATATACCTATGGATGCTCGTAAATCTAGTTTAACATGAATGACTCATGGCAATGCTGGGACGTTCCACCTTTGTAGCCAATGAGGGGTAGTAGCATACACGAGTGAATTATTTTGAGCATTGACATCTTGTCTGTTCTCATTTTTGAATTACAATGTTATTCAAAGCCTTCTCATGGAAAGTGCCTTTGGCACTTGTCGACAAATCTAAAATACCATCAGATTTAGCTACAAAACTGTGACATTCCTCCTTTGCAGCCAATGAAGGGTGGTAGCATACTTACTCCAATTATTTTGTGCATTGTTATTTTGCCTATTTATGTGTCCAATTTAATCCTATTCAAGACCTCCTTGTGAGAAGGTACCTTTGGTGCTGGACAACAAATGTAGAATGTCATTGAACACCACAACAAAGTTGTGACATACCGCCATCACAACACACAAGGGATGGCAGTGCACTCCTCTGAACTGTGTTACTTGTTCAGATTGATCGCTTACACTCTGTAACATGTCAATGAGACACACAATTGAACATACTCTCTAAGAAAACCAAAGGTTTGTTATACTGTGGCGCTGTTCTCCCCTCTCGAATCAATTTGATTTAATTTACTCGATTTCTGAGTAAACTGTTCTATTAAATCTATGGCTCGACTGCGATAACATATAGTAGTTAGCACTATGGCATGTACTATGCGGTCGATGCCAGACTCGCAGTGGCATATTCATTTGTGCCGTACTACCACTCGAATTGGAACACTCTGAGTGACTCGGAAGACTCCAGTGGGATGATAGTTGTTGCTCTACTCGATCCATGGTACAATGGCGCGCAATTGCCAGGGCCCGCAATGGCTCAACCAGTACACTCAGTAAAATCATGATATCATTCGCAATCACGAAGCTTGCATCACATCACAAGAAGTCACAAGACATGGCAGACGTTTCTTGTAACCGTCTCTTGAGGGGACTTGATAATGAATCAAGAACTATCCATGAAGTTCAAAAGCCAGAACAATACCTCAAGACCGTTGGGGGAGATCTGTACACTGAATGAAGTCAGATCAGAAGTGAATATCGCTGATTTCCCACTTGCCATGCCCATACAGGCTTTTAGGGTGACCTCGGAGTGGCGTCCGCCCATGCATGCCAGAGCGCAATTTTCAAGAAGCCCCCTGCTGATACCGATGCACTAAAACTTGCCTCAAGTCCCCTTCAGTGAGCGTATACCTCATGCTTCAAATTAAAAGTCATGACTATCATTAAAGCTGAGAATGCATAGAAAGGCAGATATGCATAAAATATGTACATACTTCAAGTAAAAAGAACACATAAATGACGAGAAATGCAGGTGAAAAATTTGATCCAAGCGTGACAGCAAAAAGAGAAAAGATGATGAAAGGATGAAATGCAATACAATGTGTGAATGAATGGTGGTATGGGGTTAGGTTGGGGTGATATGTCATAGCTGAATTAATGGCCATTGGCAGCGCGCAAGGGAGATGCACAGCAGAGAAAAAGGATTATGTGAGCCCACAATGGGATGGATCTCGACTGCTTGCCAGGAGCAGGAGGCATCGCAGACATCAAGGTGACTGCATGCGGTTGAGTTTGGGACATCTGGTCAGGTTGACCATGCAAGCACTTCTTCTGCCGATATCTATCTTGTGACTTGTCAGATTCTGGTCACCAAGCGACACATAGTGCCTGTGCAGATGATCGAACTCTGAGTGTCAGAAATGTACTTGAAGAGATAGATGGCATAGGATCTGATCACCTGGGCTTCGGATTGGCTGTTGGCAGTAAACTCAGGTATCTAATAGGAAAGTTTCTCCCAGCTGGATGACATTGTAGTGGGACCTTAGGCAAGGGCCAGTCGGGGGTTAGACCAGAGTGAGGGCAGCACAGGAGATAGCCGAGGCTGGGAGTCAGAGGTCCCAGGTGTTTGGGGTCCAGTCGGTAGTTCGGTGTCCTGCAATCACGTATGCATCCTGAAATGTTCACTACCTCTATGCACAAAGAAAGAGAATTGCCATAGGTCGACAATAGAACCTTTGAGATGTGAGAATAGGTGCAAGAGTCCACCATGCTTGATGAGTTCAAATGCTGCTCTGTGGTTCCTTCATCGGCATATGGTGTGCCAGCAGAAATGTCAGTTTACAGCTCCGTTCTCTTTCGGTGCAGGGACAACTTACGGGGACTAGACGACCTATCTGATTGGTTTTCTTTTCCTGTCCCTTCTCCATCTGATCAGTTCGGAGAACAGATGAAACTTACATCACAAGCTTCGGCAATACAAGGAGATGTCAGTGATTCTGGACTGTCGCGCCAGGGAGGTAAATCAGAGGTGTCTGATAACCACCCAATGGCCAACCCCTCACTGCATCCTACATCCACCCAGTGTAATCATTCAATGCAGATGCGATGCGAGTACCATCCAGTAAGAAAAAGACTGACCAAACCTGCTCAGTATGCCCCTGCAACAGCTCACTCGACGATTGTCCCTTTACTGCATCCCACAGCCACAGTCTTATCCCTCGGACGAGCCGCGATGCAAGTCCCATCTAGTGGGAATGTGACTGAGTGAACCAAATCAGTGAGCCCACTGACACATGAGTGCAAGTGATGCAAAGTGTAAACAGTACTAACTCAGGTTTGCCTGATACCAGGTACTGCCATCCACCTTGAGACCGAGTCCAGAGATCTTGAACCACTCGACATTCGTTGAGTTGTGTGTTGAGCAAGAACCGTCGCACCTGGTCATGTAGTGGATCAGTTGTTATGTGGCTACTGCTGATTGACGATCACTTGTTAATCTATGCATTATATGAAATCACAGACCAAAAGGGTTGTAAGATCTCTGCACCATAGGCTGACCAATAAGACTACTCTAGGTGCATTCAAGGTCACTGCCCATGTAAAATGTAAGGAAGTCATTTATGCCTGGAAGTTATTAGGTTTGTAACAATGTATTTGACAATGTGACACGCACCCCAGCCAAGGGCTGCAGATACTACAATGGAACCAATCTGCCTGCATTAGCCCTGTGGCTATACAATGTTTCTAGTACCACTCACAATGGCCCATGGTATGACAGTAGTGACATTAGATGCCTCTTCAGCCATACGTACACTTGAATCATAACCACCTGTTGGATTGTCAAATGAAATGTGAGCAACAAGGGGCAAGCTAAACCTATCATCCAGAGAGGCGCCAATGGATTCAATATGAATGCAAATCCAGATGGCCAGCTGTCCACTGACAACAATGATGAGATGGAGATGACCATAGTAGATATCACATACAGTTAGTGACATCTCTGAGTGCGTAATTGGCGCTGTTTCTGGATTGTGATGACATTGCGATTGGAAGCGCAATGATGACTATAAAGCAGTGGTTGCCTCAAGCAATGCTAGTTTAAGATGGAAATACGACACCTATGATATTGTCCTGAATTGTTGTGACTGATACCAAAGGCTATCAATGAATTTACCTGGATCCAAGTGATTTGGGTACAACAGCCCACGGAAAACTACATGTCTGATTTGTAAGGAGACAATCAGAAAGTCTTCCACAACTTCAACCCTCCAACAGGTACGCAATCGACATGGGCTATAATGAATGTGTGGTGATATTGTTTGTTTGTCACCAATGCGAACGTGTACTGAATTTCAGAGCTGTAAAAAAACCTCAGCAATGGTACGATGACAACATCAGTGAACTTACAGATAAGTTAGAATGTCATATTGGCAATACATCATACACAATTGCACACATCAGCATAATTCTGCCATCCATCATTACATTATCATGTTTGACCTTGTAGAGGGAAGGAGGGTTCTTATAACCGCTTGCAATGTCAAAGATGTGCATGAAACCTAGTATCTTCCATAGAATGAGGAGGTCGGAATGAGTGCAAGAAAATTACTCGATGTTTGACATATGGTCGATGGGTCTCATCTGGGCTGTGGCTACCACAGTCCCCAGCCCGAACCATTTCGATTTGAGCTTGATGTGAAATAAACACCTATAGACAGCTGAAGTGAAACATCAAACGTAAGTTATGGTAACATACTCACTTTCATAGCTACATCAAGAAATGAAACCCAATCATAGCATCTTGCGATGCTTGTGTGTCCACCTTAATCATCAGCAATTTGGTGAGAAGGGGGAGTACGCATAGCTGTTTCTGATGACGGCCTGTCATGACAACCTCGTTCATACACGGACAATTCCTCAGAACGTGTCATGGGGGTGTCCCAGCAGGCAAGAAAATTCTCCATCATGCTATGAATTCATGCTGCTATGCCATATAGCAGTTCACACACTGTGACTGTGTTCGAGCCTCCAAATTGCACTGGGACTGGTTGTGATACAGGCACCTGCCATTGCGGCAATGAGTTGTCAATGTGATAAAAACCCGGATTAAGGTTGAAGGGACAAAAAACAACTGGCTCGACTACTCGAAAATGTACCGTGGCCAGTATCATTACCGTCTGGCATGGGTTAGGTGATGACCTCTTGAATTGTGAAACCTGAACCTGAGACCCAAAATATTATCAACAGGCTGAATTCAGGTCATGGCGACAAGTAGCTTCAAGTGGTAAAATAGTCATGATTGACATTCCCTGTACATTTGTAAGCAAGCCAGGCTCAGAGGGATGGAAGTATGTAATTCTCACAATTGTTGATACATGTGAAGAAAATCATCTCCCAGCAGCATGCATGGAACAACTTTCCGCGGTGGTATGCAAGAAATGAGATCATCCAAAACCTGCCTCATAACTTGATAATTATCTGTAGTCCAAATCACAATATCAGTGGACCACCTGCCAGAGGATGTAACCGATCTGGCATGGGGCATTGTGCAAAGACCTGTAAGTGCATATCATGATCATGAAATCTGAGCACAGTGAGAACTTACATGATGCCTTCAATCACAAATAGTAAAGATGCACTTCCAAGTCAATGAGTTGGAGAGCAAGATCAACCTGGTCATTGATAAGAGGGACATGCAGCCAAATAAACACAAATAAACCTTTGGACCAGGTACAGTAATTATGTATAGCATTTGATATCATGGTAGTAAGTTAGTCGAATGATCATATTGTGTGCTGGTAGCAGCAGGACTTGCAAGAATAAATGGAAGACTCAGGCCTTGATCTCAACAGGGGGAATTTATTTAGAAGGAAAGGAAGTCATCAAATGCATTCTCATTCTCCTCATCTCTCTCATCTTCATCTTCCAGCTCTTCATCACTAAACTCATCATCGCCTTCATCTTGTCCATCATCGCATTCTTCATGACTATTACCATCACCAACCTCTTCATGGTCCCCATCATCTTCATTTACAATATCCATGGCATTGGTTAATATCGCTGGGTCAAAGTCTCTGATTATCCTCTGAGACATTAGCGGATGTCCAACACCTAAATCAGTATAATGGATGAACATGTCCTGGTCAACAAATCTTGTTCTAAGGTTAAGGGTCAATGCGCCATAAGAAAGAACATTCACACTCACATCCCAACATAATGCGCTTCCCAGTCATCTAACTCTCCCTCGGCACATGCTAATGATTTTCCAAAGCGAAGTGAGCTTGTACCATGTCCCGAAGCAAATGCAGGGATCAAGTGAGCTCCTCAAATTACTTGCGATGGATCAAGAAACCCAAATGCATCTGGGTCAGATTCATCCACAAATGCAAGCTTTGGAAGACGAGTGCGATTCATGCCCAATGGATGATTCTGCAATGGAGCCAGCCATCTGACCCAAAGAATTTTGAGGAGTTGCTTTGCAGGTCGACTGCCATCATTGAGCCAGGTTTCTGTGTGATAAATACCTAATATACAGGCATACCAGTATGGGTGACTAGGCATCGTCTCCCCTGAAAGCACCATGACATCACCATAAGTTCTAGGACTGATGGTGTCATACTCATGCCTGAGGTCATACATAGTGTAATGACCCTGCATGGTCTGGACCGAGTAGATCATATTATTAGGAATAATAATGGAGTTGTGTTCTTCATCTGTGAAAGTGTGATCACAATAGCTTATGTTGAGCTTCCGCAGCCTGAAAAGGATGTGATCCTTAAGCTTCGGTATGAAGTTCTGAAACCAGCGTCAGAAAAGGGTAGGGCACATCTGCAGCACAATGTTACTTTTACCTTCATGGCTGGATCATCATTATTTTCATGAAGGAGTGCGAATAGATCAATAGGATTGCTCTGATTAGTCGCAATATTGTGATGCTTTCTAAAGGATGCTGAAGGGGGAACTCCATCAGCGGGTGATCCACTGTCAGTGAAGGCTACGGCTCCTGTGCTCGTGCCTGGCCAACTGTGCCAGGGTGTCTAATTTGTTAGTTAGTGGATAAAACACCTTTAAAGCTCTGTGAGCCAGTTCTCCCTAAGTAAATTTAACTTCAGGTAGATAATATACATGTGTCATATATGTACGATCTGAGTAGTGAAAGAATCCGTGCTCCCAAAGAGCCTAATGGTCCTCACGTAATCACCCATTGCATGAAACTTGTATGTGCTAAGGTTGAACGACTTCAGCCTTGCACCGCTTGATTCTGGAGTGGTATTAATTTCGGAGTGCTGAGCTAACCTTTGGTGGCGAGCTGCTTTCTCCATCGGTAACTCCACAGTATCGAAGGCGGAACAGGTATCACGTTGAAACTTACGCAACTTCTGGGAAAGTTTTTTTGAACGTCTCTTCAAGAAACGTCAGGGTAGACTCCGAGTGAATGCAGAGCTTGGAAAGGGCATGCCACTGCGCAAATCAGTATAGCAGATGTTGCATGGCTCAATCATGCTTGGGGGGGAACAACTGTTCGAAAACTGGAATAGCACACTGACGACAGAGAACATGACAGTGAGCCCAATGCAGATGAATGAAGAATGCAAACAGACCTGTGACATATCCTCAAAATCACGCACTGCCAATCTCTTCATTTCAGAGGTATTGTTTGCAAACGTCTGGATGATGCCATTACCAAATGTCGGGACCTGGCGAAATCTAAGTGAGATTGAGAGTTGATGACCTGTAGTTAGCAAACAACAACACTTTGTATGAACTCTGTGTACCTGCTGTCAAGGGTTGTGACCAGCTGAGTTCCTGTAGGAAGGGCATAGAGAAGCCAGATTAGGTGTGTGAATAGCGATTTCCAAGTACCCAGTTCACATTCATGCATGAAGTTGACGACAAGCATGCGGAATGTGTCAAGGCCGAGAGGTCCAAGCTTTTCGACAAAATGATTCTACAAGCAGCGAGTTTAAGCCAATCATAATTTGTGAGGAACCATCAATGCTTACCATGGTGGGTACCCACGAACCCTCTCCAAGGGTCTGTTCAATCTTCACACCATCTACAGTATTTCCCCAGTCGTAAATGAATTCACGCGCCTGTACGATCCTAGCCATAGCATATACTCGGAGTTTGGACATGCGACTTTTCATGTCTTTCAGTAGACTGAGAGAACTGAATAAACTTTTCAGCATGAGACAACAAGGGCATGCACATGAGCCCATATCCTTGATAGTTGCAATTAAAACCCTGTAACTCATGAGTAATCTGACCGTTTTAATCAAGGCAAGGGAGTACTTCTCTGGATAATCAGCCAAATACATAAATATTCAGGGAAATATTTTTTGCAGCACCCCATCAGCACATCACAGAATAATACCATGATGATATGCATGAACAAAGTCTTCATCGAGTAAGATATCCCAGCACCCATGGAACAACTCTCTGCGGCAGTGTGTGTGAAGCGATGCTATGCCACTCTTCGATATGCAAAACAGGCCACTCAGAATATCCTTGACATTATCAGGAAGCTGACAAGAAAAGTTGATGTAAATAACTGTCTCATAGTCAGGAGGACTCACCGAAGGCAAAAAGCCTACTAGGTAACATGCCCCAGATTCAGGCAAAGACCGAGCGTACTTTGTCAGATTTCCGAAATAAAGGTAAAGTGGCCAAGCTTTTGCAGTTCCGAAGTTTGCAAGGTGAGTAGCATCGGAAAAGAGCATGAGACCGGCAATGACGTGTTCAAGTGAACAGCCGGGCTCCTTTGGCAACTTCTGGAGCTCGTCTTGAGCTTGCAGCCAGGCATCAGAGGAGTAGAGCTCATCAAAAATTCACTCCTGATGGCCATCTAAAGGGTCCTTCCATACCCACTTAAAAGGCGAGAGATGGAATGCACCCACTTGTATATCTGCAAGCGCAGCACAAATTACTTCGATGAGAGGCTGATAGTGGAATCCAGGGATAGTGTATGGTTTAGACCCTTCATCCCTTGACTTTGTCAGGATGTCGATAGTGACACTGGTCTCAACCCAGTCGTTGGGAAAAAAGATTTTCTCCTCACTCCCATCCCTGTCCAATTCTCGCAAGCTCCTTTTCACTGAGAAACTGTCAAGGTGCTTGATGTCAAAATCGTCGGCCTGCAGGACGTCTTTAACAAGGCGCTGGACCTCAACTTCCGATTTCCAATGGCTGCCTGAATTCATCCAGGTCACAAGGTGATAAATGGACATATTAGAAAAGGGGTAGTGTGGCGGAAGGACCCTCACAGATGCATCAGGTTCTTGCACAACTGTTGGACATGATCTTGCAAGTAACGATGAGGGAAGGAATTTGTCCAGCTCAAAGGAGGGACAATGAGGGTATATCCGGCAGAGTCCAAATGAATCGAAGGCGGTCTGTAATGTATCTCTTAGCTT
>Ga0310811_10014743_pt1 | contig 10207 bp, 9 predicted proteins | sample YCmetagenome_FD_207642 | JGI IMG/M metagenome (GOLD analysis project Ga0310811, IMG submission 207642) | Soil microbial communities from experimental microcosm in Duke University, North Carolina, United States - YC | ecosystem: Engineered > Artificial ecosystem > Soil microcosm > Unclassified ... | reverse complement strand
CCTTGCTCTTGATGGCTGTGCCGCTTCGAACATACAAGCAGCGTATCGGCGCGAAATTATCGCTTCAAGCCTCCACACCCTGCCGGGCCTGCTCTCGGTGGCATCGCGATGTTACTGGCGCTGCTTCGCCAAGGCGGTCAACAACGCAGGCGCGCCGCGAAAAAAACGCGCGATAGTGTGTGCACGCTACGCACAGCCGTTTATGTGCGCGGCGATACTGGCGAAACGAATGGCGATCGAAAAAGAGAAACCTATTCCGCCGCCTCGCGCATCGGCGGCTGCTCCGCAGGGGCTTCGATCTGGCGCGGACGTCCCATCAGCACCGGCTGGAACAGGACGGCGGCAGCCATCGTGCACAGCAGTGACAGCGCCATCAACTTGCCCATGCTCGACATGCCCGGATAGTTCGAGGCCCACATGCTGCCGAAGGCGATTGCGTTGGTCATCGCACTGAACACGACCGCGCGCGTCAGCGTCGATTGCAACAGGCCGGTCTTTCCGGCGCGCCAGGCCATGATGTAATAGACCTTGAAGGCGACGCCGACCCCGAGCAGCAGCGGCAGCGCGATGATGTTTGCGAAGTTGAGCGGCAGACCGAGCAGCACGCACAGTTCGAGCGTAACGGCACCGGCAAGGATCAGCGGGAACAGCGTCAGCAGCGTGTCGGTGACGCGCCGGAGCGCAGCGAGCAGCAGCAGTGAAATTGCGATCAGCGCCAGAATGCCGGCTTCGATGAATGCGTTGGTGACGGTTCGTCCCGACTCGAAATAGCTGATCGCAGCACCGGTCGCTGTCGGCTCGGCATGCAGCACCGCGGTTGCGAATTTTCGCAACACGTCGGTATTGTTTGGGTCGCCCTTGGGCAGGGCCTGGACCCGGGCCCGGCCGTCCGGAAGCATCCAGTCGCGCACCAGGTTCGGCGGCAGTGTCTTGATCGTAATGGGCTCGGGAGCGAGGCTCTTGCGCAACTGGTCAAGGTCGAAATGCAGAGGCGGCACCAGTGCCGCTTCCGCTCTGCCACGCATCTCGGCATCGGCGTTGGCAAGCTGCTTCAGTTGCGCCGAGACCTTGCGGGCCGTGTCGGCGGTTTGACTTTTCTGGTCGCCCGTCGCCTTGGCCAATGCGTCAGCCGCACTCCGGATTGCCGCAACATTCTCCTGGTCGCTCGGTGCAGGCGCTTTCCTCGGCGGGTTGAGGGCGGGGGCGAGGCTGCGCGAAGCATCCTTCAACGTGGCGATTTTCTGATCCTGATCGGTGGGGACGAAGTTGCTCAGCGTGAGCACGCGCGAGACTTCGGGCAGTGCAGCGAGACGCTTGGCGATCGCGTTGGCCTGCTCCAGTGAAGGCGCGAGCACCTCCGCGTCATTGCCGCTGGTTTCCGGATCGCTCTGCAGCTGGCGATAGGTTATCACCGACGCCGAGGTCGGGCTTTGCAGATCGACCGGGTTGAAATCGAACTGCAGTCTGAACAATAGCGGCGTACCGGCCAGCACGACCAGAACTGTGCCGACGATGACAGCGATGCGGTGCCGCTGCAGGAAGTCGTCCAGCGGCGCGAGGCGCTTGAATCCGATCGGCGCGGTCTCGCCGGGCGGATTGAGCACCGTCAGCATCGCCGGCACCAGGGTGATGCTGCAGGCGAACGCAATCAACATCCCGCAGCCCGCAATCAGGCCAAGTTCGGAGAGGCCACGATAATTGGTCGGCAGGAATGCGAAGAAGCCGACCGCGGTTGCGATCGAGGCCAATGCCAGCGGCTTGCCGGCCTTTCGGGCGGCGCTACGCAGCGCCTCGTGCAAATCGGCGTGATCGCGCCGCTCGCTGCGATAGCGCACACTGAACTGGATGCCGAAATCGACACCAAGCCCGACGAACAAGACAAAGAAGGAGATCGAGATCAAATTGAACGCGCCGACCATCGCAAGGCCCAGCGCGGCCGTCACCGCGAGCCCGACCATAAGGCTGAAGAACACCGCGGCAATGAGCTTCCATGAGCGCAGGGCCAGCCACAGCACGATCAGCACGCCGAGCACAGCGGTCAGGGTATCGCGCACGGCGCTGTGGCGGATGACCGAGAACTGGTCATCGTTCATCGGCACCTGGCCGGTCAGTTCGACGGTGGCGCCATATTTGTGATGAAGGTCAAGCTCGGAAGCGGTGTGCTGAATTCCTTCGGTCGCCGCTTGGCCCGGCTGCAACGCGCGGAAATTGAGCTTGGGCTGGATTTCGATGAAGTGTCGCAATTGGCTGGCCGGCAGGGGCTTGCCCTGCAGGAGCTCCTTCCATGAGAAGGAGGCGGGCTTTCCCGCCAGCACGTCACCAAGCGTTCCTTGCGCCAATGTCAGCGGCCAGGCCAGTTGCTCGAGCTTGATCCTGCCGGCCCGTACGGCCTCGGCCCCGAACGTCAACGTCTTCATGATACCGCGCAGGCTCGGGTCACCGGCCAGCTGTGAGAGCATCGGCCGCGCGCTGGCCAGGCCTTGGACGGTTTGCTTGACCTCCTCGGGGGAAGCGAACAACAGGCCATTGCGTTCGAAGAAGTCGCCGCTCTCGGGCTGGCTTACGGTCGGGAAGAGCGTGGTATTCTTGGCGAGCGCCTGCGACAGCTCGTTGGTGGCAAGTTCGGCATTCTCCGTGGTCGGCGCCTTGACGACGGCAGAAATGGCCTTCTGCGGAAATGCCTTGGTCAGCTCAACCTGCCGTGTGTGCCACGGTAGATCCGCGATCAGGCTTTCGATGTCGGTATTGATAGAGAAATGCCTTACAGCAAAGAATATGGCACCCAACATGACGAGCGTGCCCGCGACGATGACCTGCCATCGGTTGCGGGCGCAGAGATCGACAATTCGGACGACCGCTGTGTTGATCATGATAGCCCGGGTCTCGCGGGAACAAATTAAGTCAAAAGTCCTAGCCCAACTCACCCGGGATCGTTCGGTTCCGGAGTCAAAATTCTGCCGCCGGTTGCGTCCGGTTCCCGGATCGCCCCGGTGGGCTCGCTCAAGTGCGATGCATCAATGATGGTGCATCGGTGTGGCTCGGTTCGGCGGCAAGGCCTCATTCGCAGGCTCTTTCGCCGGGTATTCAGGTTCGAAATGCACCAGCCACAGCTCTAGCGCGGCGAAGAACGAGACCAATACACCGATGAAGATGGTGACATGCATCGCCCTCGTATGGGCAAATCCGAGTGCCCATGGTGAAACGATCAGCCAGAGGCCGAGGAGCACATTTGCCCATTCCTCCCAGTCGGAGAAGGCGACGATGGCCGCAATCGAGATCGCGGCGACGGCGGCGCCCGAGGTCCAGATGTCCACGCGAGCCTCCTCGCTGACATAGGCGAAGAGCCATGGAGAGATGAACAGGAAAAGCCCGAAGGCGCCGGTGTAGCAATCAAGTGCTGCGATACGGCGTATTTTCATCCGACTGTCCTCCTTTTTGCGGTCTCAATCTCGTGCATGCGATCGCGCCGAATGCCGGTTAAGCCCGATCCCGTCACGCGCGATGCCTGATCACGTTGACTATCTTCTTGTCGCTTGGATTGACGATGAGCAGCCGTTTCGGCAGCAGCGCGTAATCATAAGGCTTCAGCGCCGCCACGCGCGACGCAACATGGGCAGGCTTAGGCTGGATCGAGAGATTGTCGGGCACGGCCGCGCCGACCTTTGCGGTAAAGCCCGAAGGTGCAGTCTCGGTGCTGGCTTGTTTGCTGATGTCGCGCCAGGCGATGCGTTTCTGGGTGCGGGTCAGCGCAAGATTATCCTTCAGCGTGGTCTGCATCGCGGCCGCGTGGTTGGCCACCGCATGCTGACCGGCCGCAAGCGCGCCGCCGGCTCCGGATGCGAGCACGGCTGCAGTCACGACAGCGATGAATTGAGGTTTCATGGGGTTCTCCTGATGGGCGGCCCCTACAAGAGAAGAAACTGCGTAACTAAATTTGGTTCCGTTAAAGATCGTCCATTGAGCTTAATACGAAAGCCTGCGGTGGTTCGCCGCATAGTTCTTGCGAAAGATTAATCAGCCGCACAGGACCACGTAATGTGACTTCGCCATGTTGGGGTCAGGATTTATCCTGCACAACACTGGAGAAGTTTTCGTGATCGATCAAACCAACGTTCCTCACCAGGCGCCACGCCGGATTCTCCGGCCGCGTCGGCTTGCTCTGCTCGCATCCGTCGCCGGCCTCAGCATGGCGGTTCTCGCCTTTGGCCCGGGCGGTCATGGGTCATTCAATATTCCGTCGCTGACGTCGCCGGCGCATGCCGAGACGACGCAAAACGCGCAAAACGTGCCGGGCTTTGCCGACCTCGTCGCCAAGGTCAAACCGGCGGTGATTTCCGTGCGGGTCAAGATCGAGAGCGACGCCGATAACAGCGGACTGGTGCAGAACGAGGGTATGAACTCGGGTCAGTCCGACAATCCGTTCGACGAGTTTTCAAAGCAATTCGGTTTCCGGATCCCCGACGGTATGCCGCATCGTCACGAGGTGATCACCGGCGAGGGCTCCGGTTTCTTCATCTCACCCGATGGCTACGCCGTGACCAATAACCACGTCGTCGACCATGCGAAGTCGGTACAGGTAACGACCGATGACGGGACGATCTATACCGCCAAGGTGATCGGCACCGACAAGAAGACGGATCTCGCGCTGATCAAGGTCGATGGCAAGAAAAACTTCTCCTATGTGAATTTCGCGGATGCGCCGCCGCGCGTCGGCGATTGGGTGGTCGCGGTCGGCAATCCGTTCGGCCTCGGCGGCACCGTGACCGCCGGCATCGTCTCGGCCCGTGGCCGTGATATCGGCGCAGGTCCTTATGACGATTACGTCCAGATCGACGCACCGATCAACAAGGGCAACTCCGGCGGTCCGGCGTTCGATACCAACGGTAATGTGATCGGCGTCAACACCGCCATCTATTCGCCATCCGGCGGCTCGGTCGGCATCGGCTTCGACATTCCGGCCTCGACGGCCAAGCTTGTCGTTGCCCAGCTCAAGGACAAGGGCTACGTCACGCGCGGCTGGCTCGGCGTCCAGGTGCAGCCGGTGACCTCTGATATTGCCGACAGCCTCGGCATGAAGCAGGCGAAGGGCGCGATGGTCGACAATCCGCAGGATGGCAGCCCGGCGGCCAAGGCTGGCATCGAGGCCGGCGACGTCATCACCGCGGTCAACGGCACCAACATCAAGGACGCGCGCGATCTGGCCCGCGATATCAGCGAGATGGCGCCGGGAACTTCGGTAAAGCTCGACCTCCTGCACAAGGGTAGCACCAAAACGCTCACGGTGGCGCTCGGCGAAATGCCGAATGACCATGCCAAGGCCGGCAGCGAGCACTCGGACAAGCTTGCCGGTACGCCGCACCTTGGGCTCCGGCTTGCACCTGCTAGCGATGTCGCGGGCTCCGGTGACAAGGGCGTGGTCGTCGTGGCCGTCGATCCGGATGGTCCTGCCGCGGAGCATGGCTTCCAGACCGGCGATGTGATCCTCAACGTCGGCGGCAAGTCGGTCTCCAATGCCTCCGATGTGCGGTCGGCGCTGAACGAAGCCAAGGCTAGCGGCAAGCATGACGTTCTGATGCAGGTGAAGAGCGCGGATGCGACGAGGTTCGTCGCGGTTCCCCTGACCAAGGAGGGATAAGCCCGTCTGATTCATACTGAACCATGGGGAAGGGCCGGGCGGTTGCCCGGCCCCGCTTTTTTTCGGCACGCTTGTCTCCATCTCGATGGAGGCGCCGTTAGCTCTTCCGACGACAACCCTGTGAAATCGGAGATTTCTCATGAATGCGACGACCCCCTCGGCCGCTGAAACGACAGCGCCCCCGGTGACGATGCCGAAGCTGCTTACCGGTCAGAAAGCACTGGTGACCGGCGCCAATTCGGGCATCGGCAAGGCGGTCGCGATCGCCTTGGGCCAGGCCGGCGCCGACGTGGTCGTCAACTATGTCGATGGTGACGCCGCTGCGGCCGCCGTCGTCGAGCAGATCAAAAACTCGGGTGTAAAGGCCTATGCGCACAAGGCCGACGTCTCCTCCGAAGACGACGTCGCCGCGATGTTCAAGAAGATGATGCAGGATTTCGGCACCATCGACATCCTGGTCAACAATGCGGGGCTGCAGCGGGATTCCGCTTTTCCCGAAATGACGCTGGCGCAATGGAATAAGGTGATCGGCGTGAACCTGACCGGGCAATTCCTGTGCGCGCGCGAAGCCGTGCGGGAGTTTTTGCGCCGCGGCGTGGTGGCCTCGGTGTCCAGCGCGGCCGGCAAGATCATCTGCATGAGCTCGGTGCATCAGGAGATCCCGTGGGGCGGTCACGCGAATTATGCGACGTCCAAGGGCGGCATCAAATTGCTGATGGAAAGCCTGGCGCAGGAACTCGCGCCGCAGCGAATCCGCGTTAACGCGATCGCGCCGGGCGCGATCCGCACACCGATCAATACTTCGGCCTGGCAAACCAAGGAGGCCTATGCGGCGTTGATGACGCTGGTGCCCTATGGACGGATCGGCGAGCCCGAGGATATTGCCCGCGCCGCGGTCTGGCTGGCCTCTGATCATTCCGACTATGTGGTCGGAACCACGATCTATGTCGATGGCGGCATGACGCTCTATCCGGGGTTCGCCACCGGCGGTTAAGGCCTTGCTTAAAATGCAGGGTAACCTTGCCGTAAATGCAAGGTGACCTCGCCGGCTGGAATCGCGTTGTATGTTGCCCGGACTATTTTCGAGCGAGATGGATACCGTCCGCGGGAAGAGAATGCGCCAAAATAAAAGCTGGAGCCTAGTTTATCAGGAATCGAAAAGCTTTAAATATGCAACGTTAGGTTCCTGGCTGCGTTATTGCGATCTGCGGAGGCCGGATATGGTCCTGAAAAATATTGTGCTGACTGGCGCGTTGCTGCTCGTGTGGAGCGGCGGGGCTTTCTCGGCCGAGTACAAGCCCGACGAATTCCTTCAGCTCGATCTTTCCAAGGCGGTGCTTTCACCAAAGCCTCTGGGGCCGGAAGCCCAATTCGCCCCTGTCAGGATCGAGGCTAATTCCGGCAACTCCGGCCCGGCCCCCGCGGCGCAGCCGCTGGCTCCGAAGAAGCTGGCCGCGCATGTCAGCATTCCCAAGACCATGGTCGCCCAGACGAAGATCGTGGGTCATCGCCGCGCCGCCAAACCGCGCTATGCGGCACGAACCAGGCTGGCGCACCGCCATTCCAATCCGCTCGATGCCGAGGCGATGGACACGCGCATCCAGGTCTGGCCCTGCAAGTCCGGCGGCATCTGCAATTGGCAGCAGCAATAACGGCCCGCCCGCCCATGCGGCCTTGACTTGGACTTGAGCCGCCGCGCAGTCTATCAATTGCGCGTTCTGTCGTCCTTCAATACGGCGCCCTCTGTGCGCCATTGGCCGTTCGGCCGTTTTGTCTTCAGGAGTGATCATGGATTATTTGCAAACGCAGGGCATCAAGATGCCACGGCTTGGGCTCGGCACGTTTCGCATGCAGGGCGATGTCTGCCGTGCCGCGGTCGAGAGCGCGCTCGGCCTCGGCTATCGGCACATCGACACCGCCGAGATGTACGCCAATGAGGAAGCCATCGGGCCGGCGATCGCCTCTTCCGGCATTCCGCGCAGCGAGCTGCACGTCACCACCAAGGTCTGGCACGAAAATCTCGCGCCTGATGCAATCCGCCGCGCCTTCGACACCAGCCTGAGCAAGCTGAAGCTCGACCATGTCGATCTCTATCTGGTGCATTGGCCGTCAAAGGACATGAAGCTGCCGGCGGTGTTCGAGACGCTGATGAAGCTGAAGCAGGAAGGCCGCACCCGTGCCATTGGCGTTGCCAATTTCACCGTCCCGCTGCTCAAGAAAGTGGTCGAGGAGATCGGGGCGCCAATCGCCTGCAACCAGATCGAATATCACGTGATGCTGGATCAGACGAAGGTGCGCGATTATCTGACCGCCAAGTCGATCCCGCTGGTGGCCTATTGCCCGCTGGCGCAAGGCCGCGCCGCGGACAACGAAACGCTGGCCGCGATCGGCCGCAAGCACAACGCGACCGCGGCTCAAGTCGCGCTGAAATGGCTGCTCGATCAGGACGGGGTTGCGGCGATTCCGAAGGCCTCGCGTGCGGAAAGCCAAAAGGCCAATCTCGGCGCGCTCGAAGTGAAGCTCGACGACGAGGACCGAAAGGCGATCGCGTCGCTGCCGAAGGACCAGCGCTTCGTGAAGCCCGCTTTTGCGCCCGCTTGGGACTGAAACAACAAACGAAATGGCCCCGGGAGGGGCCATTTCGTCGCTCAACGCAATCGCGTTAGTCGTGGCGATGCTTCACAACCACGACATGGTCATGGTGCGGATGCCAGTGATGATGCCAGCCGTGGCCATGCTTCACGACCACGGTTTCAGCGCTCGCAATCGACGGCGCCGCAACGGCCACCGCAACAAGCGCAGCAATGGCACAAGCAAACTTCTTCATCGTGCTCTCCTCCTCATTGAACGGAGGTCTAACGTCATAGCCGTCGCTGCGTTCCCGCCAGCAACGACAGAGAATTCTGAACGCCTGTTCAGCTTGCGACGCGCCTCGCATGAAGAGAGGCCTTTTTTAAGCATCATTCGATGACGGATCACGCATGTCTGCCGTTCGGGCTCTTGCGGCCCTTTTGATGCTTGCGATGAAGTTCGAGGATGTTTGCGGAAGTCCGCGACGCCTGTATGTCATCGCCGCAAACCGCAGATTGCGGGGAGACCACAGCGTTTTCGAGCGAAGTGGGTATCGGTTCGCGTGAAGAATACGCGTCGAACAAAAAGCTAAGCGCGCTTTTCCACATTGGCGCTGCGCGCCGGCACGCCGAATTCGCGCCGGCACACATCGGCCAGCACGGCAACGCCCTCGCGGATCTCCTCGTGCGAAGGGCTGGCAAAGCAGAGCCTGAGCCGGCTGCCGGCATAGGGCTTGTTGGTCGACCAGTCGGGTCCCGGATTGATCGCAACGCCAGCGGCGAGGGCGGCCTGATAGAGCTTCAGTGTGTCGACCTGGTCGGGCAATTTCACCCACAGGAAGATGCCGCCCTTGGGATCGCTGAATTCGGCTGCGGTGCCGAATTGCTCGTTCAGCGCCTCCATCAGCGTATCGAGCTTGGCGCGCAATCCGCGCGTCAGCTTCGGCACGTGAGTGGCGAAATGCGGCGCACAATATTCCGCCAGCACCATCTGCTCCAGCGCGCCGGAGCCGGCGTCGGTCTTCAGCGCCAGCATCCGTGACAGCATCTCCCAGGGCGCGACGATGTAGCCGACCCGCAGCGCCGGAGCGATCGATTTCGAGAACGAGCCGATGTGAATGACGTTGTTGGTCTTGCTCATGGCGTGGATCGCCGGCGGCCGTCTGCCGTCCCAGATCAGGTCGGCGTAGCAGTCATCCTCGAAAATCGGCACGCCATATTGCTGCGACAGCTTCAGGAGCTCGGCGCGGCGCGCCTCGGGCAGGATGGTGCCGGTCGGGTTCTGTACCGTCGGAATGGTGTAGATATATTTGGGCGTGATGCCGCGGCTCTTGAGGTCGGCAAGCGTCGAGGCCAGCGCGTCCATCCGCATACCGTCCTGGTCCAGCGGAATGCCGACGGTATTGACGCCGAGCCGCGTCAGTCGGTTCAGCGAACCCTGGTAGGTTTCCTGCTCGATGATGACAGTATCGCCGCGTGCCAGCAGCGCGTGGTTAACGAGGTCGAGCGCCTGCAGCGAGCCGGAGACGATCAGGATATCGTCCGCGGTGCAGCTGATGCCGGCGTCACGTTTGAGCTTGACCGAGATGAAATCGCGCAGCGGCCGGTAGCCCTGCGGCCCGCTGGCAAGCCCATAGGTCGCAAGCGTCCGGCCCTCGCGCTTGAGCACGGTGTTGACGGCGTCGATCAGGCCATCGACGGGGACTCCGTCCGGGTCATTATTGCCGCCGATGAAGCTGTATTTGGCAAGCCCGGTCCATTTGGCTGCCGGCGCTGGCAGGCCGGCGGGTAGCAGCGGTGCGAAATCAAATTGAGCTGAGGCGGACATGGACGTTCACTCCCGTGTTTGTTGTTGTTGAGAAGGCGAACGCCCCCTGATCTTTGCGGAAACGGTATCGCGCTTGCAGGATCATGTTCTAGTTCTTGCTGATGATCCTAATCGGTCGCCCCTGGCTGACAAAGGCGTAATGTCCCGGGCCGACGCTGCCGACCATCAGCGCTT
>Ga0310811_10014742_pt1 | contig 10208 bp, 8 predicted proteins | sample YCmetagenome_FD_207642 | JGI IMG/M metagenome (GOLD analysis project Ga0310811, IMG submission 207642) | Soil microbial communities from experimental microcosm in Duke University, North Carolina, United States - YC | ecosystem: Engineered > Artificial ecosystem > Soil microcosm > Unclassified ... | reverse complement strand
GGCAGCAACGCCAGTTTTTCCGTGAGCGCCACAGGTAGCGGCACGCTTTCCTATCAGTGGCAGGAAAGCACGGATGGCGGCATAAGCTGGAATAACCTGCTGGAAGGTACCACGACCAGCACCAATCCGAGCACAGGGATCTATACCGGCACCACCAGCCCGGTATTGACGATCACCCGCGCGCCTTCGACGATGGGTGGCCACAAGTATCGCAGCAATGTGTATGTCAACGGTGCGAATGGCGTGAGTAGTATTCCGGCTACATTGACGGTGGGGCCGGTGATCAACCTGGATGATGTTAACCAGGTGAACTGCCCTGCGGCCAATTCTACTGTCGGAACGGTGGGCGCCACGGGTGCGACCTTTCAATGGCAGGTGAGCAGCAATAACGGCGGCAGCTGGTCGAATATCGTGAATGGGCCGGACCCTAGCGGCGTCACGTATTCGGGGGGAACCAATAGTGCGTTGACGATCACCGCGCTGACAACGGCCGTCGATGGATACCAATACCGGGAGATCGCCAATGACGGCGCCGGTTGTGTCGTCACCGGTGGCGTCACGACGCAACGCGTACCCACGCTGGCGGTATTCAGCTTGCCGGCGGCGGGAACGGTCTCGGCCGCCGTCGGGCAGAGCGCCAGCATCCCTGCGACGGTTACGGCCGGAACGGGTCCCTTCACTTACCAGTGGCAGGTGGCAGTGGGCGCCGGCGGCTTCACCAATATCACCGCCGGGAATGCGGCTTATACCGGTCAGATGACGAGCACGCTGAACATTCCCAGCGTCACGACGGCGATATATGCCAACCGGTATCGGGTCCTCGTAAAGAATTCCGGGGGATGCACGGCTTCCAGCACCTCGTTTGCCCAGATAGGAGTAGCGGTGTCGTTGCCATTGGCGATCACTGGCTTCGTGGCGGAGCGGCAGGGGGCTTCCACGGTGAAGCTGTCATGGACGGCGGAGACTCCGGCTGCAACGGCGGCATTTACCGTGCAAAGAGCCGGCAAGGGGTCGGACTTTATCGATGTCGCCAATATCCCGGACGACAGCGGAAAAACGGATCACGCCTTCCTGGACCAGGGAGGGGGCAGCGGAGCGTTGCGATACCGGATAAGGGTCAGCGACCGCGCCGGCGCGACCGCGTATAGTGTTGTGGCGGAGGTAGCGGGGGATGGCAGCAACGATGTGCTGGAGCTGCGGCCTTCCGTCATTACCGGTGCGAATCTGAGCCTGTATACCACGCTGACCAGTGGAGAGCCGTTGCTGCTGACGATCACCGATGTGACGGGGCGTGTTCTTTGGTCGGCGACGGTGCGGCCGGGGAAGGGGGCGAGCTCTACATTGCTGGATGTGCCCCGCCTGGGTAAGGGCATTTATTATTTGCATGCGAGCAGCGCGGCCGGGATCACACGGACGATGCCCTTTGTCAGGGAGTGACGCTTTTCACTTTGAAGGACCAGGTAATAAAGAATTCTGCAACGGCCTCGTCTTTGGCGTTTGTGCCTATGCTTCGGGCTTTTATCGTGGAGGCTTCGCCGGTGGCGATGGTCTGTTCGACGGCGGTCTTTATTGCGGCGCCGTCGGCGCAGAGGAAGCTGGTGACGCCGGTGGCCTTTTTGAAGTAGGACGCTTCGGCGTGGACGACGAGCATGGAGATCTTTGGGGTTCGTTTGTAGATGGTTGCCATGGCGAGGACGCCGGTGCTCATCTCGGCGGCCATGCTGAGGCAGGCGAAATAGGTGCTGCGGAAGGGATTTTTTGTGAACCAGCGATAGGGGACGGTGACGATGCAATGGTCGTCGTCGGCCTCGGGGATCTTCAGCCCGGCGAAGAAGGCGCTGGGGAGATTAGCCAGGAGGAAGAGCTTTACTTTTAGTGGGCTGCGGATGACGCGGATAAACCGGCCTTCAGCGGGATTTGCGGATGGACTGGCCATGGGTTAGTGTTTGCTGATCTCGACGATGGTGGCGACGACAGAGTTGTCCTTGTCCCCGCTGACGGTGAACTGCATGTTCCCTTTGGCGGAGGATTTGAAGGACACGTTGTGAACGAGCTGGCTGGCCAGGGCGGCGTTGAGGCGGGCGCCATAGTCCTGCTGCGGGTTGCGGCTGATCTCATTGTTCAGGGCATACCAATTCAGGGGTTGCTTGCTGACGACGACGGCCATCTGGTCCCGGGTTCCGACACTATCGGGCATCATGCTCTGTCCTTTTGGAAAGAGCCGGTAGCCGGTGATGCCGCAGAAGGGAGAGTATTTTGTCTTTTGCGGGTTATCCTTTGCAGGATAGGGGAAGAGCGTATAGCTGGTGCCGTCGGTCTCCTTTCCAAAGACATAGACATAACATTCTGTGCTGTTCCTGACCTCCATCTTGAAGCGGGTGCCCATCTTTACGGGGGAGATGGTCTCGAAGACGTTGCCGGCCTTTACCTGGAGCGGAATGTACTGGCCGGGGACGGTCTTGTTGCCCTCATAATGGATCTCGACGAGGCCGATCTCGGCTGCGAAGGGTTCGTTTGCGGCGGCGCCCGTTTTTGCCATGGGCTCGATGCCATAGGCCTCTTTTACGAAGTATCTGAAATCCGGGTATCTCACCCAGGCGAAACCATTGTTGCCCCATTCGGGTCCCCAACTGTTCATGATGAGGAAAGCGCCGCCGTATTTCCTGTCGTCATAGGCGACGACGCATTGGGCGTGGCCGCCAAAGCCGGCGAGGCTACGGTCTTCGGCGGTGGGTTGCCAGACATCTTTGCCCATCATATCCTGCATATAGGATCCACCCACCTGCATGCCGATGACGACGGGGGCGCCCTGGGAGATATTCTCTTTGATGGCATGGAGATCGATCACATTGTTCCGGTCGCCGGGGGTGAGGCGGTTGAAGCCGCGCATCTTGAATTGCTGGGCTTCCTGCATCAGGTTTTGATCGGGCTGCTTTGAACAGTCGCGGTCATCATAGGGGAATTGATCGTATGGGACGGAGCCGGAGCGGGTCATGAATTCCATGGCGCGTTCGATATAGCTGCCATCGCAGTTGTCCAGGCCGATTTGATTATAAAGAAAGGAGGGACTGAAGCGGAGGCTATTGGGATCGGCGCCGGAGCGGGCGGCTTCGGCGATGGTCCGGGCGGCATAGGCGCTGGACCAGGCAACGCAGCTACCCTGGTGGCCCTGGTTGCCGACATGGGGGGCATAGCGCTGGAGGTTGGCGGCCTCGGGAAGCGGGTCCTTTGTGGAGTCGAGGGACTCGTAGATATTGGCCTTTTCAAATTGTTTTGGATCGAGAAAGCCGCCGCGGAACAGGCCTTGTTGGGCGCTGGACTGGCCGTTACCACCGGGGTTGCCGCCGCCACCTCCTATAAGACCATTGCATCCGCCGCGGCCGAGAAGGAAATAGCCGCCGACGAGGATGGCGAGCAGGAGGATGAGACCGCGGCCGCGGAAGAGACCGAGGAGCATGAAGATGAGGCCGAGGATACCGTTGTCACCTCCGCCCCCACCCCACCCGCCGCCGCCCCTGCCGCCACCGGAGTCTTCACCACTGTTGTCTTGCGGGTCGTTGGGGTCGTCAACCATTCGGATAGGCATGGCGTTACAGTTTAGTAATATAAATATAGAAAGATTGCTGGTAACTTTATTGTTATGAAAAAGACTATGTTGTTCCTGTTGTTATTTCTTGCGGGCGGCGCCTGTGTCGCGCAGTCGCCGGCGAAGGCGAAAAACCTGGTGATCTTCCTGATGGACGGTTATCGTTGGCGCGAGCTGTTCCAGGGGGCGGATTCGGGGTTGTTGTTCGACCGGCATTTTAACCGGGTCGATTCGGCGTATACGGTGAAGAAATACTGGGCGGCGGATGTGGACCAGCGGCGGCGGGCGTTGATGCCGTTCGTCTGGTCGACGATGGTTGCCCAGGGCCAGCTTTGGGGAAACCGGGAGCTTGGAAATGAGGTACAGGTGCGGAATAAATACTGGTTCTCGTATCCGGGGCGGAGCGAGGCTCTTTGCGGGTATTATGATTCGGCGGTGAATTCGAATGAATACCCGGATAATCCGAATACCAATGTGTTGGAATACATCGAGCGGCAGCCGGGGTTTCATGGCAAGGTGGCAACCTTTGCGTCCTGGGATGCGGTGGCGAGGATATTGAATCGCAACAGGAATAAGATGCTGGTGAATATTTATGGCGAGGATGTTTCGGGTGGGGGGTTGACGGGTGGAGCGTCGACGGCGGCCTCTTTGACGGCGGCTCAGGTGGAGGCGAACCGGTGGCAGCATTTGCTACCGGATATTTTTGGGGCCGGTGAGCGGCTGGATGCGGCGACGTTTGCGATGGCGCGGGCGTATATGGCGGCGCAGCATCCGCGGGTCCTTTACATTGACCTGGGTGATCCGGATGATTTTGCACATGCGGGGGATTATGGGAGCTACCTGGATGCGGGGCATGCGTCGGATGCGATGTTCAAAGACATTTGGGAGCTGATCGAGAGTGATCCTTTCTATAAGGGGCAGACGGCGATGTTGGTGTTTCCGGATCATGGACGAGGGGTGTCGTCCCAGTGGACGGATCATGGAGCGAAGACGGAGCATAGTAATGAGACGTATTTTCTGGCGCTTGGCGCGGGTGTTGCGGCGAAGGGGGAGGTGAAGGGGGGTGTGGTCTGGGATGAGCAGTTTGCGGCGACGATCGCCGGGTTGCTGGGATTATCCTTTAAAGCGTCCCATCCTGTGGCGCCGGGGATGGCGATACATTAAAGTTCTATTTGGTTGCGGAGCAGATCTTCGAAGGTGTCGCGGCGGCGGATGAGGTGGGCGGCGCCCTCCTTTACGAGGACTTCGGCGGGTTTATAGCGCGAATTGAAGTTTGACGACATTTCGAAGCCATATGCGCCGGCATTATAAAACACCAGGTAATCGCCTTCGCGGACCTCATTGATGGTGCGATCCCAGGCGAAGGTGTCGGTCTCGCAGATATTGCCGACGACGGAGTAGCGCTTTGGCGCGCCCGTTGGATTGCTGATATTTTCGATGCGATGATAGGCGTCGTAGAACATGGGGCGGATGAGATGATTGAACCCGCTGTCGACGCTGACGAAGGTGGCGGCATCGGTTTGCTTCAGGACGTTGACCTTTGTAATGAAATACCCGCATTCGCTGACGAGGAACTTGCCGGGTTCGAACCAGACCTGGAGGGCGCGGCCGCCGGAGCCGTTGATCGGCGATCCATTGACGGAGGCGTGGTTGGCGAACGCCTGTTCGACCTTTTGGGCCAGATCGGTGATGTTGGTTTCGCCGTCATGTTCCTTGTAGGGCACCTTGAAGCCACCGCCAAGGTCGATGAACTGTAATTCCTTGAATTTCGGGATGAGATCGAAAAGGATCTCGATGCCTTTTACGAAGACGTCGACGTCTTTGATCTCGGAGCCGGTATGAATATGGAGGTCGGCGATACGGAGGCCGTATTTTTCGACGAGGGCGAGGATCTTATCCGTTTGGTCTACCGGGATGCCAAATTTGCTTTTATCGTGACCGGTGCTGATCTTGAGGTTGCCGCCCGCCATGATATTGGGCCTGAGGCGGACGCCTACCGGGTAGCTGTGGCCGAATTTCTGGCCGAACTTTTCCAGGTTGCTGAGACTGTCGATATTGATGATCACGCCGAGAGCCTGGGCTTCGACGATCTCGTCAAAGCCGATGCCGTTGGAGGTGTATAGGATGCGTTGCGGCGGGAAGCCGGCGTGGAGGGCGAGCTTGACCTCATTGATCGAGCTGCAGTCGACGTTGGCGCCGATGCTGTAAATGTATCGTAAGATGTTTACGTTGGTGAGGGCCTTGCAGGCGTAGAAGAAGACGGTGTTGGTGCCGCGGAAGGCTGTTGTGAGCTTTGTGTACTGTTGCTTTATCTTCTCGGCGTGATAGACATACAGCGGGGTTCCGAATTGCTGGCCGAGGGAGATGAGATATTCGGGGGAGAGTTGAGTTTCTTGCTGGGACATGTGTGGTCGGGTGTTTAGGGATGGGCTTCGTCGGCGGCATTTGCTTCGGCGTCGCCTTCTTCGTCAGATTCGCCTTCGGTTTCGGCGGGGCCTTCGGTCTCTGATGCTATTTGGGCTTCGGTCTGTTCGGCCTCAGCGAGCTCGTTGTCGCTTTCGGGCTCGTCGGCTTGTTCGTCGGCTTCTTCAGATTGTTCGGCGTCGGGGTATTCCGGGGCGAGGCTTTCGTCGGCGTCGGAATATGGGGGGATCTCGCCGGTAGCGTCTACCTGTAGCTCGCCTTGTTCGGAGACGACGAGTGCAATGCCCTCGGTGTCCGTTTCGGGGCCTTCCCCTTCGGCGGTGTTGGGCTGGAGGGGGGCGATCTCATCGGGACTATGGGTGATGGTGGTCGGCTCGACGAGGGTTTCGGCAAAGATCTCCTTGAGCTTGGGCAGATCGGCTGCGGAGTTGATCCCGAAGTAATCCATGAAGGTCTTGGAGGTGGAGTATACCAGGGGTTTGCCGGGCATATTCTCGTTGCGGCCGGTTATGACGATGAGTTCTTTCTCGAGTAATTTTTGGATGCTATAGTCGCTGCTGACGCCGCGGATGGCCTCGATCTCGCCCTTTGTGATCGGCTGTTTGTACGCGATGATGGCAAGCGTCTCGAGGGCCGCGCTGGACAGGCGTTTGAGGAACTTCTCGCCGTTGAGCTGGGCGACTGTCTTGTGGTAATCCTTCTTTGTGAGGAACTGCCAGCCGCCGCCGCTTTCGCGGACCTCGAAGGGATAGAATTCGGATGCATATTTCTCGATGATGCCATCGATCGAGGTCTGGATCTGTTCGAGCGTGAGCTTCTCTTCCATGAAGCCGAAGGCGTTGTTGATCAGTTCGGTGATCTCCATGGAGGTGAGCGGCTTGTCGCTTGCGAAGATAAGCGCTTCTATATGCGGGATGATGTTTCCGATTTCCATATGCTAAGTTTTCGGCCTTCGACCCTTTGACATTCGCGGGGCTTTGGCCCCCGGGGACTGCGGGTCGGTTTGCCTGTTTACCCCTGGAGTGCCGCGGCGCCGGACACGATCTCGGTGAGCTCGGTCGTGATGGCGGCCTGACGGGCCCGATTGTAGGACAGTCGAAGCGCTTTGAGCAGCTCGTTGGCGTTGTCACTCGCTTTGTCCATGGCCGTCATGCGGGCGCCGTGCTCGGAAGCCCAGGCATCCAGCACAGCCTTATACAGTTGGGTGTTGAGGATCTTCGGCATGAGCTCGGTGACCAGCTCTTCCTTGCTGGGCTCGAAGATGAAATCGACGTTGGCGGCGCCGGGTTTCTTTTCCACCTTGGGGATGGGAAGGAATTGTTCGACGACGAAACTCTGGGTTGCGGCGTTGCGGAACTGGCTGTAGACGATGTCGACGGCGTCGAATTCGCCTTTTTCAAAGGCCCGGACGGCCGCCTGTGCCGCTGCCTGCACCTGGTCGAAGGTGAGATTCAAAAAGATATCCTTATAGGTATCGGAGACGTTGAAGTTGTTCTTGGCGAAGTGCTCGTAGCCTTTTTTGCCGATGCTCCAGAAAGTGACATTTCCTTTGGCGAGCTGCGCGGCATATTTCTCGCGGGCGGTGATCTTGGCGAGCTTGATCACATTAGAGTTGTAAGCGCCGGCCAGACCGCGGTCGCTGGTGATGACGAAGATGAGCACTTTTTCGACGGGGCGTTGGACGGCGAGCTTCATACCCAGATCGCCTTCGCTGTTGCTGACGATGTTGCTGAGGAGTTCCTGCAGCTTCTGGGCGTAGGGGCGCATTTGAAGGATGGCATCCTGGGCGCGGCGGAGCTTGGCTGCGCTGACCATTTTCATGGCTTTTGTGATCTGTTGCGTGTTCTGGATGGATTTGATCCGGTTGCGTACCTCTTTAAGTTGTCCTGCCATAGTCGCGAAACGTATTTTTTGATTTTTGGAGCGGGCGCGATGCTTTGCGGTCTGCGGAAGCGGGGGTTCGCCTGCTCACAAAATGGGTGCAAAAATAGCGCAAAGGTGCGAGAAATCCCGGTGATGGGGGGAAAACGGGGGAAAATTCCGAAATAATGCTGATTTTTGCAGACCCGGGAACTATATCATTAAATTATCTATGGAAAAGAAGACCACTAACGAGAAGAGAGCAAGGAAAGGCAACGGAAAGACGGCGGCCACCAAAAAGCCCGGTAAGACGGGTGCGACAGGAATCATCAAGACGACCGATGTGACCGCGAGGGCGGCGAGAACGGAGAAGACCGGTCCTACCGGTGTCATCCGCGAGACCGGGAAGAACGATGTGGCCGTGGAGGCTTCGCCGGCGGCCAAGGCGTTGGCATCCAACGTGAAAGCCAGCAAGAACGGCGGAAAGCGGCTACCGACGATATTGGTGACCAATGACGATGGGATCATGGCGCCGGGGATCCGCAACCTTGTAGAGGCGGTTCGGGGGCTTGGAAAGGTGGTCGTGGTGGCGCCGGATAAACCCCAGTCGGGCATGGGTCATGCTATTACGATCGGGAATCCCTTACGTCTTCAACCCATGCATCATATCTTCGAGGGGGTCGAAGCCTGGTCCTGTAGTGGTACCCCGGTGGACTGTGTGAAGCTGGCCGTGGACAAGGTGCTGCGCCGTAAGCCGGACCTCTGCCTCAGCGGGATCAACCACGGGGCGAACCATTCCATCAACGTCATCTATTCCGGAACGATGTCGGCGGCCGTCGAAGCGGCCATCGAAAGTATCCCGTCGATCGGCTTCTCCCTGCTGGACTATAGTGTCGAGGCCGATTTTGGACCTGCACGGAAATATGTGCGCATCATCGTCGAGCAGGTACTCTCGCAGCCGATGGATAAGCATCTGATCCTCAATGTGAACTTCCCTGCGGTACCGGATAGCCTGATCAAGGGCATCAAGATATGCCGGCAGGCTTATGCGAAATATGAGGAGGATTTTGTGGAGCGGAACGATCCGAACAAGAGAAAATATTACTGGTTAACGGGTAAATTTGTAAATTTTGACCGGGGAAGAGATACGGATGTATGGGCATTGGAACACAATTATGTCAGCGTGGTGCCCGTACAATTTGACATGACGAATTACGTTCTTAAGAGCAAACTCGAAAAAACGTGGAAATCGTGATATTTAAAAAAGACAATCTCCGGCTGGGGCTAATTCTCGGGCTTATTGCGCCCATCCTGAGCCTGATCGTGTATTACTTTGTCAAATTCTATCCGCTTTATTCCTTCAAGGATTTTTTGAGTTTTATTCAGTCCAATAAGTCGCAGATCACGGCGATCTCGGTGCCGTGTTTGGTGTTGAATATTGTGCTTTTTACTGTTTACATCAATTCGCATCGGGATAAGACGGCAAAGGGGGTTTTTGCGGCGACGTTGATCTACGCGATCATTGCGTTGTTGTTTAAGTTCATTTAGCGATTTGTTTGCTGCGGGTCAGGGATTTACCTCAAATTATTTTGGAGGGTTTAGGGGCATACCTTATTTTTGCACTCCTTTTTGGCAGCCGGCGGTTTCCTGCTGGTTGTGCTTAATAGACGGATTGGCCTATAGTATAATGGTAGTACGACAGATTTTGGTTCTGTTTGTCTTGGTTCGAATCCAGGTAGGCCAACGAAGAACCCGCAGCTTACGCTGCGGGTTTTGCCTTTCTCTCACTTCACCAACACCACCTTTTCCGCTCCCCATCTCTTTTCTTCGGTGAAATATTGGATCAGGTAGGTGCCGGACGGATACCGGCCGAGGTCGACCTGCCAATTTTGGCCTTTGGAAGAGACGTTTACTTTTTGCAGCAGCTTTCCGGTGAAATCGGCGACGAACAGCTCCTTTATCTTTTCTGAAGACTTTATGGCGATCATACCGGCGGAGGGATTTGGATAAATAACCAGCTTTGCAATATTGTCGTCCGGGCTGACGGGCTCTTCCGCTTTTTCGTTGGCGGTACAGGGGAGCATGAAGATGAATTCCGAGATGACGCGTTGTAAAAGATCGTTCAGCAGCTCGACCTTAAAATTGTCGGTTGTCGGCTTGATGTGCGTATCGCCGACGCCACTGTCGTCGGTGAGAAAGACATAGCTGCCATTGGTCGCCAGGGCGATCGACCGCATCAGATATTCCGTGGATTTGTCAACGCCACTGCATACCACCGGGACAATGCGGATACCCATCGATGCGGCCCGGACCACCAGGGTTCTCACTCTATCTTTTG
>Ga0310811_10014741_pt1 | contig 10208 bp, 13 predicted proteins | sample YCmetagenome_FD_207642 | JGI IMG/M metagenome (GOLD analysis project Ga0310811, IMG submission 207642) | Soil microbial communities from experimental microcosm in Duke University, North Carolina, United States - YC | ecosystem: Engineered > Artificial ecosystem > Soil microcosm > Unclassified ... | reverse complement strand
CGGGCTTAAATACCAAGTTTTTCCAATACGACCTTGGCCATCTTATAGAACGCCTCATGGCTGTATCCGGCAATATGGGGCGTAATAAGAACATCCGGCCTGTTCAATAACCATTCCAGCTGTTGCCGCTGGACGTCCGTGTACGTCTCCAGCTTCTCATTTTCCAGCACATCCAGCGCTGCCCCGGCGATTTTTCCATTTTCCAGGGCCCGGATGACCGCCGCCGTATCATGGACCTTCCCCCTGGATGCATTGATAAACCAGGGTTTTTTCTCCAGGGAATTGAAAAAACTATCCCCGGCCATATGAAAGGTCTCCTCCGTCAGGGGAACATGAAAGCTGATCACATCGGCATAACGTCCCAGCTGCTCCAAAGAGGCCTCCCGGACACTGCCCCGCGCAAAGTCGAACTTATATTTATCATATGCCAGGACGGTGACGTCGAAAGAAGACAACAGCCTGGCAAAAGCACCGCCAGCATTCCCAAATCCCACAATACCTATGGTCTTGCCCGTGAGTTCCGTACCCCGGTTGGCATCCCGGATCCATTTGCCCGCCTTTATTTCCAGCTGGCTGGTATACAGCTTGTTCATCAGTCCCAGCAACATCCCCAGCACATGCTCTCCCACCGCATTCCGATTGCCTTCCGGACTGCTGACGCATTGTATCCCACGGGTGGCGGCATAATCTACATCGATGAGCTCCATGCCGCTGCCCAGCCGGCCGATCCATTTAAGGGAAGACGCCTTCTCCAGCAGGGCACGGTCTATTTTCAGACGGGTGGTGACGATAAGCCCTTCCGCCTCCGCAATCGACGCAGACAGCTCTTCATAAGTCATCTGAGGCGCATATTCGATGGTATATCCTTTTTGAGTCAATCTTTCCCTGAGATAGTCGTGTACTTTGGCAGTGATGATCACTTTTTGCATGAAGTTGATATAGTTGTTTGTTTATTCTATTTGTCAGGCTCGCGGGTTACTACCTCGATGGACAGCTGCTCCGCACGCTTGTCAAAAACAGAGTCCTCCGTCTGATCGAATAAAGGCTTTACCGCATTACGCAGTGTCTTTCTTCGCTGGTTAAAGGCCGTTTTTACCAGCAGAAAAAAGCTTTTCTCATCTTTGAAAGAGGGAAGGTCCGCTCTGGGCAAAAGACGTATTACGGCGCTTTTTACCTTAGGAGGAGGCTGAAAACACTGTTCATGGACTTCGAATAAGTATTCCACCTTAAAAAATGCCTGTATCAGAACGCTGATCACCCCATAGATCTTGTTTCCCGGATGAGCGGCAACCCGTTGAGCCACCTCTTTCTGGAACATTCCGGTCATGCTCAGCAGCTGGTCCTTCCAATCCAGCATCTTAAAAAGTATCTGGGAAGAGATGTTATAGGGAAAATTACCGATAACGGTAAAAGGGCCCTCGAACGGCCTGTCCATATCCAGGATACTCTGATGCAATATCTTTCCGGCCAGGGAAGGCCAGGTCCTCTGCAAATAGACGATCTTTTCTTCATCCAGCTCTACAGCCTTAAAGTCAATCCCCTGTATCTCAATGAGATACTTTGTAAGCGCGCCTGCGCCGGGGCCTACTTCCAACAGTCGCGCCCCTTCCGCCGGAAGGGTCTCGCGTAGGGAAGCCACGATCTTGCGGGAGATATTTTCGTCCCGGAGAAAGTGCTGACCCAGGGATTTTTTGAGGGTATACATGAAAATGGGGGTAAAGTTAATAAATCGTACATTTACCCCTGAAAATTAAGTGAATGAGCCAACAACAAAGACCCGTTATAGGGGTTTCCGCCGGAGATATAAATGGCGTCGGGACCGAGCTGATCATCAAGGCTTTCTCGGACCATCGTCTGCTGGAATTATGTACGCCTGTCATATTTGCCTCCAATAAATTGATCAATTTCTATCGGAAGTCGATCCCTGACGCCAATTTCAATTACCAAAACATAAAGGACTTCTCCCGCGTCGCGCCCAAGCAGGTGAATATTTACAATTGCTGGGAAGAAGAAATTGCCATCGTACCAGGGTCGCTCACCGACATCGGCGGGAGCTATGCCGTAAAGTCCCTCACTATGGCGGTAGACGCCCTGCGGGATAAAAAGATCCAGGGGCTGGTCACCGCGCCCATTCATAAGAAGAATACCCAATCGGCTAATTTCAACTTCACCGGCCATACCCCCTACCTGAAACATGCTTTCAATGCCAGCGACGTGCTGATGCTGATGGTATCCGATAATTTCCGGGTAGGGCTGGTCACCGAGCATGTCCCCGTAAAAGACATCGCCAGGTATATCACCCGCGAGGCGATCCTGTCCAAGCTGAATATCCTCCGGGACAGCCTGATAAAGGACTTTGGCATCGACAAACCCCGTATCGCCGTACTGGGATTGAACCCCCATGCAGGCGATGAAGGCCTTATCGGAAAAGAGGAAGAAGAGATCATCAAGCCCGCCATCAAGGATGCCAAGCATAATATGCTGGTATTCGGACCTTATAGCGCCGATGCCTTTTTTGCCCGCAACTATCAATCCAGATTCGACGCGGTGCTGGCCATGTACCACGACCAGGGATTGATCCCCTTCAAGTCACTGGCTTCGGGCGAAGGTGTAAATTATACAGCCGGACTGCCGATGGTCCGCACTTCTCCCGACCATGGTACGGCCTTCGATATCGCCGGCAAGAATAGGGCGGACGCCACCTCCTTCCTGGCCTCTATCTATGCCTGTATAGATATTATACGCAACAGGCAGGAGTATGAAGAGAACAGGAAAAACCCGCTGAAGAAGATGGGCTCGGTAGTGCTGGCCAATGCGGAGGACGAAAAGATCGAAGAGAACTGACATTCTGTATATAGCGCCTATCCTAAAATCCACCTATATGCCCAATACCTTAACCTCCACCCTACCCTGGACGGAATCTCCTTTCTTCGAAAAGGAGTTAAAGGAGTCCACTCTTAACGAGAAAGACAAAGCATTTGTAAAAAGCTTTGCAGACAACGGCTATGTTGTCTTCGACCCCGGATTCGACAACGCATTTATCGATGCTCTGAACGAAAGCATGAAAGAGCCCTTTAGCAAGCTGGAGAAAGGAACTGGTCAGAGGATCCAGGACGCATGGACCTTCAATGAATATGTAAAGAAGGTGGCCGCCTCCGATGTCGTCCTTGAAAAGCTCCGGCTTTTGTACAGACGGGAGCCCATCCCCTTCCAGACCCTCAACTTCCCGGAAGGTTCGCAGCAAAAGACCCACTCGGACATGATCCATTTCAATTCCATTCCCCAGCGATTCATGTGCGGCGTATGGATGGCATTGGAAGATATCACTCCCGACAACGGCCCCCTGCACTACTATCCCGGCAGCCATAAGCTACCTTTTTACGACATGATCGACATAGGTATAAAAGCCAGCGACAGCATCGAGGAAAAAAAGGCTATCATGGCTTATGCGGTGGACTATACTAATTTCATAGAAGAGATTGTAAAGACCCTGGGGCTAAAGAAGGAGATCCTGACGATCAAAAAAGGACAGGCTCTGATATGGGCAGCCAACCTGCTGCATGGCGGAGAAAAGATCAATACGCCGGGAGCATCCAGGCTGACACAGGTATCGCATTATTATTTTGCGGATTGCATCTACTACGTTCCCCGTCTGTCCGACATTGCGATCAACAAGCTGTATTTGAACAATCTCACCAATATCCGGACAGGGGAAAAGGTAGTGAATACCTATTTTGGAGAGAAGATCTCCCCCCGCGCCAAATTGCAGTTCCACGCTGTCGGGCACTCCCTTATTGATGACATACGAGCTATAGGTCAGCTCAACCCTGCCCCGCCCATCGCCGGCAGGCTGTTTCTTTTTTTGCGAGCCGTCATCATAGTCGAACGTGATGCCCTTGGGAAGCTTATAATTCCTGACATTAAAAGTAAAAAGCACTTTATCCGGCAGGGCATAGGCAATATATTTCCCGTATGTCATATCCACTTCATACGTACCATTGTCACGGGTGGTGGTACGTGCGCGCAGGATGACGAGACGGCTGGCGTCTACCCAAAAAGTAGACAGCACCATATCCGCATTTTCGTCCTGCGGCAGCAGCTTGATCAATCTTACTTTTTGGCCCTGGGCCGTATCGGTCCCCGCATCCAGCACGGTATAGGACCCTTTCAGCAGATTATTGAGACTGATGGTCACCGCACCTTTGGGAACAAAGGAAATCCCTTTGTCATTCCTGATCTTTAGCTTGTCCGGCTTCTTGAAATAGACGGTGACGGTAGCTTCGGGCTCTTTCAGAAAGCTCACATTGGTCCTCATAATACCTGTGGCCTGGTAGTCATTCACCTGGTCCAGGCGGGCACGGATCTTTTGTAACAGCTCGGACGCCGGCTGCGCATGCAGGATGGACGCCAGCGGTAACACCAACGACGATAACAATATTTTTTTCATAACAAATGTGTTAGCTCAAAATATCTTTTTTTCGAAATACCCATATGGCGACGCTTACAAAGGCGGCTATATAAGCCAGCAATACGCTCAGACTGCGCAATATGGACGGAAGGTTTTCGATGCTGCCGGGCAGCGTGCCTCCCTGGCCATCACTACGGGAATAAAAGAATCCCTTCCAGGCCAGCATATGAGAGGTAAAAAGCCAGGGTTTCACCGTGTTGTCATAAAAGGGAATGCGCATCTCCGACAGAATGGTGAGCACTACGACGATGCTGATGGTGGCGACGATAGGGCCAATGGAATTCTCGGCAAACACCGACAATAAAAAAGCCAGGGCCGCCACGGTGCTGAGCGCAACCATCGCATATCCAAAGGCGGCAATATACCTCCACATGACGTCTGTTTGGCGGATATGCTCTATGACGGTGTCGCGTGCAATGATAAGGTCGTTGGTGCCAAAGATCCACATGCTGAGGAACAGGGCCAGCAAGGCCATCCATATCAGCAGCAGAATCGTATAGATGACGCTGGACGGGCCTGGTCACCAGCAGACGAAGCGTACCCATATTGGCTTCTCCCGCCACCATATCGCCGGCCACAAGGGCTACCAGCAGCGGAATTTGGATCAACAGTGTATTGAGGATGACAAACGCCACGAGATAGCCATTCAGGATCAGCGGGTAGGAAATGTTAAAGCTGTCGGATATGCTGCTCAGCAGCAGCTCTGTATACGACTGCCCGTCGAACTTCAATCCCAATTGTATGATAAGGATCATGGCGGCGATGGCCCCAAAAGGAATATAGGTGCGGGGACGTTTGAAAATTTTAAACAGCTCGATCTGTAAAAGCTTCCACATGCTGATTGGCGGTTGTCAATGATAAAAAATAATCTTCCAGCGAATGCCGGGGTTGAATGGCGGCAACAGGCACACCCTGCTGTACAAGATCACGTACAAAGGAAGGTATCTGCATTTTGTCCATTTTCAGCAGGAGCTTCCCGCCCTGGCGGGACTGGAGATTTTTCTGCCACGGACTTCGGTGCAGGACTTCTTCGGCCAGTGTTCCCTCGGGAGTGTCGAGCTCCACGAGCGTTTGTGCAGGGTCGAATAGCTCGGATGCTTCCCCTTCCACGATCTTCTTCCCTTTATCGATAATGAGCATTCTATTCGCTATCAGCTCCATCTCGCTCAACAGATGCGAGGACACCAGCAGCGTCTTTTTTTCATGTGCGCTGAGATGCAGGATCAGGTTGCGTATATCCGCGATCCCTTGTGGATCCAGCCCATTGGTGGGTTCATCGAGGATAACGAGGTCGGGATTATGGACCAGGGCTACGGCAATGCCCAATCGTTGTTTCATCCCCTGGGAAAAGGTCTTCACCTTACTGTGGGCTCTTTCCACCAGCCCTACCTGCTCCAGCTGCTGCATCAGTATACGGGAAGAAGGCTGGATACCGCTCATCCGGGCAAATAAGGAAAGGTTCTCATAGGCGGTGAGATACTTATAAAGGTCGGGGCGCTCGATAACGGCTCCTACCTTCCGTAGTATTTCCCTTCGATGGGTCCGCAGATCCATACCGAATATCTCTATCCGGCCGCTGGTAGGCGCGATCAGCGTGAGCAGCATCCGAATGGTAGTGGATTTCCCGGCGCCGTTCTGCCCCAAAAAACCATATATATCGGCCTGCTCCACTGAAAAGGACAGCCCGTCCACAGCTTTTAAAATGCGGTAATCGGTCTTGTCCGAAAAATAGCCCGATTCCCGCATACCGCTAATGTTTGAGGCCTTCGTCGGAAGAACTTCGTCGGACCTGCTTCGACACGGTCCTTCTCGTTCGTACCCTTCGTTCCTCGGGTACTTCGTAAGCTCCTCCTCGTTCGTACCCTTCGACAAGGCTCGGTTATGGACGAACCGCTCCCAGCGGTTCCAGGATGCCGAAAAATGCTTGGTAAGACCGGTGACCCGGATGACTGAAGACATATGCTTGAATATCAATGTGATTTGTCGGACCTGCCGGAGGTGGGCCTGCCCCATTCTATCAACAATTTCCATCCCGGATTGATCGGCAGGGACTCAAAATTTTTTAGGGGGCTTGCAAAACCCAAATGTCTTATCTATATTTGTTGTACCATCTCCTACGACAATCCCCCAATCGCTAAATTTAATTATCCCGAAAAACGCCCAACGTTTAGTTTTAACTGTATCACAGTTGTGCTTATATATTAGTTCCTTCCTCTGAATTGCCGGTTTTACAGCTTTTATTCACCTTCTGAAAATTACAAAGATGAAAAGGAACTTTTTGGCCTTACTGTTTGCTTCTGCGCTGACTCTCGGTCTTTCTCCGGCACACGCAGCAACTTCCGACAATTTCAACTCCCGCAAAGGCATTAAACTCACCGAGATCAAGGGCTTCCTGCAAGGCAATTGCTGGTTTTTTGCCGACTTTGACGTCAATCGTAACGGCTGGGTCCCCAATATGGAAGGGGATGGCGCCATGGTATCCGGCACCGGCGCCAGCGCTACGGAAATGACGGGTATCTTCACCCCCATGCTGGATCTCAATGGTCCCGTTACCCTCTCTTTTACCTATAAGTTCAACCTGCCCGTAAAGGACAGGAGATGGATCAGGATATATGCCACGGACGCTGACAACAGACCCGCGATGTTACTGGACAGCATGGAGCTCACAGGTCTGGACAATACCACGGTCTACACTTATAATAAGATATTGTCTGCTGTTGCCGGCGGGTACAAATTATACATCAACTACCAGGGCACCGGCGGCAACGAACGGATCGCCATCGATCAGCTGTCCATCGACGCGGCTGCACATTATACTGCTGCCTGCAACGTTGCTCCCGTAACACTGCGTGATAAATTCATGGGCACTGCTTCTCATACCGCCAGCGGTAATGTACTGAGCAACGACTATGACCCCAATCATGAGACCATGACGGCCTATCTGCTGGAAGAATCTCCCGATGGTAATGTAGACCTTAAGAAGGATGGCGGGTTTGCCTTTACTCCAAAGGACGGCTTTACAGGGTCTTCCACCCACTTCACCTATAAAGTGTGCGACAACGGCAGCCCCAATCTCTGCAGCATCAACACGGTAGCCACCATCCGATTCCCCGTACGGAGCACGCTGACCAATTTCCAGGCGCTGTACAGGAAGAACGCCGTAGATGTCAGCTGGGTTGCCTCCACCAGCAATCACAGCACGCACTTCGAGGTAGAAAGAAGCATGGATGGCGATTATTTCCAAAAAGTGGGAGATGTAACGGCTGCAGGTACTGCCTACTCCTTCACCGACAAGGTGAACGATCATAAGGCAAAGAGCAATGATCTTTACTATCGTCTCCGTCAGATAGACGATGCAGGTAGAGTAACTTATTCAAAAGTGCTCATCGTAAGGACCTACGGCACTAAGAGTGTCGAGTCGGTGAGCGTCACTCCCGACCCGGTTGTGAACGACATCCAAGTAAACGTGCAATTGAAGGAAAAGTCCTTTGTGATAATGAAGGTGACAGATAACAATGGCAGTGAGATCATAAGGAAGACCGCCATGGGTGACAACGGCGCCAACACCTATGATCTTGAAGATACGCATGCGCTGCAGCCCGGTATGTATCAGCTGGAAGTGATCATCAACAGCAACGAGCGCCTGACTATGCGGCTCGCAAAAAGCTAGTGAGCGCCCGCCAGGGCCCTCACTTCTTTATATCCAGGTATGACTGCAGATCTTTTACGTACTGTTCAAAAGCCAATACTCCTTGGGGAGTTATCTTACAAATAGTCTGGGGATAATTATCCTTGAATTGCTTGGTTACATCGATATAGCCTGCCTCCTTCAGCTTGTTGATCTGGACGCTGAGATTGCCGGCCGTCGCATTGGTCTTTTCCTTGAGAAATGTGAATTCAGCCTCTTTCACGCTGATCAGGACGGAGACCACCGCCAGCCTCAGCTGAGAATGCAATATGGGGTTGAGGTCCTTAAACATTTTTCTTCTTTGCTTTCAGATATCTTTTTCTCAGTATCAGCCCGGGTATGAACCAGGCAAGCTGCGCGCCTCCAGCCAGGTAAAGCAGCACCCATGCACCGGGTGTCAGCGAACTCAATATAGCAAATACCCAGCAGGCAATGCTCCCAATCACCATGGGCCGGAACCTTTTTCCAAACCCGATGGCAAACGTCGGGATGCCATACAGGACCAGGTATACGGAGATCGGCTGCGGGAAATTATATCTAAGGACAAAATAGTTCATCAACAGGATAGCCACGCCAAAGCTTATCCAGATACCTCCTCTCAGCTGATCATCATGGGCCCTGTATTTCCGCAACCTGCCTTCCCGCCGTGCAATCACTATCTGAGGAACGATGCCTAAAAGCGTAAGCCACCACACCGCCTCGACCCAGCTCTGTTTAAAAAACAGATGATTGAATAGCGACACCAGGGAGCAGAAGGTGATAATAGCCCCCCACATCAACGCGCTGACGCCCGTCTCGATAAAGTCGTCCTTTGCTTTGCTGATCATCTGCGATATCAGCTGCAGGCTTTCCTGGGTGGTAAATTCCTTTTCCATAGTAATAAATCCGCCGGACCTTAGTCCGGCAGATCATAGAGGTTATTTTATTTGCTGCATTGCTCCAGCATATCTTCCGCCTGTTTCTGTCCCCAGGTCGGAGCCAGCGGTTCAGGATGAGCTGCCTTATACAATGCCACTGATTTCTCGAATAAAGGCTTGGCCTTATCTTTTCCGCCGCCAAACTGGGGAGGCGTGCCGAAGAGGCTCATGCCCTGCAGATAATACAGACGGGGATTATTGGGATCTGCCTGCAGGCCTTTCTGTAATGCCTCTCCGGCCGTCTTGCCATAAGTGGCCCAGCGGCTCTGCGGATCTACCAGCATCTGCTGGGTGGCAGACATATTTTCAACAGCGTATAGCTCCGAGTTCTTTTCGATGGCTTCGGCCTTTGCCAGATAGGCATTGATCTTGGCCGAGTTGGCATCCTTATCCTTTATGGTGGGATTCCATCCTACCCATGTCTGGGCCAATGCGGCGTAATAATAAGGCAGCCATTTCGTCTTTTCCGCATCACCTATGCGATCAAAAGTGCTGGCCAGGCTTTGCAGCTCGTCGATACTCTTGGCGGAATCCAGCAATGCAATGTTCTTTTGCATCATCTGCGTGTATTTGTCCGATTGGGCGCTGGCGGCAAGAGAGGCCAGCAGGGCGAGCGAAAAGATCAGCTTCTTCATAGTTTTAATTTAAAAGTTAAGATTTGTTTTGTTAATGGTTATAATTAATAGTTATAAATTATTGTTGATGGCGTCCTGGCTACGGTCTACACCCCAGCTAAGGAAACAGCCGATGAAATAAAACCGGTTGGCCGGCGGCGTGATAGGCTCCTTGTACTGTCCGTCATAGGAGAAATTATATCCATACACCGCATCGTATCCCAATACGTTGCTCATGCTGGCAAAAAGCACAACAAAGGTCTTAGCCTTGGGCTTTCCTATGCTGGGGACATATTCTGCGCTGAAATTCAGGGACTGGTAGGACTTGGTCTTACCCTGCTCCGCCAGCTCGAACTTTGGCCCGCCCGCCAGTACGAAATTGTAATAAGGTCTTCCCGTAGCATAGCTGTAGGTAAGGTTGAACCCCGACTTGATCTTGGTAAAGAATTTTTTGGTCACAATAGACGCTGTATGGGTTGCAGCAAAATTTGGCGTCAGCTGCTCCGTGTAGTTCAGGTAAT
>Ga0310811_10014739_pt1 | contig 10209 bp, 13 predicted proteins | sample YCmetagenome_FD_207642 | JGI IMG/M metagenome (GOLD analysis project Ga0310811, IMG submission 207642) | Soil microbial communities from experimental microcosm in Duke University, North Carolina, United States - YC | ecosystem: Engineered > Artificial ecosystem > Soil microcosm > Unclassified ... | reverse complement strand
ATCTATTTTAGCGAACCGCAGCAGGGTCATGACCTCGCTACCATCCCTCACCGTGCCGAAGCGTGATCGTGCGAGCGTGTGGATCTCCGTTGACATGGAAGGCATCGGCGGCGTGGCGGCTTACAGCCACGTGATGATGAGCGGCGTCGAGTACGAGCGCGCGCGCACCTGGATGACGAAAGAAGTGAACGCCGCCATCGAGGGCGCCGCCTCGAACGGGGCGGCGCGCTTCTGCGTGAACGATTCCCACGGGAACATGCACAACCTCTACGCGGATGAGGTCGATCCGCGCGCCGAGCTCCTCGTCGGCACCGCGAAGCCGTGGTTCATGGGCCAGGGCATCGATGGCGGCTACGACACCTGCTTCTTCATCGGCTACCACGGTCGCGCAGGCCATCCGCGCGCGGTGCTCGACCACACGTACGCGAGCCGCGCGATCTACGAGTGCAAGCTCAACGGGACGCCCGTCGGCGAGACGACCCTCAACGTGTACCTCGCCGGTTATTTCGACGCGACCGTGACCCTCGTGTCCGGGGACGGCGCGACCTGCCGCGAGGCCCGCGCCCTCGTCCCGTCGTGCGTCACCGTGAAGACGAAGGACGCGACCGGTCGCTTCTCGGCGCTGATGCTGCATCCGCAGCGCGTCCAGGAGCTCCTCCAGGTCGCGGCGGCGAAGGCGATGGACGTCGCCCGCGATGCCAAAGCGCTCAAGCCCAAGCCGCGCAACGAGCTCGAGCTCACCTTCCTCACGTCTGCGATGGCCGACATGGCCGAGCTCGTCCCCGGCACGCGGCGCAGTGGGCCGCGTGCCGTCGCGTACGTATCGCGCGATTACCTCGAGCTCTACAAGGTGCTGCTCGCGATGGTCCGCCTCGCGCCGTCCGCCGTGCCGCCGGAGCAATGAGCAGCGCCGACGTCGTCATCGTCGGCGGAGGCGTCATCGGGGCCTCGATCGCATACCACCTCAGCGTTCGCGGCGCAGGCCGCATCGTCGTGCTCGAGCGCGACCGGCTCGGGAACGGGTCGACCGGCAAGAACGCCGGCGGGATCCGGCTCCAGTTCTCCACCGAGGTGAACGTGCGGCTCTCGCAGCGGGCCCTGCCGCGGCTCGAGGCGTTCAAGGACGAGATGGGCGTCGACCCGCAGCTGCGTCAGGTCGGTTACCTGTTCCTCATCACCGAGGAGCGCGACGTCGCGCCGTTCGAGCGGTCGCTCGCGCTGTGGGAGCGGCTCGGCGTACCGGCGCGGCGTCTGACGGGCCCCGAGGCCCTGGCGATCTTTCCCGAGCTGCGGGTCGACGACGTCCGGTTCGCCACGTTCTGCGCGAAGGACGGCTACGCCGACCCGCACTCCATCCTCCAGGGATACGTCGCTCGAGCGCGCGAGCGCGGCGTCGAGTTCCGCGAAGGCGCGCCCGCACGCGCGATCGACGTCGCCGACGGACGGGTCGTCGCCGTACGCGCGGGCGATGAGCGGATCGAGTGCGGGACCGTCGTCAACGCAGCGGGCGCCTGGGGTGCCCAGGTCGGCGCGATGGCCGGACTCGCGCTCCCGATCGCGCCCTTGCGGCGCCACATCTTCGTCACCGGGCCGGTCGCCGGACTCGACCACGATTTTCCGTTGACCGTCGAGTTCGCCTCCGGGCTCTATTTCCATCGCGAATCCGGTGGCGTGCTGCTCGGGATGGCCGATCCGGCCGATCCGCCGCGGTTCGACGACTCCGTCAACTGGGACTTCCTGCCGACGTTGATCGAGCACGCGCTGGCGCGGTTGCCGGTGCTCGAGCGGGCGACCGTGAAGACGGGCTGGGCCGGCTTCTACGAAGACACGCCTGATCGCCATCCGATCCTCGGTACGGTCGAGGAGGTGAGTGGCTTCATCTGTGCGGCCGGCTTCTCCGGCCACGGGCTGATGCACGCGCCGGCGGCCGGGGAGATCGTCGCGCAGCTCGTCTGCGGCGAGCCGACGAGTGTCGACGTGTCCGCCCTCCGCTTCGACCGGTTCGCGCGCGGCGCGCTCGTGGTCGAGCACAACGTGATCTGATGCAGTTGTTCTTCCTCGTCCTCGATCTCACGCTCATCGCCGCCGCGGGGCTGCTGCTGCTCATCGTGCTGTTCCGGCGCGGCCGCGGACTGTCGTACTTCGCGCTCGCGGTGCTGCTCATCGCGCTGGCGGTCGGACTTTGGTACACCGGGATCCGCACGCCACCGACCGGGCCGTAACGTGCGGAGCGCGCGCACCCCCAGGGGAGGCATGAGATGAGACTCGTCGCCACTGAATACCTGACCTTCGACGGTGTGTTCGAGGAACCCGGTCGGTGGTCGGGTCCGTTCTTCAACGAGGAAGCGCAGAAATTCAAGTTCGACGAGCTCCAGGCGACGGACGCGCTCCTGCTCGGGCGCAAGACCTACGAGGGCTTCGCCGCCGCGTGGCCGAAGATGCCGGGCACCGGCGAGTTCGGCCTGAAGATGAACAGCATGCCCAAGTACGTCGTGTCGTCGACCCTGAAGACGGTCGAGTGGGCCGGATCGCGGCTCATCGCCGGCGACGTGGCTGGCGAGATCCGCAAGCTGAAGGCGGCACCTGGGAAGGATCTGCTGCTCTCGGGCAGCGGTCAGCTCTTCAACTCGCTCATGCAGTCGGGGCTGATCGATCTCTACCGCTTCATGCTCCATCCGGTGATCCTCGGGACGGGCCGTCGCCTGTTCACTGAGCAGGTCACCGCGCAGGTGCTGAGCCTGACCGACACGAAGCGATTCAGCTCGGGCATCGTCATCCTCGAATATCACGCCAAGCCGTCGTAGCGATCGCGACCGGTAGGTGACGCGCGCGCGGCTATCCTCGACCGATGTCCGATCGCACCGAGGTCCGCCTCACCAGCCTGTCGTCCTGCGCCGGCTGAGGGGCGAAGCTGGGCCCCGGCCCGCTGGCGCAGGTCCTGCGCCCCCTCGCCGCGCAGCGCGATCCCGCGGAGCTGCTCGTCGGCCTAAAGGCCTCGGACGACGCGGCGGTGTACCGCGTCGCCCCGGACGTCGCGATCATCGAGACCGTCGACTTCTTCCCGCCGATCGTGGACGACGCGTACGCCGCGGGCGCGATCGCGGCGGCCAACGCGATGTCCGATGTCTACGCGATGGGTGGCGAGGTGCTGTTCGCGCTCAACGTCGTCGCGTGGCCGGACGATCTGTCGTTCGAGCCGCTCGAGCGGCTCATGCAGGGCGCGGTGGACAAGATCGCCGAGGGCGACGGTGTCATCGCGGGCGGTCACACCGTCATCGACCGGGAGCCGAAGTTCGGGCTCGCCGTGACCGGCCGCGCGCACCCGGACCGGCTGCTCACGAAGGGCGCGTTGCGCGCAGGCGACGCCCTGTGGCTCACCAAGCCGGTCGGTACCGGTGTGCTGACGACGGCACACAAGAATGGCGACCTCTCACCCGAGGACCTTGCGTCGGCCGTCGCGTCGATGGTCGCCCTCAATCGCGCGGCCGCCCGGGCTGCGGTCGAGGCGGGGATCCACGCCGCGACGGACGTGACCGGATTCGCCCTCGTGGGTCACGCGCACGAGATGGCGGTTCGGTCGGGCCTCGGGATCTCGATCGAGGCGAGCGCGGTGCCAGTGCTCCCGGGCGCGCGGACGCACGCCGAGCGCGGCGTGAGCTTCGGCGGTCTCGAACGCAACACGGCCTACTACGTCGGCGAGGGGCACGTGCGGTTCGCGCAGTCGGTCGGCGACGCCACACGTCGCCTGCTTCTGGACCCGCAGACCTCGGGTGGCCTGCTGCTCGGCGTGCCGGCCGCGCATGCGGATGGCTGGGACAGAGCGCGCGAACGCCACCGCGTGGCGGCGTGGAAGGTGGGTGAGGTGGTCACCGGCCACGGCGTCGCGGTCGCGTGACGGAAGCGGAGGCCGTCGAGGGCGTCGACGAGGCGCAGCCCATGACCCGAGCGGCGCAGCTCGCTCTGCTCAGTCCCGGCCGCGCCGCCTTCCAGCTCGCGTGGCCCGGCATCATCGAGCAGCTCATCCGCGCGAGCGGCCAGACCGTCGTCATCGCGTTCATCGGTCACCTCGGCGCGATCGCGACGGCCGCGGTCGGGGCATCGCTGCAATTCACGTTCCTGCTGTTCCCGGTGTTCAACGCGCTGTCGATCGGCACGGTGGCGCTGGTGAGCCGGCGGATGGGGGAGCGGCGCCCGGATGCGGCATCGAGTGTCGTCCGGCAGTCGCTCGTGCTCGGGGCGATCCTCGGCATCCTCACCGGCGCGCTGTTCGCGATCTTCGCCAAGACCCTGCTCGGTCTCATCGGCGCCGATGACGCGGTCGCCTCAGCGGGCGCGCCATACCTCGCGTTCATCGGCGGGCTGAATGTGTTCCAGACGATCTCGATCATCGGCGTGTCCGCGATGCGCGCCGCCGGCGATACGCGCACGCCGATGTGGCTGTCGTTCGGCGGATCGGCTCTCACGGTGCCCGCGACGTACCTGCTCGTGACGGTCGCCGGCCTCGGGATCATGGGCGCGGCATACGCGCAGATCCTGGTGAGCGTGCTGTTCTGGGCCGGCACGATGGTGCTGCTCTGGCGGGGCATCGCCGGCCTGCGGGTCGCCGGCGGCTCATGGCGGCTGGAGCGCGCGACGATGCGCTCGCTCGCGTCGATCAGCGGCTACTCGGCCGGCGAATCGTTCCTGTTCAGCATCGGGATCCTCGCCCTCGGCTTCCTCGCGTTCCGGCTGGGCACCGAGGCGTACGCGGCGCACCAGCTCGTCGGGCAGCTCGAATCGCTCTCGTTCCTGCCCTGCGTCGGCTTCTCGGCCGCGTCGGCTGCGCTCGTCGGCCAGTCGCTCGGGATGCGCGATCCGCGCCGGGCGATGCGATCCGGGTGGGCGTCGACGCGGATGGCGATCCTCTGGACGACCGCGGCCGGAGCGATCCTCGCACTGTTCCCCCGGTTCTTCCTGGCCATCTTCACGAACGATCAGGGCGTCATCACCGCGGGCGTCGGTGCGCTGGTGGTGATCGGCTTCGCGCAGCCGGCCCAGGCGGTCAACTTCACGATGGGTGGCGCGCTGCGTGGATCGGGCGACACACGGTTCACCCTCGCGACCACGATCGTGAACTGGTTCGTCGTCCGCCTGCCGCTCGCTGTCCTGTTCGCGTTCCCGCTCGGACTCGGCCTCGCGGGGATCTGGCTCGCCGTGCTGGTCGACTACTGCGTGCGCGCGGTGATCCTCGCGCTGCGATTCCGGAGCGGGCGGTGGGCGAAGCGCGTGCTGTGATGCGTTGACCGGTGCCCAGGGCGGGACTTGAACCCGCACGGTCTTTCGACCACAAGCCCCTCAGACTTGCGAGGCTGCCGTTACTCCACCTGGGCGGGCGCTATGGCATTTTACAAGACAACGACGCGATGAGGATCGATGCCGTGGCGCGCGGCGTAGTCCGCCCACACGCGCCACTTTCGAGTCAGGCGCGGCGCACCCGGATCCGCATACAAGAGCGGCAAGAGCCGGAGGCTGGCATGCTTGCTGAACCGCAGCGCGTAACAGGCGCGATGACGGCCCCTCGCGTTCGTCGTCATCACATACCCGACCAAACCTGTTGCATCGCTGAGCCTCCCCTGAAGCCACAGGATGTGAGCGAGACTTGCGCTGACGAACTTCGTCTGGAGGTACTCCCAGCGATAGTCAGCGCGGCGTTTGGTGTCGGCGCGGGCGACCTTGTTCATGATCGAGCCGTCTCCGTCGAGCAGCCCGCGAGCGAGCGATAAGAGGTATGCATCCGGCACCTCGATCGCGCCGATGGTCAGGCTCTTCTGCGGTCGGACGCCGATCGACACCAGCCACCGATGCATTGCGACATCGCCGATCTGAGTCCGGTAGTAGATGTTGCCCTCCTCGCTTCGCTCTGCGGTGATCGAGCTTGACTTGGCGAGGCACCGAAGAAGGATCTCGACGAGCTCGCGGTCCGCGCTCGGGAACGAGATCGTCCGCCCGCGCACGAGGCCGCCATCTGTCGCGATCAGTCCCACTGCGTAGGCCAGAGTCGGCGTCCACGTCGGATCGAAGAGCTGACCGCCTCGGCGACGGTGGTCCTGCTCCGGCGGCACCCGCGGCACGTACTGCTTGCCCCGATGCGCGGCTGCCGCGCGCGCGATGCGCGGATCGTCCTTCGCGGATCGTCCCTTCGCCCAGCCCTTGCCCTCACCAGCGGCCACAGCTCTTGTATGCGCAGATACCGAGAGTCGCGACAAGGGGGCCAAGTGGCCACACCCCACTGCCCTAGCGGTGTCCGGCCGGCTCCCCGTCGTGCGGTCCGCCGTTGTGAGTGGCCGGGAGACCACGTTCGGCACTGGGTTTGACCTTCTCCGCCTCGACCTCGCGCTTCTCGCGCTCCAGCAGCTCCTCCGGCTCCAGCTCGGCGCCGATGAACTGATTGCGCGCATCGCCGACCGCGCGGATCAGCTCATCCAGCTTGAGCTGCGTCGCCTTGGCGTCTCGGTTCTGGGTGTTCTGGATGAGGAACACCATGAGGAAGGTCACGATGGTGGTCCCGGTGTTGATGACGAGCTGCCAGGTGTCCGAGAAGCCGAAGATCGGCCCGGTCACGACCCAGACGAGGATCACCGCTGCCGCGATCGTGAATGCCCACGGCGTACCCATCGCGTCCGAGACCTGTGTCGCGACCCGCCCGAACCACGCCTTGAACGGCGAGACCCGCTGGACGGCCTCGTCCACGCGCTCTTCCGCGGCGGCGGCCGACTCCGCGCGCTCGTCGACCTCGCGTTCCATCGACCAAGCAACGAAGCACGCCTCGTGCCAGCGACAATGCGTCCGTGCGTGTCACCCGCTGCCCGCGCTGCCGCGCCGAGGACATCGCCGCCGACGCGCATCCGACGCGCGTGCTGAACAACGGAGCCGAAGTCCGGGTGTTCGTATGCCGGAGCTGCTACCGGCCGGCGGAGCTCGAGTACCGCATCGCGTGCGAGACGACCGGGGCGGTCCATCGAACACTTCCGATCCGCGACGCGCTGCGCGCACTGCGCGCCTTCTATCTCGCGCGGCTCGCGGAGGTCGACGATCCCGATCTCCTGGTCGAGGAGGACGAGCGTGTCGCCGCCGGCGCGCCGATCCGTGCCGCGCTCGCGGACGTCGAACGGCGGCTCGCGATCGCGCCGGTGGACGGCGGTGATGCGTAGACTTCGCGCGTGACGAGCGTTCGTCCGGATCTGGGGCTCCTGTGGCCCTCGTACACGCTGTTCCCGCTGGCCGGCCTCGCCGTGCTCGTCGGCGGGGTCGCCGGTCACGACGGCGTCATGATGGCCATCGGCATCGGTCTCCTCGCGCTGAACGCGCTCACCGTGCTCAACTACGCGTACTTCACCGAGCTTCGCATCGAGGGCGACGAGCTCGTCTACCGGACGCTCTTCGGAACGCATCGGGAGAGCGTCGCGATCGGCTCGCTGCAGCGCGTGGACGCGAAACGCTATCCGGGTGCGCATTCCGGCGTCTCGGCACCGCACTTCGTCGCGCGGGGCCGAGCTGCGACGGTCAAAGTCAACACAAAGTCCTACCGCCTTCGCGACTTCGCGCAGCTCATCGCGACCATGCGGATCGCGAACGCGCGGTTCGAGCTCGATCCCTTCTGGTCCAAGGTCGCGAGCGGCGAGGATGTGACGAAAGAGGTCGCCCTCACGCCGCGTTCGCGGTGGTGACTTAGCCCGCGAAGCCGAGCTGGCGGTGCTCGATGGCCGTGCACCGGTCCCACACGACCCGCATGCCCATCGATTCCGCGCGGCGGGCGGCGTCCTGATTGCCGAGCCCGAGCTGGAACCACAACGCGCTCATCCCGCTCGCGAGTGCGTCGTCCACGACATCGTCGAGGAACTCCCCCCGGCGGAAGACGTCGACGAGATCGATCTGTTCGGACGCAGGGATATCCACCAGCCGGTCGTACGAGCGTTCGCCTTCGATCGTCGCGCCGCGCAGCTGCGGGTTCACTGGGATGATGCGGTAGCCGTGGCGGCGAAGGTATGCGGACACGGAGTTGCTGGGCCGGTCGGGCTTGGCCGAGTAGCCGACCACCGCGATGGTCCGGGCGGACCGGAGGAGCGAGCGCGCGAGGTCGGGCTCATTCATTTTCGCACGTCCAGCGCGCCACGAACAGTCTTGTTCACCGCTCTGGCCGCAGGATAATCGTGGCGACATGCCACCTCGTGCACCCGTCGTCTGGACCACCACCGCGGTCCGCAGCGAGCGGTTCCGCCAGCGGATCGACGAGCGTCATCGCGAGCTCTCCGTGCAGGCGAAGGCCCGCGGGCGGGGCTACCGCCGCTCCCGCGCAGCTGCCGGAAGCGACGAGGCCATCCGGCTGCGGGCGGATTTCCTCGCGGCGCTCGGCCGGCTGACCACGTTCGAGACGGCCAGCGTCCGGCTCGCGCGATGCCGCTACGAAGCGCAGCTCACGGTGCACGCCGACGATCTCTCACGCGATTACTTCGAGCTCTGGCAGCTCATCGCGAGGCGGGGCAGCGAGCAGGCCGATCTCGATGCCCGCGGCGGCGAGCGGCTCGATTACTTCGCGACGCAGCTCGGCCGGCTCGAGGGACTCGCCGATGCGCTCATCCTCGCCGGACGGAACGTCCGGCTGTTCCCGTTGCCGCCGATGCCCTGGATGGTCGTCAACTAGCGCGCGGGTGGGGCCTGGAGGACTCGAACCTCCGACCCGCTGCGTGTAAAGCAGCCGCTCTGACCGCTGAGCTAAGGCCCCGGAAGAGAGGATATGTGGCGGCCGGCGGAACTTTCCGGCCGCCGTGCCGTTCCAGCGGTATGGGCTACCGGCTCGCATGCCTCGCCGCGCTCCTCCTGGTAGCAGCGGCGTGCGGCGACCTCGCGTCGGGCGTGGGCGCGCCGGGGACTCCGACGGCGGGGCCGCTCGCGTCGGCGACGTCGATCACGCCTGCCGCATCCGGCGCGCTGACGCTCGCGCAGCTGAAGTACCGGGTCGTCGATCGGTTCGGCCGGCTCTGGTACTGCGACCCCGACTTCTATCCCGTCGCCCGCGCCGATGAGGACTCGCTTGCCGAGTCGCGCTTCGCGGAGATCCAGAGTGACGCTGCGACGTTCGGCGCGATCCTCGCACACCTCGGCTACGCGCCGAGCAGCACCTACACCCACGCGCAGAAGCTCGCCATCTACACGGACTGGAAGATGCTCGGCGCGCTCCGGCTCGATCCGGCCGGCGCTGCCTATCACTTCACGGCGCGCTTCACCCCCGACGAGAAGACCGGGTCGCTCGTCGACGGCACGGTCGACGGCCGCGGCCAGATCTCGGTCATATCGCAGACGCCGAGCGGACCACCGCCGTGTCCGATCTGCCTCGCCCGCGGCACGCGCATCGCGACCCCGAATGGTCCGATCGCGGTCGAGGACCTGCGCGAAGGGATGGCCGTCTGGACCGCCGATGCGTCCGGCGCCCGGGTCGCGGCCGTCGTGCTCCTGAGCGGAAGCATGACCGCGCCGGCGGATCACGTGGTCGTGCACCTCGTGCTCGCTGACGGCCGTGAGCTCTTCGCATCGCCCGGACATCCACTCGGCGACGGACGGCGCCTCGGCTCGGTCACGTCCGGCGACGTGGTCGACGGCGCGGTCGTCGTACGGGCCGACCGGGTGCCCTATGGGTCGGGCACGACGTTCGATCTGCTGCCCTCCGGGCCCACCGGTCGCTATTGGGCTGAGGGAATACCGCTCGCCAGCACGCTCGGGCGATAGCGGTTGGTCGCTCGTCCTCTTTTACAGTTGCGTCGCCGCTTCCGCGTACACCGCGAGAAGGAGTGCCTGTTGCGCATCCTGGCCATCGAGGACGATCCCGACACCCGTGAGATGTACGCGCGCATGCTCAAGGACGAGGGGCATGACGCGGTCCTCGCGGCCGATGGCGTGGAGGGCCTTCTGCTCCTCGACCCAAAGCCGGACCTCGTCATTCTCGACCTGGCGCTCCCCGGGATGGACGGCTACGAGGTCCTGCGGACGATGAAGGCCGACCCGACCACCGACAGCATCCCCGTGCTCGTCGTATCGGCCAAGCGGTTCGAGGCGCCGGGCCAGCGGGGCGACGTCGTCGCCACGTTGCAAAAGCCGTTCGACCTGCCGTTACTGCCCGCGATGCTCGCGCTCGTCGGAGCTGACCGCCCGCTCAGCTAGCCGCTGACCGCGTGC
>Ga0310811_10014738_pt1 | contig 10210 bp, 7 predicted proteins | sample YCmetagenome_FD_207642 | JGI IMG/M metagenome (GOLD analysis project Ga0310811, IMG submission 207642) | Soil microbial communities from experimental microcosm in Duke University, North Carolina, United States - YC | ecosystem: Engineered > Artificial ecosystem > Soil microcosm > Unclassified ... | reverse complement strand
TTTGCGTGGCCAACCTCGCGGAGAAAAAGCGGCAGAGGGCTGCCGCACTCCAAAACCTTGCGGAAGACGAACGGTTCATGGAGTGGGATTGAGGTGAGGGTGGATTCATGCCACTTGCCACAGGTGCATGACCACGTTTTCACCCCTCACCCCGGCCCTCTCCCCTCCGAGGGGCGAGGTGGACGCAGCCAATGCGCCTGCGGAGTAACTTCAATTGACTCACGCGCTTCGCTTGACAGCGGGGGGCGCAGACTTCATTTTCTTGTGGAGGTTTCTTAGCAAATCACACAATTAAATGAGCACATCACATAATTTATTTGGCACCCTGCAAAACTTTGAACTCGGCAACGGCCAGCCGGGGAAATTCTACTCTCTGCCTGCCTTGGAAAAAGCCGGTGCTGGTCCGGTTTCCAAACTGCCCGTTTCCATACGCCTGGTGCTGGAATCCGTCCTGCGCAATTGCGATGGCAAGAAAGTCAGCGAGGCGAACGTGAAGGAGCTGGCCAACTGGCAGGCGACCGGGGAACGCACGGCGGAAATCCCTTTCGTGGTCGCACGCATCGTGTTGCAGGATTTCACCGGTGTGCCGTTGCTCGTGGATTTGGCGGCGATGCGGTCGGCGGTGCAGAAGCTGGGCAAAAATCCCAAGATCATCGAGCCGCTGGTGCCGGTGGACCTGGTCGTGGACCACTCCGTGCAGGTGGATTTTGCCGGCTCGGCGGATTCCATGGGACGCAACTTGGATCTGGAATTCACCCGCAACCGCGAGCGCTATCAATTTCTCAAGTGGGGCATGCAGGCGTTCGACACGTTCAAGGTCGTGCCGCCGGGCATCGGCATTGTGCATCAGGTGAATTTGGAATATCTCGCCAAGGGCGTGTTGAGCGCGGGCGACGTTTATTATCCCGATACTCTCGTCGGCACGGATTCGCACACGACGATGATCAACGGCATCGGTATTGTCGGCTGGGGCGTTGGTGGCATCGAAGCCGAGGCGGGCATGTTGGGCCAGCCGGTTTATTTCCTCACGCCAGACGTGGTCGGCGTGCATCTCACCGGCGCATTGCGCGAAGGTGTTACCGCGACGGATCTGGCGCTCACCGTCACGCAGATGCTACGCAAAGCAAAAGTGGTTGGAAAATTTGTGGAATTTTACGGTCCCGGCGCGACGGCGTTGCCGGTCGTGGATCGCGCGACGATTGCCAACATGGCACCGGAATACGGCGCGACGATGGGCTTCTTCCCGATTGATGCCGAGTGTGTGAATTATTTGCGCGCGACTGGACGCAGCGACGAAGCGGTCAAGACTTACGAAAATTATTACAGGGCGCAGGGCCTGTGGGGCATTCCGAAGAAGGGCGATATCGCCTACTCGCAGGAACTGGAATTGGATCTTGGCACGGTGTTGCCCAGTGTCGCCGGCCCGAAGCGACCGCAGGACCGCATCGAACTGCCGAAGATGAAGGAGAGTTTCATCAGCACGTTCAGCAAGCCGGTCACGGAAAGCGGTTTTGGCATGAAGCCGGAAGAATTGTCGCGCACCGTGCATGTTTCGGCCGGTGGTGAAATTCATCCGGGTGGTGGCAACCAGGAGAACGGCGGCGCTTATCGCAGCGAACGGGAAATGGCCGCCGAACATCCGACACCGGATCCGGTTCATGCGCGTTCGCCAAAAATCAAGGGCGACATCCGCAACGGCTCGGTGTTGATCGCGGCGATTACGAGCTGCACGAACACCAGCAATCCCAGCGTGATGCTCGCGGCGGGCCTGCTCGCGAAGAAGGCGGTTGAGAAAGGCCTGACAGTTAATTCTACCGTGAAATCCTCGCTCGCTCCCGGCAGCCGCGTGGTCACGGATTACCTGAACAAGACCGGCCTCACGCCGTATTTGGACAAGCTCGGTTTCCAGACGGTCGGTTACGGCTGCACGACGTGCATCGGCAATTCCGGTCCGCTGCATCCGGCGATTGAGGACGCGGTGGTGAAAAACAATCTCGTGGCTGCCAGCGTGCTCTCTGGCAACCGCAATTTCGAGGCGCGCGTTCACCAAAACATCAAGGCGAACTTTCTCATGTCGCCGCCGCTCGTGGTCGCGTTTGCGCTCGCGGGCCGCGTGGATATTGACCTCGCCAACGATCCGCTCGGCACCGGCAAGGATGGCAAGCCCGTTCACCTGCGCGACATCTGGCCGAGCCTTCGCGAGGTCCGCGACCTCATGCAGGCCGCGTTGCAGCCGGAAGTCTTCCGCAAGCTCTACAAGGATTTTGCCGCGCAGAATCCGAAGTGGAACGAAATCTCCTCCAGCACCGGCAACGTGTATGAGTGGGACCGCAAGTCCACTTACATCCAGGAGCCGCCGTTCTTCGAGAATTTCTCGATGACGCCCGGCAGCATCGCTCCGATTACCGGCGCGCGTGCGCTCGGCATTTTCGGCGACAGCGTGACGACCGACCACATTTCGCCCGCCGGCTCGTTCAAAAAGACGACGCCCGCCGGAAAATATCTCGTCGAGAACGGCGTCGCAGTCGAGGACTTCAACAGCTACGGCTCGCGGCGCGGCAATGACCGCGTGATGACGCGCGGCACGTTCGCCAACGTCCGCATCAAGAACCTCATGGTGCCCGGCGTGGAAGGCGGCGTGACCAAGTTGCAGCCGTCTGGCGAACAGGTCAGCATCTACGATGCTTCGATGAAATATCAGGCGGAGAAAACGCCGCTCGTGATCCTGGCCGGCCAGGAATACGGCACCGGCTCTTCACGCGACTGGGCCGCGAAAGGCACGAACCTCCTCGGCGTGAAGGCGGTCGTGGCACAGAGCTTCGAGCGCATTCACCGCAGCAATCTCGTGGGCATGGGCGTGCTGCCGTTGCAATTCAAGGAAGGCACCACGGCGTTGAGCTTGAAGCTCGACGGCACCGAGACTTATGACATCGTCGGCCTCGACGCGAACATCAAGCCGCAGCAGGACCTCACGCTGAAGATCACGCGCAAGGATGGCGCGGTGGAAAATGTGCCCGTCCGCTGCCGCATTGATACGCCCATCGAAATCGACTACTACCAGCACGGCGGCATTTTGCCTTATGTGTTGCGCCAGTTAGTGGCGAAGGCGTGAGCTAATAGCCGCAAATCAATTTAATCAAGAACAGGCGGTCTTCGGAAACGAAGATCGCTTTTTTATTGCTGCTCCAATTAAGAGAATTTAGCGTAGACCATAGTCAACAGCCCAATCGCGAGTGGAATCCATTGGACGATTCGTTCCAGAATGATCCCCCCTCGGTATTATTTCTTATTTTCCGAATTGTCATTTACAACTGAATTTTGGATGGTTGAGGCATGCCAGGTGCCGTCGGGGGCATTGGTGTATTCGATGATCACGGAATGATAAGTTCCAGCAAACCCGAATTTTTCTGACGGCATCCAGACGATCTGGTCGAGAAACAAGGTAAACAGGTCGCCAGCCGTGTAAATTACTACCCGACAAGTCTTGGACACACCATTGTTCTTGGCGCCGCCATCTACATATTTGTAATTGTCAGTCAGAAGGTTCGTTTGCGTTTCCGTGTCGACAGGTTGTCCTAATTCCGCGATGACATGCATTCGCTTTACGCCTGGATTCAAGGAGACCGGAGTAAATGGAGCCGGCTGATTGAAGGCCATAAACTGGGCACAACCAGACGCGACCAGACTCGCGAGAACCAACGACAGAATGAACCGGCTGCGGCGTTTTGAATTCGGCTTCGTTGCATTTTTAGTATTATTCATGGTGTCTCCTTTTGCTCTCTTGTTTGAAAAATGCGGACAACGTGATTGGAAAAAGGCTTCGGGAATCTCGAACCACCTGTATTTACATGCGAGTTGCCATCCTTTGTGTTTCCTAGCTTAAACGCTTTCATGGCAATTAAACCTAAGCATAAATTAGAAAAAGTTTCAATGGACATGTATTGTCATTTCAATCGCTAATTATGGGTTATGGGTCGGATCAATGGCTGATGGGACCATCGGATCATCAGCGTGAGAAAGGTCATAGGTTGAAGAATCAGCGTAAGGATTGCGGATGCTGGCGACAGCGGTGCCCAGCCACTTTCGTTCACGATCTAAGTAAGCATCAGGTGCGCGTTGTGTCGTCACCACTCAATCGTCTATGCTTGGAGCTGTGATTCATAAAGTTCATGAGATCGCGGCGGAAGTGATCCGGCAGACCGGCAAGGACAAACCGGCGGACGCGGCGTTGCGCGAGGTGCTCAAGCAGATCAAAGACCTCGCGCCCTTTGACGCGACGGAAATCGCCAAGACCGTTTTCATCTATTATCGCTGGCACGTCTGGCTGCGCGACGAACGCGGCGTGGAATCCAAGATGCGCCTTGCGCTGCGGCTGGACGAACGATTTCGCGCCAACGAATCAAACATTCAGCTGGCCGAACTGCGCAACAAGGCCGTGCCAGCCTGGACAGCGGAGCAAATGGACGTGAGCGATGACTGGTTGCGTTCGTTGCAGCGGCAACCGAAGCTGTGGTTGCGCGCCAAGCGCGGAATGGTCAATGCGCTGACGGAAAAATTATTTGGCGCGGAGGCCAGTCCGGTTTCACCGGATGCCTTGATGTTCCGAGGTGAAATGGATCTGTTCAAGACGCCGGAATTTCACGCGGGCGAATTTGAGATCCAGGACATCGCGTCGCAGATGGTCGGATTGCTGTGCGATCCGAAGCCGGGCGAGACGTGGTGGGACACTTGTGCGGGCGAGGGCGGCAAGACGTTGCACCTGTCCGACCTGATGCAAAACAAAGGAATGATCTGGGCGAGCGACCGCGCGGAATGGCGGCTGACCAAGTTGAAACGTAGGGCAGGACGCGCGAAAGTTTTCAACTATCGCTCGGCTCATTGGGATGGTGGCGCGAAGCTGCCGACCAAAACCAAATTCGACGGCGTGCTCGTGGATGCGCCATGCAGCGGCATCGGAACGTGGCAGCGTAATCCGCAGGCGCGCTGGACGACGGAGCCGAATGACGTGCGCGAGCTTTCCGAAATCCAGAAGAAGCTGCTCGCCCACGTCACGCCAAGTGTGAAGCCGGGCGGCAAACTAATTTACTCCGTCTGCACGTTGACGCGCGCGGAGACGACGGACGTGGTGGAACAGTTCAACGCGAGCCAGACCGATTTTGCACCGCTGCCTTTGTCCGAATCCGGCTCGACCCATTTCATCTGGCCGCAGGACTTGGGCGGCAATGGCATGTTCATCGCCGGTTGGCGGAAGGCCTCCTAGCCGCTCTCAAGGTTGCAGCTGCAAAATCAATTCTCATCCGCTTCATTTAACTTTTGATCCAGGTTCAGGGCGGCCCGGATCAAGCCAATATGGCTTAGCGCCTGCGGGAAGTTGCCCAGATGCTCGCCGCCGTGCCCGAGTTGTTCGGCGTAGAGGCCGAGATGGTTCGCGTAGCCCAGCGCCTTTTCAAAGATGAAACGGGCCTGCTTCAAGTCGCCGGATTTGGTGAGGCATTCGACATACCAGAACGAGCACATCGAAAAGGTTCCTTCCTCGCCTTTCAACCCGTCGTCGGCGCTGTCTGTCGTGCGGTAGCGGTAAACCAGTGAATCCTCGATGAGCGTTTTCTCGATGGCGGCGAGGGTGGATTGCCAGCGCGGATCCGTCGGCGCAATGAATCTGATCAACGGCATGAGCAGGCTGGACGAGTCCACCGTCCGGGCGCCTTCATACTGGACGAAGCTTTGCAACTCGGTATTCCAGAATTTGTCATGGATGTTCCGGTAGATTTCATCGCGCGCCTGCCGCCACTCCACGACGGGCGCGGGATAGGAAAGCCGTTGTGCCAGTTGGAGACCGCGATCAATGGCCACCCAGCACAGGACGCGCGAATAGAGGAACGGCTTGGAGCCGCCGCGCACTTCCCAGATGCTGTCGTCGGGCCGCTGCCAATTGAGGCAAACCCAGTCCACCAGTTTGACGAGATGCTCCCAGAATTCATAGGAAACCTCGCCCTTGTGCTGGTTGTAAATCAGGACGGAATCCAGCAGTTCGCCGTAGATGTCCAATTGAAATTGCTCGCGGGCGGCGTTGCCGATCCGCACCGGGCGCGATTTGCGGTAGCCTTCAAAATGTTTCAACACTGATTCGGGGAGTTCACGCCGGCCGTCCAGGCCGTAAACCACCTGCAACGGCAGCGCCGGATTGAAATCGCGTGAACGCTCGACGACCCAGCGGTTGAAGGCGGTCGCCTCTTCGGTGTAACCCAGCTGCATGAACGCATCAATGGTGAACGAGGCATCGCGGATCCAGGTGAAGCGATAATCCCAGTTCCGCTCGCCGCCGATGGTTTCCGGCAGGCCAAACGTGGGCGCGGCGACGATGGAGCCAAATTCGCGCGAGCATAATAATTTCAACGTCAAGGCGGACCGGTTCACGATCTCGCGCCAGCGCCCGCGATATTTGGAACGGCCGATCCACTTTGACCAGTAGTTCATCGTGTCCTTGAACGCCTGCGAAACGTAATCGTCATCGGACAGGCACGCGGTTGCGGGAGCAGAGGCTTTTCCGCGCGTGACCTCCTCCAGAATAAAAGAAACGGAATCGCCGGCGCGCAGGGTGAATTCCGCCACGGCATCGCCGTCCTGGATCTTCACCGCCACGCTGGGATGTAGGCGCAGGATGATGTGTTGCTTGCCCTGTTCGCGAAAGGTGACTTCGCCGTGCCGCTTCTTCACCGTGTGTTTGGCGCGGCCGTAGTCGAACCGGGGTGCGCAGGTCATTTGAAATTTGATTTCGCCATGCACCACTTTCAGACGGCGGATGAGGGTATTGGAATGGGCGGATTCACTCACCGGCATGAAATCAGAAAGCGTGGCCACGCCCTCGTCGGAAAAAAAGCGTGTCAGCAAAATGTTCGTGTCCGGCAGATACATCTGGCGTGAACGGGCCATCTTGGACACGGGCGCGATTTTGAAATGGCCGCCTTTTTTATGATCCAGCAGGGCGGCGAAGATGGTCGGCGAATCGAAGCGGGGAAAACACAGGAAATCAATCGAGCCATGCTTGCCCACGAGGGCCACGCTGTTCAGGTTTCCGATGATGCCATAGTTCTCAATCTGCTGGTAACTCATGATGTCCTTAATCTAGCCTGATTTGCACCGGGGGATGAAGGAAGAATTTTATTTTGTCAGCGTTTGAAGTCACGCGTCGGTTCAATTCTTACCCTCGGTGAGCAGGGCATGCAGATTTTGATGAGCGCTGGTAAATTGACTCCGCCCGGTGATTCCGCTCCCGATGCACCAAAATGGTTTCCTGAACCGTCGGTTTTGACTTTGTAAGTGGGTAATAAGCTGGCGATGAATGGGCGGGTGAAAAAACAGCTTGCAAGCTTTGGAAGAGAAACAGTGGACGAACCCCAAACTCAAATCGTTTCCAATGACTCGAAATTCAGTACTCCGGGCTACTGCGTGAGCCGGAAGAAGAGGTTTCCCTTGGGCGGTGAATTGGTGATGGAATTATTGACGACTTGGCCTGGATAGTTGCCCCAATTGCCGGTGGATAGATTGTTGTTGGTTTGCAGCGTCCAGCCCGTGACTGACGGCGGCCATGAGATGATCGCCCGATTGCTGGAATAAGTAATTGTCAGTTGTGGTGCGATGGTCAGTTTGAAAACGGTGCCATAACCGTTCGTGCCGCCGGTGGCAGTCGTGCCATAGAAACCGCCATCGCTGCCCTGCACTAAGCCGTTCGGACGTGAACCATCATTCCCGCCGGTGAATGAATACAAACTGGTCAGCGCTCCATTCGTGCTGATTTTGAACACGATGCCAGCGCCGTTCGTGCCGCCATAGAAAGTCGTGCCATAGAAATAGCCATGGCCGTCCGGCACCAGCCCGGCGTAGGGAAGATAGCCATCATTCCCGCCAGTAAAGGAATACAAACTGGTCAGTGCCCCATTCGTGCTGATTTTGAACACCGTGCCAGCGCCGTTCGTGCCGCCTTTGGAAGTCGTGCCATAGAAAAAGCCGTTACTGTCCTTCGCCAGTCCGGCAACAGGCTCTGAACCATCATTCCCGCCATAAAAGGAATACAAATTGGTCAGTGCCCCATTCGTGCTGATTTTGAACACCGTGCCACAACCGCTCGCGGCGCCGACTTCAGTCGTGCCGTAAAAATTGCCGTCGCTGCCTTGCACCAGCCCGGCAACGGGTTCTGCACCATGATACACGCCAGTAACGCTAGTAAACATATAACTGGTCAGCGCCCCGTTGGTGCTGATCTTGAACACGGTGCCGGCGCTGTTCGTGCCGCCCAAGGAAGTCGTGCCATAAAAATTGCCGTCGCTGCCCTGCACCAGCCCGGCTTGGGGGTTTGCGCCTTCATTCCCATTAGTAAATGAATACAAACTGGTCAGCACCCCGTTGCTGTTGATTTTGAATACGGTGCCAACGCCGTTTGTGCCGCCATTGAAAGTCGTGTCATAGAAAAAGCCGTCGCTGCCTTGCACCAGTGCCGCCATGGGAATTGCGCCATCATTGCCGCCGGTGAAGGAATACAGGCTGGTAAAGAGCACGCCGGACTGGGCACCGGCCGACAGGATGAGGGCTTGAACAATGAAACCGAGCGTAAGCAGGGATTTGATTTTGGTTTTCATCAAATTTATGATTCTGATTGCAAGGCATTTTAAATTCCGGCTAAAGAAAACGCCAACTCGAAAGAGGTGCCAAAAGTTTCACCTGATTTTTCACCAAGCAAAAATTCACCGCGTCGTTTCCAAAATCTTCCCGAGAATCAAGCGCATGTCCGCGTTGTGCTGTTGCGACGCCATGCCAAAGGCTTGGATGATGTCGAGCAGGAACGCGGCGTTCGCGCGGGTGAAATCGTAATAAACCGTCTCCTTGGGTTTCGCCGGGCCGGGTGAACGATGAGAACCGTCCAGCGTCAGCACTTCATTCATCGGCAAACAAACATAGACCATCGCCTGGTAGCCGACGGCGCGCTGTTTTTGTTTGAGCTGGATTTGCACCCAGCCATGCGGTGTGGTCTTGGTGAATTGGGGCAGTCGTTGGACGGCGCTTTGAAATCCATCTGTGGTGGCGTTGGTTGAAATTTCAACTTGGACGGCCTGATTTTCTTCAAACTCGGATGGTTGGATTTTGTTCAACACTTCCAGTTCACGGATGAGGTCGTTGGTCGAAAGAATTCCAAGCCGGACAGATTCAAAAATTATTTTGGAAAGTTCGTGCCCGTATTTTGTCTCGCCGTTGCGGATGAATTTGATCTGCGGAACGACGCTTGGACTGTTCGTGTTCGGGATGTCGTAGCCGATCTGCCATTCGAGATAATGTTTTTGGCCGAGGGAAGTTTTGCTGGGCGCGACAGGCAGGCCGAAACCACCGGCGGATTTTTCCTTCACGCGCACTTTGCCGGTCACATCGGTCAGCGGCAGTCGGACACGCACCGCATCGCCATGTGCCTCAACCAGCACCAGTTTGTAATCCGTTCCGTCGCCCAGCGCGCGGAATGCCAAGCTGAACAGGGTGAGCAGGATGAGGCTGAACAGGCGCATGTGGGAAATTCCTTACCGGCTCGCCACGGGAAATTCAAGGCCGGATTGTGGCGGTGGCCCGTGCCCGTTTAAAAAAGCCAGAAAATAATGTTGCCATGCAAGGCGGCTTTGCTATATTCCGCGCTCCGTTTCTCCGAAAGTTGAAGCGGTCATTTTTACAGCGATTTTAAAGCAAATGCCGACAATCAATCAATTGGTCCGCAAGGGCCGCAACAAAGTCAATTACAAGTCGAAATCACCCGCCTTGCAAAATTCGCCGTTTCGTCGCGGCGTTTGCATCCAGGTGATGACCCGCACGCCCAAGAAGCCGAACTCCGCTATGCGTAAAGTCGCCAAGGTTCGCCTGACGAACGGCTTCGAGATCATCGCTTACATCCCTGACGAGGGGCACAACCTGCAGGAGCACTCAATCGTGCTCGTGCGCGGTGGCAAGGTGAAAGATTTGCCCGGTGTGCGCTATCACATCGTGCGCGGCACGCTCGACGCCGCCGGCGTGGAAAAACGCCGCGTGAGCCGCTCCAAATACGGCGTCAAGAAGCCCAAGGCCAAGGCCGCTCCGGCCAAATAATTTAACTTTTAAGGAATAACGAATCATGTCCCGCAGACGTCAAGCAACCAAACGGCCCATGGCCAAGGACGGCAAATACCAGAACACGCTG
>Ga0310811_10014737_pt1 | contig 10210 bp, 9 predicted proteins | sample YCmetagenome_FD_207642 | JGI IMG/M metagenome (GOLD analysis project Ga0310811, IMG submission 207642) | Soil microbial communities from experimental microcosm in Duke University, North Carolina, United States - YC | ecosystem: Engineered > Artificial ecosystem > Soil microcosm > Unclassified ... | reverse complement strand
CGCTGGTGAACGAGGCCGCCCTGCTCGCCACGCGCCGCCACGCGCAATGCGTCGAGGAACGTGATCTCAATGAAGCCATCGAGCGCGTGATTGCCGGCCTGGAAAAGAAGGGGCGCGTGCTCAATCCGCAGGAACGACGCGCCGTCGCTTATCACGAACTGGGCCACGCACTGGTGGCACTGGCGTTGCCGGGTACCGACCGGGTGCAAAAGGTATCGATCATTCCACGCGGCGTGGCTGCGCTCGGCTATACCATCCAACGACCGATTGAGGATCGCTTCCTCATGTCACGCACGGAACTTGCCGACAAGATGGTCGTACTCCTGGGCGGGCGTGCGGCTGAGGTGCTTGCCCTGGGAGAGCTCTCCACCGGCGCCGCGGACGACCTTGCCAAAGCGACAGGCATCGCGCGCAGCATGGTGCTCGAATACGGCATGGTGCCTGAGCTCGGCCAGGTCAGCTACGGCAGCGAAGCCCAGAACCTGCTTGGGCTGCCAAATGAGGAAAGCCTTGGGCGAACGTACAGCGAGCGTACGGCCACAATCATCGACAAGGCAGTACGCGAACTCATCGATACGGCCTTTGTTCGCGCCAGCAGCATACTTGCCTCTGAACGCGAGGCGCTCGACATGGCGGCCGCTGCGCTCCTGAGGGAAGAGACGCTCTCTGGCGAGCAATTGCAGCAGCTGCTCGACGCGAAGACACCAAAGGCACCGGGCAGCTGCGCGGTATCGGCTGACTTGTCCATCACGCCACCCAGGCGCCAGGCCGAAGGTCACGGATAAATACCGTTGCGCCTTCGTCGGTTGTGGTCTGCCGGCATCAGTGCGACAGGAACACCGGAATCCTGGAAGTCGTCAGCAGATATTGCGTGACGCCGCCGAGCGCCCATTCGCGAAGGCGTGAATGGCCGTAACCTCCCGCCACGATGAGGTCCGCATTCGCCTTCCTGGCATGGGCAAACAGCAGGCCGGTGAGGTCGGCGCCTTGCGACTCGTCCGCAAAGGACGTCGCGTTGACACCATGGCGGCGCAAATGATTCAGCAATGCGTGTCGCCGCTCGGGCTCGTGCGCATCCATGTCGTCATACGCCACGATCTGCACCGTCTCGGCCGACTGCAGGAAAGGCAGCGCGTCATGCAGCGCACGCGCTGCCTCCGCAGCGGGTCGCCATGCGACCAGAACATTCTTCGGCGGCGCAGGCAAGGATGATTCTTCCGGTATGACGAGGACGGGTCGCCCAGACTGAAGCAGCAATGTGGCGATGCCCTGGGCGTGCTGACGAAGCATCGCAGGCTGATCAGGCTTGCCCACGACGATGAGGTCACTGCCGAAGCACTCTCGGGTGGCCGCCTCCCACGCGCTGACATTCAGCGCCTCGACCACGTGCACATCCCGCGCATCCGCCTTGGCGTCGGTCAGCAACGCCTGCGCATGACCGGCCAGCTCGGCTGCAGCATGGCGAAGCTTCTCATGCACCCGCTCGGCGCCGGGATCGGGCACGACCGCCCAGGTGTTGTAGGCCGGATCCGGCAGCTCCACCACCTGCCACGGTAAAAGGCGCGCATTGAAGTGTCTGGCGAGGGGCACGCTGAGCCTGAGCGCGTGGTCGTCGCCGTCACTTCCCGTCATGACGACGGAGATGTCCTTGTACATATCACACCTCGCTCTATCGATGACCTATCCGCAGATCGCCATGCGAACCACGAACAAGAGAAGCGATATCTCGATCGCCTCACAAGCGCGCGACGCGCTCATGAACCTGCTCCTGGGTAAGCGCGGCATTCATTTCGCGCAAGAGCAGACCAAGCGCCGAATACACATCATCCGCGGCGACAAGCCCGGCCAGACCGCCATGCACATTGACCACCGGCAGGCGCCGCACGGCCTTCGACCGCAACAACGCCACGATCTCGTAGAGATGCTGCTCCTCGGTGCAGGTAAGTACCGGTGAGGTCATGACATCGCCCACCTTCAACGCCGTCGGCGCGACTTCCTCGGCAATGACCGACATCACGATGTCGCGATCGGTCACGATGCCCACAGGGATGCGCTCGCCATTGGGCTGCTCGGTCACCACCAGCGCACCAACGTGTCCTTCACGCATGCGCTTGGCTGCGTCGACCACCGACGCACTGGCATCGATGCATACAACTTTGCTTGTACAGATATCGGAGGCTCGCATGGCATCGCTCCGTTCGGTCGTTGATGGTCATCATCCAGTCATCGCACTGATCGGTACTCCGAGACAACGGAGTCAATCCTGACTCTATCGGTACGCGGAAGGATGATTGATTTATTAGGCAATCAAATGGGCCATGTTTTACTGATCGTCATCAATCTTTGTTGCGCCATGGCGTGGCTCACGGACGCCAAGCAGAACCCGGTCGCTCGACAATCCACGCCGACAACGTACTCGCCAACGAGCATTTCGACCCGTTGATTTCTGCGGCTTGACACCTATGCGCACGCGCTCGCATCACCGAACGGCGAAGCCAAGAAACGGGTCTCTCAGTAGAGAACTTCGTGTCAATTTGATAGCCATCAATGGAAGGCTTCGACCGGTGTGATACACAAAACTTTCCAATCATGTGGAGGCAAGAGTCATGTCCGTCTTTATTTCCCAGGGTCGGTTCACGAAGGAAGCTGTGCGCTCCTTGCTCGCCAAGCCAGAGGACCGGGCCGAAAGCATTGCCAAACTGTTTTCGGCGTGTGGAGGAAAGCTGATTTCCTACTATGTAACTTTCGGCGACTACGACTTCGTGGTGATCTCCGAGGGTCCCGACGAAGGGGTTGTAACATCAACCATCGTCGTCTCGGCTGCTGGCGAAGTCAGCGACTTGAAAACGATGTTGGCCATTCCTTCAAGCGAGATGAAGAAGGCTTTCGCGAAAGCCAGAGCGGTCGCCGCCAAGTTCCAACAGGCCGGAGCTGCCGCAGCGTGAGCCGTGTTCACGCATTGAGCGACTTGCCGGGCACGGCCTTGCCGGTTCGCAAGGTCGTGCCCAGGCCAACCCTGTACCAACCGTGCATCAGACGCGTGGCACCAGGCATGCCCCCATTACGGCAGAAGTGAGCGCGCACGCCCACAACGGGCTGTCCGATGAAATGGATCCATCGCCAAATGCAGACGAGGGTGTGGCTCATGCTGGCCAACGAAGAGTATTTCGGCAGGCCGCACCAAAGGCCCCGGCGTAGAAAAGCACATCACGGGAATTGTTCCCTGGTGCGGGATATCCGATACGCGTACAACCGCCCGCTCAAGGCTTGGGCGTCGGCGTCGCGATCACGCTTGGCGGCAGCGCCGGCAAGGTGACGGCGGGCTGGTCGCCGGTCAGCGTTCGGAGAAATGCCTCGATCTTCAGGATCTCGTCATCCGATAGCGACTTCCCGAGCTGCGTGCCACCCATGACTCCGACGGCCTGCCGCAGGTCCCACACTTTTCCGGAATGGAAATAGGGCGCCGTGAGCGCAATGTTGCGCAACGGCGGCACCCGGAATACGTACTCATCGCTGACGGTCTTGGTGACCGCAAAACGGCCCTTGTCGCCCACCGGGAGGATTTCCGCCCCCGGCCGCTCGACGACACCAAAGGGTGCGTACTTGTCGCCACCCAGGTTGATACCGCTGTGGCAGCCCGCGCAACCGCTATTGATGAAGACAGACAAGCCCTCCTTCTGCGTTGCATCCAAGGCCTTGTCATCGCCGCGCAGGTAGTGATCGAACGGGGCGTTCGGCGTGATGAGCGTAGCCTCGAAGACAGCAATGGCCTTTCGCACGTTCTCGAACGAGAGGGAATTCTTCTCGCCGGGAAACGCCTTGTCGAAAAGCGCCTGGTACCCCGGAATGCCCCGCAACTGCTCGATGACGTGTGCCTCGGTGCTGTCCATCTCCACGGGATTGACCATCGGCCCGCCGGCCTGCTGCTCGAGATCCTTGGCGCGCCCATCCCAGAACTGGGCTGTATCGAATACGGCGTTGTAGACGGTTGGCGCATTGCGCCCGCCGCGCTGCCAACGATGACCCAGGGACGTCTCCTGCAGGTCCACGCCGCCCATGCCCACCATGTGGCAGGAGTTGCAGCTGATGGCATGGCTCTCCGATAAGCGCGGATCGAAATAGAGCGCCTTGCCGAGCGTCACCTTGGCCGGCGATGCGGCATTACCGGGGAGCGCTGGAGGGCTGGAAGGAATCGGCTTGAACAGGCCTTGCGCCTGCTTCATCAACGGCGTCTGTGGCCAGGCCTGGCAGGCCATGGCCAGGCCGAGCACGGCCAAGGTGGCGGATGATTTCACGCGCATGACCTTCTCCTTCGTCAGATATCCGGGAGTCAGGACCGCCCTATCTCATGCCTCTCCTTCCCGGCCTCTTGTCAGTCCATGACACTGGCATGGCAACTCCTGGATGGACAATGAGACACGCGTCGTCCATAGCGATATTGACGAGCATCAATACTCTGGCGTCGCACCCGGCTTGATTCGCAACCCACGTGAGCCGGCCCTTGCTGCCGGACATGACGACAAGCCATCGCAGGACGTCTTCGTTCGCTTCGCTTGCCCGGGAGACACTGCGATCACTCATTGCAAGCACTCATGCACCAACCTAGTTCCGAAGTTGCTTTAAATCACTAAACCTTGTGTCGACCGCATTAGCGTTTGTGCTCATATGCAGGCAAACAGCGAGAGTGTCAGCGTGCCGCCGTCCTCTTTGCCGCCACAGTCGTCCCCGGTCTTCCGCGCCCGCGGCCTTACCAAGGTCTATCGGATGGGAGACGTGGAGGTGCACGCGCTGCGCGGAGTCGATCTGGACCTGTTCCCCGGCGAGTTCGTCGTGCTGCTCGGGCCTTCAGGCAGCGGCAAATCCACGCTGCTGAATATCCTCGGCGGGCTCGACGCGCCCACGGGAGGTGAGGTCTGGTACGTCGACCATTGCCTTACCGGGGCCGACGATCGGGTGCTTACCCGGTTCCGTCGCGAGCACGTGGGCTTCGTGTTCCAGTTCTACAACCTGATACCGAGCCTTACGGCACGAGAGAACGTGGCCATCGTGACCGATCTGGCCGAACACCCCATGCGACCCGAAGAGGCACTGGATCGCGTCGGGCTTGGTGATCGCCTGGATCATTTTCCCGCACAGATGTCCGGCGGCGAGCAGCAGCGCGTGGCCATTGCGCGTGCGATCGCGAAACGTCCGGCAGTCCTGCTCTGTGACGAGCCTACCGGCGCCCTGGATTCGAGCACCGGCATTCGCGTGCTGGAAACACTGGAACAGGTGAACGCCACGCTTGGCACTACGACCGTCGTGATTACCCACAACGCAGGCATCGGCGCGATGGCTCACCGGGTGTTGTATCTCGGTGACGGGCGCATCGTGCGCGAAGTACGGCCACCGCGACGCACGCCGGCAAAGGAGCTCAGCTGGTGAGCATGCTCACTCGCAAAGGACTCCGCGACCTGTGGCACATGCGCACGCAGGCGCTGGCGATCGCCTGCGTCATTGCCGGTGGCGTAGCCACCCTCGTCATGTCGCGCTCAACGCTGGAGTCGTTATCGGATACGCGAGCGCTGTTCTATCAGGAGGGAGCGCTCGCCGACCTGTGGGCGCCACTCAAGCGCGCGCCTGACACCTTGCTGCCACGCCTGGAATCCGTACCTGGCGTGCAGGCTGCCGAATCGCGCCTGCTCGCCAGTGCTTCGCTGGGCGTCGCGGGCTTTGATGAGCCGGCGCGCGGCGAAATCGTGTCGCTGCCGATAAGCGGCAGCCAACCCTTGCTCAACCGCGTACATCTCGTGAGCGGCCGTCTCCCCGATCCTGACGCCGACGCCGAGGTCGTGCTCGGCGAGGCCTTCGCCCAGGCTCACCGATTGCACCTTGGCGACGGACTACGCTTGATTCTCCAGGGGCATGCCACGTCGATGCGCATCGTCGGCATCGGCACATCGCCCGAATATGTCTATCAGAGTCCGCCCGGTGCCGCGTTTCCCGACTTCCAGCGTTTTGCCGTGCTGTGGATGAATCGGCACGCGATGGAAAAGGCACTGGATATGGACGGCGCCTTCAACAGCGTGGTCTTTCGTCTCAGGGCTGGCGCCGTCCCGAGCGCAGTGGCCATGGACGTCGACGGACTTCTGGCGCGCTACGGTGGCGTGGGCGCCTACGGCCGACATGAGCAAACCTCGGCACGCTACCTCGAAGAAGAACTGCGCCAGCTACGCACCATGGCCACGCTGTTTCCCGTCATCTTCCTCGGTGTGGCCGCCTTCCTCGTCCACGTTGTCTTGATGCGGCTGCTGGGCACGCAGCGCGAGCAGATCGGTGTGCTGAAGGCCTTTGGGTATGGCAACCGGACTCTGGCTGCGCATTACCTGGGCATCGCAACGTGGATCGCCGCCGGCGGCGCCTTGCTCGGCATCCTGCTGGGAGCAGCGCTCGGGCGCTGGCTGGCACATGTGTACCAGGACATCTATCGCTTTCCCTTCCTCACCTATCGCCTCAGCCTGGGGGCGGCGGCACTCGGGCTGGCAGTGAGCTTCGCCGCCGCGGGCGGCGGTGCACTGCTGGCGCTGCGCGCGGCCGTTGCGCTGCCGCCGGCCGAGGCCATGCGTGCCGCGGCGCCGGCACGTTTCGGCGCAACGATAGTGGAGCGACTCGGGTTTCAACGGTGGCTGTCGCCCGCCACACGCATGGCGTTTCGCGACCTGGAGCGCCGCCCCGGCCGGGCATTGATCACGCTGGCCGGGCTGGCGATGGCCTGCGCCGTCATGACGGTTGGCCGCTTCCAGGGCGATGCCATCGATCGCATGGTGAACGTGCAGCTCAGCATCGCGCAGACGCACGATGTCGAAGTGAACTTCGTGGAGCTCGCACCACGCAGCGCCGTGTTCGAGCTCGCCTCGCTGCCCGGTGTACGCGAAGCCGAGCCCGTGCGTTCGGCTCCGGTACGCCTGATTCACGGCCTGCACTCGTATCGCACGACCATCGAAGGCCTGCCACCGGATGCACGACTAAGACGACCCGTGGATGCGAGGCTCCGCCGCGTGGAACCGAGGGGCGATGATCTCCTGCTGACCGACTATCTCGAAACGATGCTGGACCTCAAAGCCGGCGACCTTCTGGAAGTGCAGGCACTGGACGGCCATCGGCGCCGGCGAGAGGTGCGTGTATCCGGCTTCGTGCATGAATACATCGGCGCGCGCGGTTATATGGATCTGGACGCCCTCGATCGGCTGCTGGGCGATGGCGACGTTGTTTCCGGCGCACTGCTGGGCGTGGCACCAGGCGCCGAGCCCGATGTCTATATCCGCCTGAGCCGTCGCCCGCGCGTGATGGGCATCGCTTCGCGCCTTGCGTCCGTGCGCAGCTTCTACGCCACCATGGGAGAGAGCCTGCTGATCTTTTCCCTCGTTGCCGCCCTGCTCGGTGCGGTCATCAATTTTGGCGTGGTCTACAACGCCGCGCGCATCAGCTTGTCCGAGCGAGGGCGCGAGCTGGCCAGCCTGCGAGTCCTCGGCATGACACGCGCCGAAGTCGGCGGATTGCTGCTGGGCCAGCTCGGCTTGCTGGTGTTGCTTTCACTGCCTTTTGGCCTGCTTGCCGGCTGGGCGCTCTGCTGGCTGATGGCACTGGGATTTCGATCCGAGTTGTTCCGGGTGCCGGCGCTCCTCTCCACGGCAACGTATGCATTCGCCACCATCACCGTCCTGGCCGCCAGCGCGCTGTCGGCTTTACTGGTATACCGGCGCATCAGTCGACTGGATCTGGTCGCCGTGCTCAAGACGCGGGAGTGATCCGGGATAACGCCATGACCGTTCGCCGCCGCATAGTCATCCTGATCGCCGTCGTCGCAGTTGCCGCCGTCGCTTGGTGGGCGCTTCAACCGGCGCCGCGGCCGATGGACGTCGTGCGCGTTCAACGCGGACCACTCGTGCAGCGCTTCGAAGAAGAAGGCCGGACCGAACTCGCGCATCGCTGGACCGTTTCCTCGCCTATCGCAGGCACCCTGCGCCGCATCGACCTCCTGCAGGGCGACCCGGTGAAGGAAGGCCAGCCGCTGGCACAGATCGAACCCTTGCGAGCCCAGCTGTTTGACCCCGCCAACCGGGCGCGCCTGCTGGCGGAAGAAAAGGCCGCACAGGCTGCCATGCGGGCGGCGCGGCAACGCCAGGCCGCCGCGCAGGTGGACGCCGACCTCGCATCGAGGGACGTAGACCGCATGCGGAGGCTTGGGGCCGCGGGTGTCGTGAGCGTTGCAGCCCTGGACGAAGTGGAAGCGCGCGTGCTTCGCGCACAGGCATCGGCTTTTGCAGCGGAAGCCGACTACCACGCAGCGGACCAGCAACGAGCCGCCCTGGCCGCGCTGCTGCAAGGGCAAGGGGCCTCCGGCGGCCCTCTGGTAACACTGTTCTCACCCATCAATGGCGTGGTGCTCCATCGCTATCTGCAGAGCGCCACGCCGGTCCAGGCCGGCCAGTCGCTGGTGGAGGTTGGCAACCTGGAGGAACTGCAGGTCATGGCACAGGTGCTGTCCCAGCAAGCCGCCCTGCTCCGGCCGGGCACGCCCGCCCAGGTACTACGCTGGGGCGGCGATGCCGCGCTGCCCGCCCGGGTAGCCAGGGTCGAACCCGGCGGCTATACCAAGATTTCGGCACTCGGCGTCGAAGAGCAACGCACGCAGGTCTGGCTGGACATCATGGCGCCACGCGAACGCTGGTCGCAGCTCGGTGATGGCTATCGCGTGGAAGTGGCATTCGACGTCGCGCGCAAGGAACAGGTGTTGAAGGTGGAAGCGAACGCCTTGTTTCTCGACGGGGCACGCTGGGCAGCCTACCGGCTTGAGGGTAATCGGCTTCGGCTTGTGCATGTCGAGCCCGGCATGCGTGGCGGAGCCGAGGTCGAGATCGTGAAAGGCCTTGCCGAGGGCGACCGCGTCGCAGCCTTTCCCGACGACCGCATGCGCGACGGCATGCGTGTCCAGGCTCTGGAGCGAAGCGTTGCGCCCGGGAAATAACCTTCCCTCTCGCTGCCGTTGCCCTGCCCGCATCGAATCAAGCAGACCTTCGTCGCATGCTGGATATCACGCATCACGGCAGACCAGGCAGCTCCACGAGGTCACCCACACGACGCCCTCGGAGCATGGATGAAGCGGTACCAGCGGGCTCGGCCCAAGCTTGCCGGACCGACCCATGCACCTTCATCCGCGGCTCTCATTCCGGCAATGTTCGGCCATGCGACATCCACGCGTAGTACAGGACCGGAATGACCAGCAAGGTAAGCAAGGTGGACACCAAAATGCCGAAGATCAGCGACACCGCGAGCCCCTGGAAGATCGGGTCGTCGAGGATGAAGAACCCTCCGACCATGGCCGCCACGCCGGTCAACGCGATGGGTTTGGCGCGCACGGCCGCAGCCTCCACGACAGCCTCCGCCAGCGCCTTTCCGCCCGCGACGGCATGGTTGATGAAATCGATGAGCAGGATGGAATTGCGGACGATGATGCCTGCAAGGGCGATCATGCCGATCATCGACGTGGCGGTGTACTGCGCGCCGACAAGGGCATGCCCCGGCATCACGCCGATGACCGTGAGTGGAATTGGCGCCATGATGATCAATGGCACGACATAACTCTTGAACTGACCAACCACGAGCAGGTAGATCAGCACCAGGCCCACCGAATAGGCCAGCCCCATGTCGCGAAACGTCTCATAGGTGATCTGCCATTCGCCATCCCATTTGACGGAGACGCCGGAGGTATCCGTCGGCTGCGCAATGAACTGCTGGCCAACGGTCTCGCCAGCCACTTTTTCGCGCTTGAGCTGACTGACCAGCGAAAACATGCCGTACAAGGGGCTGTCCGTGTGACCCGCGTCGTCCCCGATGACGTAGGCATAGGGCAACAGGTCCTTGTGATAGATCGCGTTCTCCCACGGCGCTGTCTCGACACGGACCACCTCCGACAGCGGCACAAGTGCACCGCCTTGCGCACGCACGCGCAACGCCAGCAGTTGCTGCACCGATGCCTGGTCACCGGTAGGCAGGCGCAAGCGTATCGGCACGGCGTACTTCGCATGGCCATCCATGAGATACGTGGCATCGTCGCCTGACAGCGCAGTGCGAATGGCTTGTGCAATCGATGCCTGGTTCAGGCCAAGTTTCGCAGCTCGCTCGCGATCGACAGTTACCACCTCGCGCGGTGCATCGGCTTCCACACTGG
>Ga0310811_10014736_pt1 | contig 10211 bp, 12 predicted proteins | sample YCmetagenome_FD_207642 | JGI IMG/M metagenome (GOLD analysis project Ga0310811, IMG submission 207642) | Soil microbial communities from experimental microcosm in Duke University, North Carolina, United States - YC | ecosystem: Engineered > Artificial ecosystem > Soil microcosm > Unclassified ... | reverse complement strand
CCAGCCCATGACGTCGAGGGTGTCGGGCCAGGTGTGTTCGCCGTAGCCGACCACGGCTGCGAAGCCGTCCGTTCCGGCGCGCAGCACGCAGGCCGCCGCGCCGTCGCCGAACAGCGCGTTGGCGACAATGTCGGCGCCGCTGACGCCGTCCAGGCGGAACGACAGGGTGCAGAGCTCGATGCAGACGAACAGCACCGTCGTGCCCGGCTGGGCGGCGGCGAGCCGGGCGGCCAGCGACAGGCCCGTGGCGCCGCCCGCGCAGCCCAGGCCGAAGACCGGCACGCGGGCCGCGTCCGGCCGGAAGCCGAGCCGCCCCATGGCGCGGGCCTCGAGGCTCGGTGTGGCGATCCCGGTGGACGAGACGGTGACGATCGCGTCGACCTCGGCGCCGCCGAGCCCGGCCTCGTCGAGGGCGCGGCGCGCCGCCTGTTCGAACAGATCGACGCCGCCGGCCAGATAGGCGGCGGTCCGCTCCGGCCAGCCGCGCGGCGTGAGGTACCAGTCCATCGGCATCACCGCCTGGCGGGTGCGGATGCCGGCGTTGCGGAACACCGGCGCCAGCTTCTCGAAATTGGGAATTCGGCCGCCGTACAGGCGGACGGCCTGCTCGGCCACCTCGTCCTGCGCGATGGTGTGGGGCGGCGACGCGGTGGCGAGCGACAGAAGCCCGATGGGCGTGGTCATGGCTGGCTCCGGCGCGCGGGGCCGGCCCGCATCTGCTGAGGAACCCGGCTGCTCAAGGTGGGTTCCCGGCGGCCTCAGAGATGCCGCCAGCCGCCGGGCCCCGGATCGATCGGCGCGCCCGCCAGGCGCACGGCCACCCCCTGCCCCTCGGTGACCCGGCCGATAACGGTGAGCCCCGGCGGCCGCGCCGCGCCGGCCGGAGCGGTGCAGACCACCTCGTAGTCGTCGCCGCCGGTGGCCAGGCGGAGGAGCGCGGCCTTGGGGTCGGACTGCCGCTCGAGCCAGCTCGCCGCCGCGCCGGACAGCGGCAGGGCGTCGAGGTCGATCTCGAGGCGCACGCCGCTTGCGGTCGCGATGTGGCCGGCGTCGGCCACCAGCCCGTCGGAGACGTCGGCCGCCGCCGTCGCCAGCCGTCGCAGGTCGGCGCGCAGGTCGAGGCGCGGATGCGGCAGGCGGTAGCGATAGGTCAGCCGGCCGTTGGGGTCGCCGATCTCGCCGCGCACCGCGAGCAGGCCGAGCGCGCCGTCGCCGATGGTCCCGCTGACCAGCAGCTGATCGCCCGGCCGGGCGCCGGCGCGGCGCACCATCTTGCCTTCGGGAACCCAGCCCATGGCGGTCAGGCTGACGGTGAACGGGCCCGGCGTGACGACCGTGTCGCCGCCCATCAGGCTGAGGTCGTAGCTCTCCAGGTCCGAGGCCAGCCCCATGGCGAAGCGCTCGCGGTCGCGCGTCTCGAAGCGGCGCGGCCAGGCGACCGCCAGGAAGCAGGCGAACGGCTCGGCGGCCTTGGCCGCCAGGTCCGAGAGGTTCACCCGCAGCGCCTTGCGCGCCACCAGGTCGGGCGCCTCGCCCTCCGGGAAATGCACGCCCTCGACGATGGCGTCCTTGGTGACCACGAGGTCGTGGCCGGGCCGCGAGGGAATGACGGCGGCGTCGTCCAGCAGATCGAACGCGCCCGGCGCGCCGCGGGTCAGCGGCCGGAAGAGCCTGGCGATCTCGCCGAACTCGTCGGGCTCGGGCGCCTCAGGTCCGGACATCCTGGGCCACCGCGTCCAAGGCGCCGTTCACGAACCCCGGCTCCGGGCCCTCGAAGAAGGACTTGGCGAGCTCCACATACTCGTCGATGGCCACCTCGGTGGGCACGTCGCTCCGATGGGTGAGCTCGTAGGCGCCGGCCCGCAGGATCGCCCGCACCGTGGCGTCGATGCGCTCCAGCCGCCAGTTGGCCGCGAGCTTGCGGGCGATGGCGGCGTCGATCTCGCGCTGGTTGGCGACGACGCCGCGCACCAGGTCGGCGAAGAAGGCCTCGTCGGCGGCCGCCAGCGGCGTGTCCTCCGCCTGCTCGTCGGGCACGTCGCGGTCGAAGCGGTGCTCGGCGAACTCGCGGATCACGGCCTCGGCGCCCGTGCCGGAGACCTCCATCTGGTAGAGCGCCTGGACGGCGGCGAGGCGCGCCACCGAGCGGGCCTGCTTGGGCGCGTTGCTCATCGCACCTGGCCGAGCAACTGGCGCTTCAAGGCGACCATCTCGAGCGCCGCGCGGGCCGCGCCGCCGCCCTTGTCGCCCTCGTTGGCGCGGGCCCGCGCCAGGGCCTGGTCTTCGTCCTCGACGGTCAGGATGCCGTTGCCGATCGCCAGCCGCTTGCCGACGGCGAGGTCCATGATCCCCCGCGCGCTCTCGTTGGAGACGATCTCGAAGTGGTAGGTCTCGCCGCGGATCACCGCGCCCAGCGCCACATAGCCGTCATAGGCGGCGCCGGCCGGGCGGTGGCCGCCTTCCTCCGCAAAGGCGATCGCCGCCGGGATCTCCAGCGCGCCCGGCACCGTGACCACGTCGTACTCCGCCCCGAAGGCGTCGAGCACGCTCTTGGCCCCCTCGAGCAGGGCGTCGGCCAGGTGGTCGTAGAAGCGGGCTTCCACGATCAGGATGCGGATCTTCTCGTCGGTCATTGCGGCTCCGGTCGCGTTCGCCGTTGGCTTTAGGCGGTTTCGCGCCAGCGGGCGAGATACCGCGCCAGCATGTCGATCTCGAGGTTGACCCGCCCGCCGGCCGCCAGCTCGCCGAGCGTGGTCACCTCCCAGGTGTGCGGGATGAGGTTCACGCCGAACACGTCGTCCTCGACCTCGTTGACGGTCAGCGAGACGCCCTCGACGGTGATCGAGCCCTTGGGCGCGATGAAGCGGTGCAGCGGACGGGGCGCGCGGATGCGCAGGCGATGCGAGCCGCCCTCCTCCGCCACCGACAGCACCTCGCCGACGCCGTCCACGTGGCCGGAGACGATGTGGCCGCCGAGCTCGTCGCCGACCTTGGCGGGGCGCTCCAGGTTGACGCGGCGGCCTTGCGTCCAGTCGCCGAGCGTCGTCACGGCGAGCGTCTCGCCGGACACCTCGACGGCGAACCAATCGTCGCCCTTCTCCACCACGGTCAGGCAGCAGCCGGCGTGAGCGATGGAGGCGCCGAGGTCGACGGTCGAAAGGTCGAAGCTGGTCTCGACCTCGAACCGGCGGTCGCGGTTGGTGTCGCGGACGGCGCGGACGCGCCCCACGTCGGTGACGATGCCGGTGAACATTCAGGCCCTCTCGTAGCGCTCCCAGAGGTCCGAGCCGAGCTCGCGAACCTCCACGCGCCGGAAATGGGGCGCCTCAGCCAGCGCCGCAACGGCCAAGGCGCCGACGCCGGGCCGTCCCTCGCCGCCGATCACCATCGGCGCGCGGAACCACTCCAGGGCGTCCACCAGGCCGCAGCGCAAGAAGCTCGCCGCCACCTGGCCGCCGCCCTCGACGAAGATCCGGGAAAGGCCTTCGGCGGCAAGCGCCGCGACGACGGTCTTCAACTCGGGCCGGTCCTCGCCGAGCGCGCGGACGGTGAGCACCTTGACGCCGGCCGCGGTGAGCGCCGGCTCGGGCGGCGTCGTGGCGACCACATAGGTCGCGACCTCGCGCGCCGTGCGCACCAGCTTGCACGCCGGACTGAGGCGCTGGAGGCTGTCGAGCACCACCCGCGCCGGCTGCCGCCCGGTGTAGCCGGGCAGGCGCACGGTGAGCTCCGGATCGTCGGCGAGCGCCGTCTCGGCGCCGATCAGCACCGCGTCGTGCTGGGCGCGCAACCGGTGGCCCTGCTCGCGCGCCGCCTCGCCGGTGATCCAGCGGCTCTCGCCGCCGGCGGTGGCGATGCGGCCGTCCAGCGACGTGGCGAGCTTGAGGGTGATCACCGTGATGCCTGCCCGAACGCGATCCTTCCCCCCTTGCGGGAGAAGGTGGCCCGCGCATGCGGGTCGGATGAGGGGTTTCTCAGAACCATCCGAAACCGGCCTGTTGCAAGAGCGGAGAGGCCTTTCAACCCCTTATCCGTCGGGCTTCGCCGGACACCTTCTCCCGCAAGGGGGAAGGGAGACGCTCACCGCTCCTCCTCAGCGACCTCGCTTAGCCCTTCCTCGCCGAGGAAGCGGGCGAAGTCCTGGGTTTCGCGGAAGTCGCGGTAGACCGAGGCGTAGCGGACGTAGGCCACGTCATCGAGCTGCTTGAGCTGCTTCATGACGAGCTCGCCGATCGCCGAGGACGGCAGCTCGGTCTCGCCCATGCTCTCGAGCTGGCGGGTGATGGTGGAGATCATCCGCTCGATGCGCTCCGGGTCGATCGGCCGCTTGCGGGTGGCGATGGCGACGGAGCGGGCGAGCTTGTCACGGTCGAAGGGCGTGCGCCGGCCGGAGCGCTTGAGGATGGTGATCTCACGCAGCTGGACGCGCTCGAAGGTGGTGAAGCGGCCGCCGCACTCCGGGCAGAGCCGGCGACGGCGGATCGCCGCGCCGTCTTCCGACGGTCGGCTGTCCTTCACCTGACTCTCGGCGTGGCCGCAGAACGGGCAGCGCATGATCTAGCCCCCTTCCCGGCCAATTAACGCTATTAGCTGTAGATCGGGAAGCGTTTCGTCAGCGCCAAGACTTCCGCCCGCACCTTCTGCTCGACGGCGCTGCTGTCCTCGCCGCTTTTCAGGGCGTCGAGCACTTCGCCGACCCAGGTCCCGATCTGGCGGAACTCGGCGGGGCCGAAGCCGCGGGTGGTGCCGGCCGGCGAGCCGACCCGCAGGCCGGAGGTCTGCATCGGCGGCAGCGGGTCGAACGGGATGCCGTTCTTGTTGGTGGTCAGGCCGGCGCGCTCCAGCGCCAGCTCCGCGTCGGCGCCGGTGACGCCCTTGGGCGTCAGGTCGACCAGCATCAGATGGCTGTCGGTGCCGTTCGAGACGATCTTGAAGCCGGCGCTCTGCAGGCTGTCGGCCAGCGCGCGGGCGTTGTCGATCACCGCCTGGGCGTAGAGCTTGAACTCCGGCTTCAGCGCCTCGCCGAAGGCCACCGCCTTGGCGGCGATCACATGCATCAGGGGGCCGCCCTGCAGGCCGGGGAAGATCGCGCTGTCGATCTTCTTGGCGAGCTTCTTGTCGTTGGTCAGCACCATGCCGCCGCGCGGCCCGCGCAGGGTCTTGTGGGTGGTGGTGGTGACGATGTGGGCGTGCGGGAACGGGTTCGGATAGACGCCCGCCGCCACCAGCCCGGCGTAGTGGGCGATGTCGGCCATCAGGATGGCGTCGACCTTGTCGGCGATCTCGCGGAAGCGGGCGAAGTCGATGTGCCGCGAATAGGCCGAGCCGCCGGCGATGATCACCTTCGGCTTCTCGGCGAGGGCGACCTCCTCGGCCTGGTCGTAGTCGATCAGGTGGTCCTGGGCGCGGACCCCGTAGTGCACGGGGCGGAACCACTTGCCGGACTGGTTGACGTTCTTGCCGTGGGTCAGGTGGCCGCCGGCCGCCAGGTCCATGCCCATGAAGGTGTCGCCGGGCGCCATGGTGGCCATGAACACCGCCTGGTTGGCCTGGCTGCCGGAGTGCGGCTGGACGTTGGCGAACTCGCAGCCGAACAGCCGCTTGGCGCGCTCCTGGGCCAGCACCTCGGCCTCGTCGACGACTTCGCAGCCGCCATAGTAGCGCTTGCCGGGGTAGCCCTCGGCGTACTTGTTGGTGAGCACGCTGCCCTGCGCCTGAAGGACGGCGCGGGAGACGATGTTCTCCGAGGCGATCAGCTCGATCTGCTCCTGCTGCCGCTGCAGCTCGCGCTCGAGCACCCGCGCCAGGTCCGGATCGCTGGCGTCGACGGCCTGGCTGAAGAAGGCGTCCGTGTCGGGTTTGGCTTGGGCGTGCAGGGTCAAGAGCGGCGCCTTTCGGTTGGCGTTGAGTCTGTCGGGCGGCGGAGTGCGCTGTTTACCTCTATCCGCCGCGGCGTCCAACGGGCTCGGAACCGAACCGGTCCGTGTCGCGTTACCCGTCGGCTCAAGGTGCAGGTCGAAAGCCTGCGCCCCGGCGAGTGTGCAGCGAATGGATGGGGGACCTGATGAGCGTGGCAGCCGAGCCCGAGAGGCATTCGGGTGAGGAACTAATGCGTCTGGGCGCGGAAATCGTCGCCGCCTACGTGAGCCGAAACGCCGTCTCGGCCGACGCGGTGCCGGAAATCATCCGCTCGGTGCACCAGACGCTCGAGACCATCACCCGCGGCGAGCCCGTGGTGGTCGACGAGCGGCCGAAGGCCGCCGTTCCGGTCAGCAGGTCCGTGCAGCACGACTACATCGTCTGCCTGGAGGATGGCAAAAAGCTCAAGATGCTGAAGCGCTACCTGCGCTCCCGGTACAACATGAGCCCGGACGAGTACCGGCGCCGCTGGGGCCTGCCGCCGGACTATCCGATGGTGGCGCCGGCCTATGCCGCGCGGCGCTCGGACTTCGCCAAGCAGATCGGCCTCGGCCGCGGCGTCCGGAGGCGCAAGTAGCGTGGGCAAGCTCACCGCCGCCATCCGCCCGTTCAGCGACAGCGGCTACGAGATCCTCGACGACGAGATCGCCCGCGGCCAGGTGGTGATCTGGTCGGTGCACCGGCTGACGCCGCGGCTCGGCGACAGCTTCCTGATCGAGAGCGACGGCGAGTTCTACGACGTCGCCGTCGTCGAGCTGGTCACCTTTCAGCGCGGCTGGAGCGCCACCTGCAGGGTCGAGGGCGCAGCCCTCTAGGCGCTAGGCGGCGATGCCGCCGACCCGCTTGATGTTGCAGCGCGTCCACAGCGCCTCGAGGGCGTCCGTCAGCGCGTCCATCATCTGATCGGTGTGCGCCGGCGACGGCGTGAACCGCAGCCGCTCCGTGCCGCGCGGCACGGTCGGGTAGTTGATCGGCTGCACGTAGATGCCGTGGTCCTGCAGCAGGATGTCGGAGATCATCTTGCAGTGGACCGGATCGCCGACGAGCACCGGCACGATGTGGCTGACCGACGGCATGACCGGCAGGCCGGCCTTGGCGAGCTTGGCCTTCAGGGTCGCGGCGCGCTCCTGGTGGGCGACGCGGACCTCGTTGTGGTCCTTGAGATAGCGGATCGAGGCCGCCGCGCCGGCCGCCAGCGCCGGCGGCAGCGAGGTCGTGAAGATGAAGCCGTCGGCATAAGAGCGGATCGCATCGCAGATCACCGCGTCGGCGGCGATGTAGCCGCCCATGACGCCGAACGCCTTGCCGAGCGTGCCCTCGACGATGTCGATCTGGGCCATCACCCCGTCGCGCTCGGCGACGCCGGCCCCGCGCGGCCCGTACATGCCGACCGCGTGCACCTCGTCGAGGTAGGTCATGGCGCCGTATTTCCTGGCCAGCGCCACGGTGCCCAGCATGTCGGCGATGTCGCCGTCCATGGAATAGACGCTCTCGAAGGCGATGACCTTCGGCGCGGCCGGGTCGGCGGCGGCGAGCAGCTCCTCCAAGTGGGCGAGGTCGTTGTGCCGGAACACATGCCGCGCGCAGCGCGCGCCGCGGATGCCCGAGATCATCGAGTTGTGGTTGAGCGCGTCGGAGAAGATCACCAGGCCCGGCAGGATCTTCGACAGCGTCGACAGCGTCGCCTCGTTGGAGACGTAGCCGGAGGTGAACAGCAGCGCCGATTCCTTGTGGTGCAGGTCGGCGAGCTCGCGTTCCAGCTCCACATGGTAGTGGGTGGTGCCGGAGATGTTGCGGGTGCCGCCGGAGCCGGCGCCGGCCTCCTCGATCGCCTGGTGCATGGCGTCGAGCACGACCGGGTTCTGGCCCTGGCCCAGGTAGTCGTTGGAGCACCAGACGACGACGTCGCGCTGCGAGCCGTCCGGCTGGGTCCAGGTGGCGCGGGGAAACTCGCCGCGATGCCGCTTCAGATCCGCGAACACGCGGTAACGGCCTTCGGCCCGAATCTTGTCGAGCGCATCACGGAAAGCGGAACGGTAATCCATCGACCCAATGCCGCCCCAGGCGTTCGATGTCTTGCGCCCGGGGACGACCCCTTTTGTTAGCCCCGCTTTTCGCACCAGGGAACTCGGTTGTCCACTTGGACAGGACGTCCTAGGCCCCTGATAATATCGATCACCACCTTCGAAATAATCGATCGCCGAGCAATGCGCCTGGAGGTCAGGCTGCCGGTTACTGAAGCTCACCTCGGAACAGGTTGAGGATCGCCGAGAAGTCCTTGCCGCCATAGCCGAGACGGTCGAACAACGCATATAGGCCCTCGGCCTGCGCGCCCAAGGGCGCCGCCGCCCCAGATTTCGCCGCCGCCTCCTGCGCGAGCTTCAGGTCCTTGAGCATCATGGCCGTGGCGAAGCCGCCCTCGTAGCCGCGATTCGACGGCGCGGCGGGCACCGGGCCCGGCCACGGGCAGTAGCTCGTCAGGCTCCAGCACTGACCCGACGACTGCGAGGAGATCTCGTGGAATTTCACCGGGTCCAGGCCAAGCTTCTCGGCCAGCGCCAGCGCCTCGCAGACGCCGATCATCGAGATGCCGAGCACCATGTTGTTGCAGATCTTGGCCGCCTGCCCCGCGCCATGGTCGCCGGCCCGGACGGTGATCCGGCTCATCGGCGTCAGCGCCGCCTCGACGGCCGGGAAGTCGGCCTCGTCGCAGCCGACCATGAAGGCCAGCGTGCCGGCCTCGGCCGCCGCCGTGCCGCCGGAGACCGGCGCGTCGGCGAAGTGGAAGCCCTGCGCCTTGGCCTGGGCGGCGACGGCGCGGGCGCTCTCCACGTCGATGGTCGAGCAGTCTACGAGCAGCGCCGACTGGGGCGCGTTCGGCAGGATCTGCTCGGCGTAGACCTGCCGCACATGCGGCCCGGCCGGCAGCATGGTGATGACCACCTCGGCGTCCCTCACGGCGTCGGCGACGGAGGGCGCCGCGGCGCAGCCGGCGGCCACCGCCTTGTCCACCGCCGCCGGGGCGAGGTCGAACGCCATGACCGCGCGTCCGGCCTTCGCCTGGTTGGCGGCCATCCCGCCGCCCATGTTGCCGAGGCCGATGAATGCGACGCGGGTCATGACGTACTCCCTTGAGTTTTCCGAGGCTTATTTAGGCTTGCGGAACTTGTAGATGAACTGGTCCGTCTGGCCTTGCGAGAAGCCGTCGCGGATGCCCTTGGTGTGGTCGTCGGCCGGGTTCTTCAGGACCGTGCTCTCGCCCTCGAACTTGAACCCCGCGGCGGTCACCTCCTGCTTCACGACCGCCGGATCGATGCGGTGCAGGGTCTTGGTGACGGTGGAGTCGCCCGGCGCCGCCACGTGGTCGAGCACGACGTATTCGCCGCCCGGCTTCAGCGCGTCGTAGATCGCCTTGTTGAAGGCCAGCATGTCGACGTTCGGGATGTTGTGGACGTCGTGGTAGTTCTGCGAGGTCCAGACCACGTCGGCCTTGGCCGGGATCGCAATCGCCGTCAGCGGCACGTGGATCGACTTCACATTGGCGTAGTTCGGATCGGCCGCGATGGTGTCCTGGGCCGGGGTCGGCGGCGGCTTGGCCGGGTCCTGCGGCGGCCGCGGCGGCCCGCCGACGGCATAGACGGTCCCCTTCGGCCCGACGGCCTTGGAGAAGATGCGGGTGAAATATCCGCCGCCGGGAATCAGGTCGACCACGGTCATGCCCGGCTTGACGCCGGCGAACTCGAGCATCTCGGCGGGCTTGCGGTTGGCGTCGCGCTTGGTGTCGGCTTCGGGCCGCCCCTTGTCGGCGACCGCCGCCGCGACATAGGCCGGCGGCGCGGCCTGGGCCGCGGCCACGCCAACCGCCACGGCCGCCGCCAGGGCGCCGGCCAGCATCAGCTTGGAACTCATCTTCTTTCCTCCCGACCGGGGGCCCTCCCGGCGCCCGTTCATGGTCAAGGTAGAGAGGTCCACTCCTGATCGGAAGGCAGTGGCGCGAAAATCGCCTCGACCTCGGCCTGGCTCACGGCCTCGAGGCTGGCGGGGCGCCAGCGGGGCGCATTGTCCTTGTCGAGGATCACGGCGCGGACGCCTTCGAGGAAGTCGTGGCTGACCGTCAGCCGATGGGCGATGCGATACTCCATGGCCATCACCTCGGCGAAGCTCTTGGCCTTGCCGCCCTCCGTCAGCTGCCGGAAGGCGATCTTGGTCGAGAGCGGCGACTTGCTGCGGATGATCTCCGCCTGCGCCTTGGCCCAGTCGCTGCCGGTCTCCAGGGCGGCGACGATGGCCTC
>Ga0310811_10014735_pt1 | contig 10211 bp, 9 predicted proteins | sample YCmetagenome_FD_207642 | JGI IMG/M metagenome (GOLD analysis project Ga0310811, IMG submission 207642) | Soil microbial communities from experimental microcosm in Duke University, North Carolina, United States - YC | ecosystem: Engineered > Artificial ecosystem > Soil microcosm > Unclassified ... | reverse complement strand
TGCTGTAGAAAGTATGCAGATTTTGAAGGCGCGCATCCGGCAAGGCAAATCGCCCGCGCAAATTGCAGATAGAACCTTTGCAGCAATTCGGGAGAAGACGTTCTATATCATTACGCATCCAGAGTCAATGATCGCGATCAAGGCGCGGATGGATAATCTGCTTGAAGGACGCACGCCTGCACGTTTGTGAATGGATACGGGTTTTTGGCGCGGACAAGCAGCGCCTCTACCGTACCAGGGATTCTTCTGATGGTTCTGTTTGCTCTTCGGAAAAGAGGGGGAAAAGCGCGAGATTGTTGGTGGGATTCCGTAGACTGATGGAAATGTTCTCCATCTCCTTAGCGGTACGCAGCGCGACTAGGGATCTTGTCAGGCGGACGGCTTCGCTGGTGGCACAGACAATCTCCATTTTAGCGGACCCATTGCCCGTCTGGACCTCAAACAGCTCGATAGTCACCTTCATCTGGATGCAGATATCGTAGACGCGATTGAGTAGAGATGGTTCTGCTGTGACTTTGATGCGCAGATGATGCACTTCTGGCGTGCGGCGTACGCGTCGGCGTACCGATTGTAGAAGGGTGAGCACGATAATAGTTAAGACCGTCGTGAAAATTGCTTCGAGGAGCAGACCGGCTCCACAGGCCAGGCCAATTGCCGCAACCACCCAGATAGCCGCCGCCGTCGTTAAGCCTTTGACGATCTCTTTGCGCAATAGAATAGTGCCAGCACCTAGAAATCCAATGCCACTGATCACCTGTGCCGCGATACGGGAAGGGTCGAGGACAACATTGGGCGTTCCCAGAATATCTGTAAAGCCAAATGCAGAGACGATCATCGTCAGGCACGCTCCCAGAGCTACCAGCGCATGCGTGCGTAAGCCAGCTGTGCGCTCCCCGCGTTCTCGTTCCAGTCCTACGAGAGCGCCGAGCAATAATGCCAGCGTAAGCCGAAGTAGCGCTGTTTGGATTGGGATCATAGAATCTTTCTCCTTCCAGTAAGCAAGCAAACAGAGATTTCTCATGAATATATTAAGAGAGTATTAACAATACATTAACGGAATGTTAAATAACACTATAACATCTCTGGCAGAAGATCTGCAAGTCGGGGATCGTTATCGATTCTGGCTTTGGGGAGAGGTTTTGGGCGAACCTGTTTTGTCGGGTGAAGGGCCGTCAATGGGGAGACGAATAGTAAAAAGTGTCCCCTTGCCTGGCTCGCTTTTCACCGTAATCGTACCTGCGTGAGCACGCACGATCCAGTCGACGATGGAGAGACCCAGACCACTGCCGCCTTTTTCAGGAGAAAGTGGATGTGCTGGATGTGCGCGGTAAAAACGCTCAAAGATATGCGGAAGATGGGTTGCTTCAATGCCCTGGCCGGTATCCTGGATCTGTATACGCGCATACTGCTGATCTTTGTCGAGCGTGATAGTGATAGTTCCTCCGGAGGGAGTATAGCGGATCGCATTTTCAAGCAAGTTCATGAACATTTGCACAAGACGAGCTTCGTCCGCAAATAGTGTTATCGTTGCATCCACTTTTATCTCGAGGGTCAGATCGTGGGTTGTGCCCAGTGGTTTAATCGTCGTGAGTACCGTACGTGCGAGCGAATCCAGTGAGAGTGATTCGCACTGCAAGTGGGCTTGTCCTTCGTCCGAGCGTGCCAGAGCGAGCAGATCTGTCAAAAGCAGACCCAGACGTTCCACCTCTGTATTGATTTGATCCAAAGTTTGTATATACTGATCAGGACTGCGAGGTTGCAGTAAAGCCACATCGGCCATGCTGCCGATCGCAGCGACGGGCGTGCGAAGTTCATGGGAGGCGTCAGCGACAAAGCGGCGTTCGCGCGTAAAAGACTCCTCAATGGTCGTCAGCATCGCATTGAGCGTGAGAGCAAGCAATCGTACTTCATCATGTGGATCTGGCAAGGGGACTCGTTGATGGAGATCGCCAGCCTGAATAGACTGAGCCGTCCGAATAACCTGACGAATGGGGCGAAGCGTGCGTGAGGCTAATATATAGCTGACCAGTGCTCCCAGACATAAAACGATGGGAATCAGGAAGAGGAGTCCGTATAGCAGGCTAGAAATGGCCCGATTGAATTGTGTGAGTGAGGCACCTACCTGAATGACCGCGAGCGTCTGGCCATCGTGGATGAAGGTACGGCTATAGACGCGGACCTGTTGTCCATCTTTGCTTTGCACATTTCCCTGCCAGGGTATGCCGTGCAAAGGATCGGCAATACTTTCTCGGGGGACCAGTATATCCTGAAAAGCAGGCGTGACCCCCATGATCCTGCCGTGCGCATCCAGAACGCGAACGAGGACATCAGTATTGACATCCGCCGTATTGGGATGTTTGTTGACGCGCGGGGCGTCATCTTTATCGAAGCCAGGTAATTCGCCAGTGGGATTGTGAATAGAAATAGTTTTATTCGTGTATGTTATATCGTTCGCGACTTGATGAGAGCGGATGCGCAGATCAGTATCCAGGCTACTCAGCATAGAGCGTTGGAGATAGCCATAAAGTAAATAACCAGTAGTGAGCATGAGCACCATAAAGACGCCTGTATACCAGAAAGTCAGTTGGAGACGAATACCGGGGTAGCGAAATAGAGAGATGCGCTGTTTCATGCATCGGGCTCTTTCAACTGATAGCCAAAACCGCGAACCGTACGAATAATGTCGGGTTTGCCCCCATCGCAGAGTTTTGTACGCAGCGAGCAGATATAGAAATCAACGACATTGGAAGTGCGTGCGGATTCCATATTCCAACAATGTTCGAGTATCATGCTCCGGCTGATGACCTCATTGGGATGGCGTAACAGGAGTTCGAAGATAGCGAACTCTTTTTTGGAGAGAGAAACTATCCGGTCTCCACGTTGGATATGTCTGGTGGAGAGATTCAACGTGATATCGAGAAACTGAAGGATAGTTGTTTTGGTCATGCTTTGTCGCCGTAACAAGGAACGAATGCGGGCTTCGAGCTCGCGAAAGACGAACGGCTTGGTTAAATAATCGTCACCTCCGAGATTGAGGCCGCGAACGCGCTGGTCTACTGCATCGCGAGCAGTCAGAAATAAAATAGGCATAGTACGTTCGTGTGTGCGGAGTTGTCGACAAATCTCGAAACCATCGAGTCCGGGAAGCATGACATCCAGGATCAGCAAATCGTAGGAAATAGTGCTGGCGCTGACGTAGGCATCCTGCCCATTGGTGATAAGGTCAACTGCATAATGAGAGTTTTCCAGACCCTCTTTAATACTGGTACCAAGTGATGGATGGTCTTCTACAACCAGAATACGCATAAAAAATATATCCTCTGCTAAATATGGTATCTGTCACTATTCCCATTGAGTAGGAGAAAGAGCATGCCTGTCAAGAAAACAGTACCGTTTGATCTGATTGCTACAACTTTTTGTGAGTGGTTGAGGGAGAATGCGAACAGGGATGAGTCCTGCCCGCGTTCTCTCGGCGGTCTTATCAGAGGGTTCTGAGGTATTGCACGCTGAACAATTCCTGGGGATCAGTCCAGACGTGTTCGACGATAAATCCGGCGCTGGCGGCCATTTGCGCAAACTCCTCCAGCGTATATTTGTAAGAGCTTTCGGTCCAGATGCTCTCGCCTCGTTTGAACGCAATCTCCTGTTCCCCGATAGAAACATACTGATTCATGAGACTCGCCAGATGCATTTCTATGCGGCTCTGATCTGGATTGTAGAAGGCATAGTGGCTGAACTGATCAAGCGGAAAATTGGCGTCCAGCTCCTGATTGATGCGCTCCAGGAGATGCAGGTTGAAGCGTGCAGTCACGCCCTGTGCATCATTGTAGGCGTGATGCAAAATGTTGAAATCCTTCTTCAGATCGACACCGATCAGCAGACCTCCGCCCTGACAGACACTGGCGATCTGCCGGAGAAAGTGTCTCGCTGGCTTCCGATCAAAGTTGCCGATAGTTGAGCCGGGGAAGTAGGCGACACGGCGTGCGACCGGTTTTGCCGGTAGGGGCAGATCGAACTGGTGCGTATAGTCCGCACAAACCGGGAGTATTTCTACTGTCGGGTAGGCAGCGGCCAGTGAGCTCACCGAACGCAGCAGATGCTCTTTCGCGATATCGATGGCTACATAGCCAGCTGGATCGTGCAGGGCATCCAGGAGCAGGCGAATCTTCGTGCTGCTCCCACTGCCATACTCGATGAGCAGGCAATGGGGGCCCAGAATCGACGCAATCTCATCCGCATGTTCTTGCATGATGTTGACCTCTGTGCGGGTGGGATAGTACTCATCCTGTATGCAGATGCGTTCAAACAACTGTGAGCCAATATCGTCATAAAAGTATTTACTGGGAAGTTCTTTGCGCGTCCTCAGTAAACCCTGTAGCACCTCATTGCGAAACGTGTTCTGCCGGGGCTCAAAATCGTAGAGTCCCAGCGTAACTGGTTTCGGTAGCTGCATGTTATACCTCCCGTGCGAGTCGGATACCCATAAATTGCCAGCGTGCGTCAGCCGGGAAAAAATTGCGATACGTAGAGCGGATATGCGAAAGAGCGGTGGCGCACGAACCGCCTCGTAGCACGTACTGATTACACATAAACTTGCCATTGTACTCCCCGATCGCGCCAGGATTGGGGCGGAAGCCGGGATAAGGAGAGTAAGCGCTCTGTGTCCACTCCCACACATCTCCATACATCTGAGCAAGTTTTCTGGCAGGATCTGCATTGTTCAATGGAGCCGGGTGGTAGAGACCTTGCTCCGCGAAATTGCCTTCGACGGGAACATCTTGCGCGGCGATTTCCCACTCGGCCTCTGTGGGGAGACGCGCACCGGCCCAGCGAGCATAAGCGTCGGCCTCGTAGTAGCTGATATGGCAGACCGGCTCGTTCTTCTCAACTGCGCGCATCCCGGAGAGGGTCATCATGTACCAGCTTCCATCGCGTTTCTCCCAGTACAGCGGAGCCTGCCACTGTTGTGTCTGGACCGTATTCCAGCCATCGGAGAGCCACAGGAGCGGCTTGCTATACCCGCCATCTTCGATGAAGTCGAGATATTCGCCATTGGTTACCAGCCGTGAAGCCAGCTGAAATGCTTGGAGGAACTGTCTATGTCGTGGACCCTCGTTGTCAAAAGCGAATTCCTCGCCCTCATGTCCGATCCAGAAGACCCCTTCGGGATAGGCGACCCAGGACAGAGGTGAGCTGTTTGGAATGCTCGGAAGTGAGCGTGCTTTATAGATGGGAGAGAGTGGATTGCAGGAAAGGACATGCTTTATATCGGTCAACAGCAATTCCTGATGTTGTTGTTCATGGTGGAGACCAAGCGTAATAGTGGGGGCGAGTTCTGCCAGCCGACGCTCATCGAGATGTTCGAGCAGATTGAGGACCAGATCATCGATGTCCCGGCGGTACGCATAGACCTCTTCGACCGTGGGACGCGAGATGAGCCCGCGCCTGGGGCGGCTATGGCGTTTTCCGAGCGTATTGTAGTATGAGTTGAAGAGATAGGCATATTGTGGATGGGGAGACTGATACTCCGGAATGGCCTGAGAGAGAAGAAAGGTCTCGAAAAACCAGCTAACATGGGCCAGATGCCATTTGGTCGGGCTCACATCTGGCATAGATTGAACCACATAGTCCTCAGTAACCAGTGGCTCGCATAGATATTCAGAAAAGCGACGAATGCTTTGATATCGATCTATGAAAAACGCTCGTGAAGTCGTCTGAGCGTCTGTCCTCGTTTGCATGGACCTTGCCATGAATATTCCTCCTTGCATACGGGATGAAGATTGGCTCACCCCAGGACGTATCGTATGTTTCCTGTCTGTATCGTGACAGTTCACTTTATCGATATTGATGTGGTTTTGCTGCAATTTGTCAGCTTAGTAAAAGACGTTCAAATCAGGGTCTGACAGGTAGCATATTTTGACGCATCACAGAAAATCCGCAAATCCATTAACTCATAGCTGTAACACGCGGAAGCCTGTTCATAGGGGATGGATATCGCTTTATAAGAAAATAACTCTAGTATGTAGATATGGCTGTTTATTCCTTGATTATGCTGAAAACTAGTAGGACTATATTTAATACGCAAAAGTGTACTGAGTGATGCGATAGAGGAATATGGTCTGCTGATAGAGTGGATGGAGGAAAGAAAAGCTATGAGACAAATAATGTATCCGAGACAAATTATTGCGGTGACAACGGCAAAAACGCATGTGAGATCATATCTATGGATCTGGCGTGTGCTCTTTGCCTGCTCTTTTTTCTTGCTGCTGCTGGCCCCCTTTTTGCGCCTGTCTCCGGCCCATGCGCTGCGTGGCATAGTGCTCAAGGGTCATCCGTACTTTTCTACGGGTTTCGAGTCGGGTGACCCGCAGCCTACCTGGAGAAGTACGGGTGATTCCGGTGTGTATCCTGCTGGCGGTGTCTATAATGTGGGAAGCATCTGTTGCAAGCTGAAGGGGCCGGAAATGACCGTGCGTCGGGAGTGGGCGCATCAGGGGTCGGCGGCATTGCTGTATTCAGGTTATGATAGAAGTCCCAATGATTCCTATGCATACATGAAAGTTTTCGACACCACGAATCGTCAATTAATAATTGATCAGGATACCGAGCTGGATTACTGGATCTACCCGCAGAGTGCAGCGTCGAATATCGCAAGGGCGCGTGGCCTTGTGCGTGGTAGCAATAGTGCCTGTGTCGCCGTGGATCTGCTCTTCTCGAACGGCAGCAATCTGCGCGATGCGAGTATGCGCGATCAGAGCGGCAATTATATTCATCCGAGCTGGCAGTGTAATCATCTGAAGCTGGATACCTGGAATTATGTAGAGGTTGATCTGGGATTTTTACAGGGCAGGCAGATTACGCGTATTGATGTTGGCTATGATCAGGCAGCGCATATCGGCGGATATCGAGGATATATTGATGCGCTGGCGATTCATGATTAAGCAGAGAAGGTGATTCTGCATGTTTAATATCACCTGAAGACCATTAGCGTCAGGAGATTTATTACTTGTAGAGCGATTATAAAACTAATCTATGTGCGGCAGATCATGGTCAGAGAGAGCAGCATCTGCCGCCTCCGCGGAAGAGACGACATGAACTATTTCGAAGTCCGCTAAATCTTGCCAGTGAACGATCCATTGTTGAAACAGGTCTGGATCGTCGCATTCCATAAGTTGGAAGCAGCGATCAAAATTGTCCTCGACCCAGCTTCCAACGAACGTTAACCCCTCCGGCAGCATGCGTCCCTGCGCGCGGGCGCGCTGGTAGATTGCCTTAGCTGCATGCGTTTTGAAGTGTTCGATCACCATAAATAACATGAGCCTGCCTCTTTCTGTGTGCCTGAATGCAGAGTAGTATATTAAGGCACGATCACCGTGCGAATGTCGCTATGGAACTGCGCGAGATTGTCCATCGCCTGATTGATTGCATCGGCATCCAGGGGAATAGTGCGTGTGACGACCTCTGAGAGATCGAGCTTGCCGCGTCGAGCCAGTTCGAGGAGCGGGGGGAGTTCGAGCAGCAGGTGGTCGCTTGTACCGGTCACGATCGCTTCTCGGCCCAGCAGGTCCGCATAGGTATCGATTTCGAGGGGTCGATTGCTGATGCCCGTGATCACGGCACGACCCATGACCGCCAGCGATTGTACCGCCTGCTTCATAGTCAGGGGGAGGCCGATCATCTCGAGGGCAACGTCTACGCCCTGGCCCTGAGTGCGTTTGCGAATCTCGGCGACGGGATCGTTTGTGCTGGCGTTAAGCGGGATCGCGCCATAATTTGCAGCCAGTTGCAGCTTATCTGCGTTAATATCTACCGCATAGACGTCAAGAGCGCCAAAGGCGTACGCAAGCTGAACGGCTGATATGCCCAGGCCGCCAATGCCGAAGATCGCAACCGTCTCGCCGCCTGCGAGTTTTGCCTTACGCAGAGCGTGAAAAGCCGTGGCCGACGAGCACATCAAGATCGCGCCCTGCTCAAAAGGAATCTCGTCGGGCAGGTGCACGACATTGCTTGCCGGTACAGAGACATATTGCGCATACCCGCCGTCCGCATAACGTCCCACCATCGAGCCCTGCGCGCAGAATTGTTCCTGACCTTTGATACAGTACGAGCAGGTGCCGCAGCTCAAGACATAATGGATGCAGACGCGTTCGCCCATTGTGACGGTCGTGACTTGCTTTCCGACCTGCTCAACGATACCGGCGACTTCGTGCCCGGGCGTTTTGGGTAAGGGTCCCACAGGCGAACTGCCTTCTCGGTAGTGGACGTCGGTGTGGCAGATACCGGTGGCGCGCACGCGTACGAGTACATCGTTGTCGCCAATTGTAGGTATGGGAATCTCTTGCAACTGGAGCGGATGATGGACCTCGACTAAACGGACAGCTTTCACGAAGCTTATTCTCCTTTATGATGATGGTACTCGCTGCTTGCTCGTAGAATACAAGCTTTGTTGCGCGGGCTTTTTCTTGCTCTATTGAAGCATGTCTCCGCAATCTTTGCAAGAGTGGTGATTATCCTGATCTGGCGTAAGGGCGAGGTATTCCTGGGAAAAGCGCTTCCCATCTGATATACTCCCTTCTGAGAAGCTGTACATTCCAGTCTTCATCATAGGCGAATTGATGAGAAGGATGCTTCAGCAAACGTCACCGGTTTAATAGTGTCTTGCATAGAGGAGTAAATATGGAATTTGAGAAAATAAAGGAAAAAATGAATAACGGTTTTAATACTTATAATAATAACAGTGTTTTATCGCACGTTCTTATGCCGTATGGGTTTTCGTTACATGTTGGATTGAAGTTTTACAATACGGGAAAAGTCCTGAAAGAAGCGCTTATCGGCCGATTTGGTGAAAATGAAGAAAAAATTCATCCCGGTTATAGAAGTTATGATGGCCGCTATACAGAGCTGACGATACAGTGTAGTGATCATGAAATATTTGTGCAGACAATAGCTAAAGAGAATAATCAATATCTATTGGTAACACCGATAAAGAGCGTGAAAAGGCCACCTGCGTTACTCGTGGGGGCGGCAGTTTTGTGGAATCGTGAAGGGTACGTGCGCCACTGCGGCGATTATCTTGAGGGAATATTGCCCGACCGCACGATCGAGGTCTATACAGATGGCGTAGCGCTCCGCGAATTGAATACCGGACTGAGCATGCCGTATTTAGCAGTCACGCTAGATAGACCTGTATCGATCTCAACGGATAAGCTGGTAAAGCATGAAGAGATGCAAGCAATGATGATAAGTGCAAAACGTGACATCGAGGAGGAATGTAAAAAGTACGGTGATTTAGCCGAGGTTTACAATGCCATGCGCACGTGTCTTGCGTGGGATACCATATACGAGCCTGAAAACGACCAGATTTGTTCACCTGTAAGCAGGCTTTGGAATATAAATTGGGGTGGGTACGTGCTCTTTTGCTGGGATACCTACTTTTCCGGTATGTTAGCGATGATTGATAATAAAGAGCTGGCATATTCTAATATCATCGCTATTACGCACGAAAAAACGGAAAAGGGCTTTATCCCTAACTTCGGCGGCGCAAATGACGATAAAAGTCGCGACAGGTCACAGCCACTCGTGGGTTCACTTGCCTTAAAGGAAATATACCGTATTTATCGAGAAAAATGGATTGTAGAGTATCTTTTTGATGAACTTTTAACATGGAACAGGTGGTTCAAAACGTATAGATCGCTTCCAAATGGGCAACTTTGCTGGGGCTCTGAGCCGTATGAAGGGCGGAATGGCAAAAAGTGGGAGACGCTGGGGGTGAACGAATTATTCGGGGCCGCATTAGAATCGGGATTGGATAATTCGCCAATGTATGACGACATTCCGTTTGATACGCAGACACACCTGATGCGCCTGGCCGACGTTGGGTTGACAGGGATGTACATCATGGATTGTGAAACGCTTGCTGATCTGGCGGAGATCATCGGCAGACCGGAGGCCGCTGAACTGCGTGCAAGAGCAGCGTTGTCAAAAAACGGCCTGGAAGAAATGTGGGACGACGATTTCGGAATGTATTGCAACAAACGCACGGATACAGGCGAATTTAGCCATCGTCTTTCGCCAACGAACTTTTATGCATTGTTCAGTGACAGCGTGAGCAACGAGCAAGCTCAGGTCATGCTCGAAAAGCATTTTTATAACCCTGCTGAATTTTGGGGAGATTACATCTTACCCTCCATTGCCAGGAATGATCCTGCTTA
>Ga0310811_10014734_pt1 | contig 10211 bp, 9 predicted proteins | sample YCmetagenome_FD_207642 | JGI IMG/M metagenome (GOLD analysis project Ga0310811, IMG submission 207642) | Soil microbial communities from experimental microcosm in Duke University, North Carolina, United States - YC | ecosystem: Engineered > Artificial ecosystem > Soil microcosm > Unclassified ... | reverse complement strand
CGCTCTTGCGGGGCGAGGTGAAGAGCTACCTAGCCCAGGTTCAGCTCCTTGAAGAAGTCATTCCCCTTGTCGTCGATGATGATGAAGGCCGGGAAGTCGACGACTTCGATACGCCAGATCGCTTCCATGCCGAGCTCGGGATATTCGAGCACCTCGACCTTCTTGATGCAGTGCTCAGCGAGGTTCGCGGCCGCACCGCCGATCGAGCCGAGATAGAATCCGCCATACTTCTTGCAGGCTTCGCGCACGGCCGGCGCGCGGTTGCCCTTGGCCACCATCACCATCGAGCCGCCGGCGGCCTGGAATTGGTCGACGAAGGAATCCATGCGGCCCGCGGTGGTCGGACCGAACGCACCGGAGGCGTAGCCCTCGGGCGTCTTGGCCGGACCGGCGTAATAGACCGGGTGGTTCTTGAAATAATCAGGCAGCGGCTCGCCCTTCTCCAGCCGCTCGCGCAGCTTGGCGTGCGCGCTATCGCGCGCAACGATCATGGTGCCGGTCATCGAGACCCGCGTCTTGGTCGGGTACTTCGAGAACGTCGCAAGGATGTCCTTCATCGGCTGGTTGAGGTCGATCTTGACGACCTCGCCGCCGAGCGACTGCTCGACCTGCGGCAGATATTGCGCGGGGTTATGCTCGAGCTCCTCGAGATAGACGCCATCCCTGGTGATCTTGCCAAGCACCTGGCGGTCGGCCGAGCACGACACGCCGAGCCCAATCGGCAGCGAAGCGCCATGGCGCGGCATGCGGATCACGCGCACGTCGTGGCAGAAATACTTTCCGCCGAACTGCGCGCCGACGCCGAGCGACTGCGTCATCTTGTGGATTTCCTTCTCCATCTCGACGTCGCGGAAGGCGTTGCCGTCAGGCGAGCCGTGGGTCGGGAGCGCATCGAGATAGCGGGCGGACGCCAGCTTCACCGTCTTCATGCAGAGCTCGGCCGAGGTGCCGCCGATCACGATGGCGAGGTGATAAGGCGGGCACGCGGCGGTGCCCAGCGTCAGGATCTTCTCCTTCAGGAAAGCGAGCAGCCGATCCTTGGTCAGCACCGAGGGCGTGGCCTGGAACAGAAAGCTCTTGTTGGCGGAGCCGCCGCCCTTCGCCATGAACATGAACTTGTAGGCGTCGTCGCCCTCGGCGTAGATCTCGCACTGCGCCGGCATGTTGTTGGCGGTGTTCTTCTCCTCGTACATCGACAAGGGCGCGACCTGCGAGTAGCGCAGATTGCGGCGCAGATAGGCATCACGTGCGCCTTCCGACAGCGCCGCCTCGTCGTCGCCGTCGGTGATGACGTTGCAGCCCTTCTTGCCCATGATGATCGCGGTGCCGGTGTCCTGGCACATCGGCAGCACGCCGCCGGCGGCGATGTTGGCGTTCTTGAGGAAGTCGAGCGCGACGAACTTGTCGTTCGGGCTCGCCTCGCCGTCCTCCAGGATCGCGCGGAGTTGCTTCAGATGGCCCGGGCGCAGATAGTGATTGATGTCGCCAAAAGCCGCCTCCGACAGCGCCCGCAGCGCCTCGCGCGACACCACCAGCATGTCTTTCCCCAGGACTTTCTCGACCCGGACACCCTCGGCCGTGATCTTCTTGTAGGGCGTCTCGTCCTTGCCCAGCGGAAACAGCGGGGTGTGCTTGTAGGGCGGAACGGGTTTGGACGGGTCGGGAAAGGCGGTGGGAGCGTTCATGGTGCGAATCTCGGGTTTTGGAGCCGTTTTGCAGGCGCCTAGGATAGAAGCGTTCTAAGCATTTTTGTCATAAAGGGAAGGCGCTCTGGCGCGGCCGGGGCATCCCGTTTCGGTACCGTGGAGGCGATTTTCCGGTCCCCTCCTTCGGCCGGCGCCTGGTTGTGGTTGTGCCCCATCAAGCCGGGTTGCACCCCTTGCGCTTCACGCGCGGCAACGGTTGAATGCGTCCCCTAAGGGGCTTTTCATCATGATTTCCAGACTGCACCTCCGCGGCGCGATGTTGGTCGCCGCCGCAATCATCGGCCTTGTGACCCTCGCCGCGCCGGCGCGCGCGGACCAGTGCGACGACATCGCCAAGCAACTCGCCAGCGGTATCGACGGGCTGAAGGTCAACTTCAAGGCCTCCAACATCATCTACCTGACCCATCCGGCGGCAAAGGAGCTGTCGCTCGGCTGCCGCGCGCAGGGGCAGACCTATTCCAACGAGCTCTATGCCAAAGGCGACCGCAAGCCGACGCCGGCGTTCTATAATCTGGTCGCCTCCGCGGCCGCGATCATCTTCACGGTGACGAAGGACGACACCACGACCGGCGCGACGCGCTGCCTGAAACGCATGGGCCTGTTGCGCGGCGACAAGGTCACGATGCGCTACAAGCGCCTCAACATGGAATGCACGCGCACCAAGACGGATGCGGCGATCGCGATCACGCGGCCGAAGGACGAGTAGGCCGAGCCGCTCACGACACATTCCGTCGTTGCGAGCGCAGCGAAGCAATCCAGATTCTTTCCGCGGTGACAGTCTGGATTGCTTCGTCGCAAGAGCTCCTCGCAATGACGCGGAGAGAGCTGTGCGCACCGGACACCGCGCAATACGAGGCGCGAAAGCGGCCCTCCACCATCGCACCAGATCGCTCGCATTTTAACGATCGGCTTGACGGAAGTTTCGTCCCTTCCGGCGCAGGGTCAATTGTTCAATCTGTGAGGATTTGTGGATGAGCGTTTCAAGTGTTGCGCCGCCGCCGGTCACGATCGTGGTCCCTAGCTACGACACGACCAAGCAGCAGGACGACCAGACCAAGACCAAGGACAATGACCCGACCTATCAGCCGACGCCGCCCGCGCCGCTGCCGCCGGGACAGGGCACGCGGATCGATCAGCTCGCCTGATCGCGTCTGCCTGCGATGGATCGCCCGGTCTTGACGACCGGGCCTTTCGCGCGTCCGGCCGCATCTTTGCCGGATAGCGCAGCCAGACTCGTGCATGACTGCCCGGGGAACCGCGCATGATCGCACGCCTCTTGTTGCAAAACACATTCTTCACCGCCGGGATGGGCGCGCTGCTGTTCGCGTCCGCCGGCACGCTGCATTGGCCCGGCGCCTGGGTGTTCCTCATCACCTGCATTCTGCTCGGCCCGCTCTGTGGCTGGTGGCTCTACCGGATCGACCCGGCGCTTCTGGCCGAACGTATGCGGCCCGTTCTGCAGAGAGATCAGCCGGCCGCCGACAAGGTCTTCATGGTTGCATTCATCGTGGCGATGCTGGGCTGGCTCGTCGCGATAGGACTCGACCGGCGCCAGCTTGCGTCCCACATGAGCGTCGCGTGGCAGGTGCTCGGATTCGTGCTGTTCCTCGCCTCGACCTTGTTTACGCTCTGGGTCTTTCGCGAGAACTCGTTCGCCGCACCCGTGGTCAAGCTCCAGACCGAGCGCGCGCAGCGCGTGATCTCGACCGGGCCTTACGCCCATGTCCGCCACCCCATGTACAGCGGCATGGTCCTGTTCTTCGCCAGCGTGCCACTGATCCTCGGCTCGTGGTGGGGGTTGGCGATCGCGCCGGTCTTCCTCGTGCTGCTTGCGCTTCGCATCCGCATCGAGGAAAGCACGCTGACGGCGGGCCTGCCCGGCTATCCGGACTATGCAGCACGGGTGCGCTACCGCCTGCTGCCCGGATTGTGGTGAGAGGGCTTGGGCGACCGATCGCGCCTGTCCGGCTAATTGTCCAACTCGCGATAACGCCGGAAGATGCCCTGCTCGTTGAACGGAATGCGGCGCTCGCTTGCGAGATAGGCCTTGATGCACGGCCGCGCCGCGACGCGGTCGTGCAGGCCGACGAGACCAGGGATCTTTTTCTCGAACACCTTCATCCGCCTGGGAAAGGCATAGCGCAGGCCGGCGACGGTCTGGAATAGGGAGAGGTCGACATAGGTCAGCCTGCGGCCGGTGACATAGGCGCCGCCATTGTCGTCGAGAAGCTGCTCGAAATAGCCGAGATATTTGGGCACGCGCTCGTCCCAGAAATCGGCGGTGCGCTTCTTCGCCGGCGGCTTCTGGTCTTCGTAGTACATCGATGGCCCGAGCGGATGATGGGTGTCGTGGATCTCGACCACGAGGTCGGTGATCGTCAATTGGAGCTGGTGCACCCACAGTTTGCCGGCTTCCGTCTTCGGCGCGAGGGCGTGACGGCCGCCGAGGTAGAGCAGGATGTTCGCGGTCTGGCCGATGACGAGCTTGCCGACTTTCAGGAACGGCGGCGCAAAGGGGCGCGTGCCCTTATGGGCCTCCATCATCTTCATCATCGCGCCGCTGCCGCGCGGGCCGCGTGCGACGTCGACATAAGCCGTGCCCGCCTCCTCCAGCGCCAGTCGCACATATTCACCGCGGCCCTGGATCTCGGGCCAATAGTAGAGCTCGTACTTCATGGGAAGTGGTCCGTGAGCGAGGAAGCGTCCGAACCAATGTAGCATGCGGCTCAGGGTTCCGTCAGGGTGAGACGGAACCATCTCGCAACACACTCCGTCATTGCGAGCGCGAGCGAAGCAATCCAGAGTCTTTCCGCAGAGACAGTCTGGATTGCTTCGTCGCTACGCTCCTCGCAATGACGATCGTGAGAACTCGGCGCTTCAATTCGCCGCGAAACAATACAGCAGGCCGTCGCCGCCGGTAGTCTTCAGATCGGCCTGCGAGCAGCCGCCGTCAGGGCCACGCGAGGGGTGAGAGCTGTTCCAGGATTTTGACGGCTCGTCATCGCGCAGGCCTTGACGATCGACATGGCCAAGCATCGCCGCGCCCTGCGTGCTCGACGTCCAGTTCTTGCAGGTCTTGTCCTCACCTGCGGCAAAGGCGGTGCCGTCGGCCTGCGATCCCGTGAGGATGTCATGACGGTTCGGCGTATCGCCGCGGCCGTTGATGACCTCGCCCTTCTCGCTGAGCGCAGTCTGCTTGGTGAGATTGTTGGACGCGCTGTGCAGGTCGGCGACGTCCTTGGCAACCACCACGCCCTTGGCGTTCTGCCACGGTCCCTTGCCGATGCGGTCCTTTGCGTTGACGGCGGGCTTGCCGTCGGCGGCTTGCGTCGAGAGATAGGCGTGCCAGGTTTTTGCGGTGGCGCCGCCGGTCTGCGCCAGCTTCTGGCACTGCGCGTCGGCGCCGTCGAGACCGCCGAGGTCGGCGCCCTTGCCCGGTCCGTTGGAGGTCACAAAGAACGTCATGCCGGCCGACTGCGCTTGCGCCGCTGGCGCTGCAACCAAAGCCAAAACGAGCGCGAGGCCTGACATCGTCACGGATCTGTCGATACGAATCATTCTGTCCTCCCAGTTGTAATTGTTGTTGGTCGCTTGATGTGAACCCGAAGCATGCCCGCTTATTCCGATGCCGCGATGCGAGAGGTCCAAAGAAAAAGGCGCCGTGCCGGAAGCACGACGCCCTGGTTTCTCATGACGCAGGCGATCAGTTGGTCTGCTGGATTGCCGACAATTCCCACGGGCTGCCCGGACGTCGGGCGAATGTCCAGACCTCGGTGACTTCGGCCGGCTGCTCGCTGCCGGCGACGAGTGCCCCGGTGTTGCGGTCCACCGTCTTGTCGGTGAGCGCAAAGCGCAGCGCCACCGTGGCGTAGTCGGTCTCGCCTTCGCGCCAGGCCTCTGCAAGGTCACCCTGCAACAGCTTGACGTTGGTCACCTTGTTGACGGCATTGCGCGCACGGTTCTCCGCGAGATCCCTCTCGAAATAGGAGACCATTTCCGGCGTCGCGAGCGTGTGCAGTTTTGCCACATCCTCGTTCGACCACGCGGACTGGATGTCGCCGAGCAGGCGCTCGAACGCCTCGTAGTCATCAGGCTTGATCTCGAGCGGCGCGTTGTTGGCGCCGAAACCGAAGCCGCCGCCAAGACCACCGCTCGTTCCGCCACCGAGGCCGCTGCGATAGTTCGTCTGCGGACCCGGACCAGCGTCAGCGCCGCTGGCGTAGGCCGCCTGCGGCGAATTGCGCCGCTGCCACCAGGACATCGCCAGCCGCACCACGAACACGACGAGCACGATCTGGATGATCAGGCCCAGGATTGACGAGAGCCCGCCGAGGCCGCCGAACAAGCCGCCGCCAAACAGCATGCCCAGGAGGCCTGCGCCGAGGAAGCCGGCCGCGAGACCACCGAGAAAACCGCCGCCGCGGCCGAACAGGCCGCCACGCGAAGGCGCAGCATTGTTCATGCCGGCGCCGGGCTGGCTGTAAGTCCGGTTGAATTGCGAGGTCGAGCCCGGTGCGGTGGTGGTCGACGGCGGGGCCGAGAAGGTCCGCGAACCGCGCGAACCCGACGAGAAGCCGCCGCCGACGCGGGCGTCAGCGGAAGAGATCGCAATCGCCGTCGGCAGCGCGAGCGCCAGGACGACGGCAATCGTCTTCACGAGACTGCGGGACCATTGCGAGAACTTCATGTGTGTTTCCCAAATCCCCGGCATGGGGACGTCCCAGTAACATGGGCAGCCTTCACCAAAAAGGAAGCCGGTTTCGGAACCCGCGGCTGCGGCCCTCAGTCGCGGGGATGTGGCAAAAGCCCATATTTACCGGGGGGTTGGCCGAGCATGAGCGGGAACCATGGTTGCAGGTTACCGGCACCTTGAGGCCGAAATTCCGCTCTCTCCCAGTCATCGCGAGCGCGGCGAAGCAATCCGGAGATGTTTCCGCGAAGGGATTCCTGGATTGCTTCGCTGCGCTCGCAACGACGGAGAATGCGAGGCCGGCCGTCCAGCTTCACCCCTGCTTCGTCATCGTCTCCTTCACCGCCGCCACGAGTTGGCTGAGCGTGAACGGCTTTGGCAGGAAGTCGAACTGCTGACCCTCGGGCAGGCTCTTCTCAAAGGCGTCCTCGGCGTAGCCGGAGACGAAGATGAAACGGATGTCGGGGTTCTTCTCCCGCATCGCCTTGAGCAGCGTCGGCCCGTCCATCTCGGGCATGACCACGTCGGAGACGACGAGGTCGATGCCGCCGCTCTGCTCGCCAAGCACCTCCATCGCCTCGACGCCGTTCTCGGCCTCGACCACGGTGTAGCCGCGCGAACGCAGGCCGCGGGCGTTGAGCGCACGCAGGCCCTCTTCGTCCTCCACCAGCAGGATGGTGCCCTGACCGGTGAGATCCGTGCGAGGCTTTGCTTCCGCGACCGCAGATGCGACTTCCTTTGCCGCACCATTGGTAACCGTTGCCGGCTGCTCGACCTGCACGTCCGGCTCGGCGTGATGGCGCGGCAGGAAGATGTGGAACGAGGTGCCCTGCCCCGGCGCGGACTCGACGTAGATGAAACCGCCGGTCTGCTTGACGATGCCATAGACGGTCGAAAGGCCAAGGCCGGTGCCCTTGCCGACTTCCTTGGTCGAGAAGAACGGCTCGAAGATCTTGTCGCGGATGTCGGCGGGGATACCGGTGCCGGTGTCGGCGACCTCGATCCGCACGTAATCCGCGGCCGGCATTCCCTTGTAAGCGAGCTTGCCCGCCTCGTCGGTCGCGACATTGGCGGTGCGGATGATCAGCTTGCCGCCATCGGGCATGGCGTCGCGCGCGTTCACCGCGAGATTGACGATGACCTGCTCGAACTGGGAGACGTCGACCTTGACCGGCCAGAGATCGCGGCCGTGGATCAGGTCGAGCTTGACCTTCTCGCCGATCAGCCGGCGCAGCAGCATGGTGAGATCGCTCAGCGCATCGCCGAGGTCGAGCACCTGCGGCCGCAGCGTCTGCCGCCGCGAGAACGCCAGCAGCTGTCGCACCAGCGTCGCGGCACGCGTCGCGTTCTGCTTGATCTGCATGATGTCCTGGAACGACGGATCGGTCGGCTTGTGCGCGTTCAGCAGGAAGTCGTTCGCCATCATGATGGCGGACAGCACATTGTTGAAGTCGTGAGCGATGCCGCCGGCGAGCTGGCCGACGGTCTCCATCTTCTGCGACTGGTTGATCTGGTTCTCCAGCGCGCGCCGCTCGGTGGTCTCGAGCATGTGCACGATCGCGGCTTCCGCGTCGTTCTCGGCGGCATCGACAGGCGTGACGAAGAACTGGCCCCAGCGCTCCTTGGTCCCCTCCAGCGCCACCTCGACCGGCGCAATGTCGGCCTGGCCTTCGGCGGCCTGGTTGATGGCCGCGATCACCAGATGGCGATCCCGCGCGTTGATGGCGCGGAAGATCGACTTGGAGGCGCTGTCGAGCCCGAGGCCCTGCGCGAGCTTGGCGTAGCGTGCATTCGCGCGCACCACATTGCCGCCGCGATCGACGGTGGCGATCGCCATCGGGGTGTGGTCGAAGAAGCGCATGAAGCGCACTTCGGCGGCGCGATCGGGATCGCTGCGTTCGTCGCGGGCGCGGCTGATGACGAGCGTGCGCGACGGCCCCGGCGCGCCATCGGCACCGAAGGCGAGCTTGTGATAGAGCCGGACCGGCATGGTCTTGCCGGTTCGCATGCGCAGGTCGATGTCGAAGACTTCGGTCTTCACCTCGCCCGGCACCGCCACGATCGCGCTGAGCAGCGAGGCGCCGTCGCCGGAGACGATGTCGGCGAGCCTCAAGCCGCCCGAGCCGATCTCGGCAAGATCATGGTCGAGCCAGTTCGCCAGCGTCGCATTGACATAAGCAAGCTCGCCGGCGGGATTGACCGAGAAGAAGCCGCACGGCGCGTGATCGAGATACTCGATCGCGTGCTGGAGTTCCTGGAACACGTCCTCCTGGCGCTCGCGATCGCGGGTGATGTCGGCGATCGACCACACCGCATATTTGGCCTCGCGCTTGCCGGTGCCGAGCGGGCGCACACGCATGCGCAGCCAGCGGCCGTGGCTGCCATCCTGACCGGAAATGCGCACCTCTTCCTGCTGACGCTTGCCCTCGCGCGCCGCCTTGAGCAGGCGGAACACCGCTTCGGAAACATCGGGATTGCCGATGAAGACGCGCTCCACCGGGCGCACGTCCTGCGGGCCGGAAGCACCGGTCAGCGTCAGATAGGCGGCATTGGAATAAACCACGTGACCGCGCGGATCTGTCACCGCGAGGCCGTCGAAGGCGTGGTCGGCGATGCGCCCCATCACGGGATCGTCGAGATTACGGTCGACGAAGCGGATGATGCCGGCGGCGAAGGCGAACAGGTTGAACAGGCCGATCATCGCCAGCACGGCGAGGATGCCGAGGATATACGGCTGCGCTTGCGCGCGCCCCAGCGTCATCAGCCCGATGGCGACCGCAACGAGGCCGGTGGCCACCAGAAGCACCAGCGCAATGCTGCCCGAGCGCGGCGACGGCTCATTCGCCGCAACGGGCTCGCGTGACAGGTCGTGGTCGGTCTCGGCGGTCATTTCACGCAGGTTCAGCCTGTCGGCAGAGAATCAACGTGCGACGGGGCACGCGGGGTCCTCCCTGCCTGAATCGGACCCGCAGACGCAAGGGCGGCAGGGCGAAAGCGTACGCTGATTCCCAGTTTACAGCCATTTCCGGTATTTTTCGGGGGTTTTATTGCCGCGCAGCGCTAAAACCGCGCTTCATCCGCATGACGTAGCCGATGACTTCGGCGACTGCATGGTAGTGCTCCATGGGAATTTCCTGGTCGATCTCGACCGTGGCGTAGAGCGCGCGGGCCAGCGGCACGTTCTCGACGATCGGAATGTCGTGCTCGCGCGCGATCTCCCGGATCTTGAAAGCGACGTTGTCGACGCCCTTGGCGACGCAGATCGGCGCCGACATGCCGCGCTCGTAGGACAGCGCCACCGAATAGTGAGTCGGGTTGGTGATGATCACCGAGGCCTTGGGAACCGCCGCCATCATGCGCTTCTTGGAGCGCTGCTGGCGCAGCTGCCGGAGCTTGCCCTTGATGTGCGGGTCACCTTCCGACTGCTTGAACTCTTCCTTGATCTCCTGAAGCGACATCTTCTGCCGCTGGAACCAGCTGCGATACTGGAAGAAATAGTCGCCGATCGCGATGATCGCGAGGGCTGCGACCACAGCGCCGAGCAGATGGACGGTCATGCCGGTGGTGGCGCCCAGCATCGCCATCGGGTCGAGCTTGACCATCGCCTCCATGCGGTGCCGCTCCGGCCACAGGATCGTGGTCATGACCGCACCGAGCACGACGAGCTTGCCGATGCCCTTCAGGAAGTTGGCCCCCGCCTGCTTGCCGAAGATGCGCTTGAAGCCGGCCGCCGGCGAGAGCTTGCTGAATTTGGGCGTAAGGGATTCGGCCGACCACACCAGCCGGTGCTGGAGCATGTTGCCGGCAATGGCGGC
>Ga0310811_10014733_pt1 | contig 10211 bp, 8 predicted proteins | sample YCmetagenome_FD_207642 | JGI IMG/M metagenome (GOLD analysis project Ga0310811, IMG submission 207642) | Soil microbial communities from experimental microcosm in Duke University, North Carolina, United States - YC | ecosystem: Engineered > Artificial ecosystem > Soil microcosm > Unclassified ... | reverse complement strand
TTATCCAGCCGGTTCATGTAGGCGATTTGCTAATTCTCAAATCGAGTGTGAATCGTGCCTTCAATACGTCAGTGGAAGTCGGCGTCAAGGTATGGGTCGAACATCCGCAAACCGGTGTCTTGCTGCATGTTGCCAGTGCCTACCTCGTCTTTGTCGCTGTCGATCGGGAAGGCAGGCGGCAGAAAGTTCCACAGTTGCTCCCAGAGACACCCAACGAAATCCGCCGCTTCGCCGACGCACTACGCAGGAGAGAACATCGCGAAGCTGAAGCAGCACGCCGGAAACAGGAACGCCGTGAGCAAAACAGAGATAACACCCCGGCAGCCAGCGCTTAGTACACGGCCACTTAGGCGCCGAATCGAAAACAGCAATTCGCTACCAAGGAGTATCGGAAATGGCTCATTCTCATGCTGCACCTGCGCCAATGGCCCTGCCTGGCGTTTCAAAAATCGTCGCGATCGGTTCTGGCAAAGGTGGAGTAGGTAAGACCACTGTCGCGGTCAATCTCGCCATCGCGCTCTCAAGGCTGGGCCAGCGCGTCGGACTCATCGACGCGGATATCTACGGCCCCAACGTGCCGTTGATGATGGGCTCAACTCAGCAACCACGCGTGAGCGCCGAAAATCAGATTCAGCCGAACGACACACACGGCATCAAGACGATCTCCATCGGCTACATATCCCCTGGAGACAAGCCGATGGTGATGCGCGGGCCAATGCTCCATCAGATCATTCGCCAGTTTCTTCAACAGGTCGATTGGGGCGAACTCGACTACCTGATCGTGGATCTGCCTCCCGGTACCGGCGATGTAGTCATCTCGCTGGTGCAAACGGTGCCGCTTACCGGAGCCGTAGTGGTTTCTACTCCCAGCGACGTCAGCCTTCAGGATGCGCGCAAAGCTCTGGAGATGTTTGCGCAGGTTAACGTTGAAGTGCTCGGCATCATCGAAAACATGAGCCACTTCACTTGCCCTCACTGCCATCATGAAATCGACATCTTCTCCAAAGGTGGCGCGGAACGCACCGCAGCGCAATTCAACATCCCATTCCTCGGCTCCATCGAACTTATACCCGCAATTCGCGAGGGCGGTGATCGGGGATTGCCGGTCACGTTGGCCGGGCCCAAGAGTCCCAACGCGGCTGAGTTTTATACCGCGGCACAAAAGCTGATGGAGAGAGCAGAAGCTGCGGCAGCCGCCGCCTCAGACGTGATCGAGATTCATTAGGCTACTGGAATTGGGCAGGCTGTCTCTTTTGCAAGGAGCAGGCATTGGACGAGACATTGCTGATACGAGCGGTTCAGAGGAGTGATTTTGCTGCCTGGAAGCCGCTCTGGGACGGTTACAACGCTTTCTATGGCCGCAAAGATGAGACGGCGTTGCCCGACAGAATCACGGAAATGACGTGGTCCCGCTTCTTCGATGGATATGAGCCGGTAAATGCACTTGTGGCCGAACAAGCAGGTCAATTGCTCGGCCTGGCGCATTTTCTCTTTCATCGCAGCACGATATCAGTGGAGCCAGTCTGCTACCTGCAAGACTTGTTCACTGTCGAAACGGCGAGAGGCAAAGGCGTGGGGCGCGCCTTGATAGCGCGCCTTTATCAATGCGCCAAGGAAGCAGGCTGCAGCCGAGTTTATTGGCTCACCCATGAAACAAACGAAACGGCAATGAAGTTATACGACAAGGTCGCGGATAAGTCTGGGTTTGTTGTTTATCGCAAAGGTTTGTAACGTTCGATCGCGCTCTTCACTTCGCCGTTGTTGTCACTTCAATCTCTTCGCTAAGCACATCGGCCGCTTTCACGCAGGCCGCGCGATTCACATCATGATGCGTAACCATCCGGATCGTCTTTGGACCCACAGCGCTCGCAAGAATCCCACGACCCTTGAGCCGCAACACCAATTCAGCGGCAGTCAGTTCGCCGGTCAAATGAAAGATCAAAATATTCGTCTCTACCGAATCTGGATCGATCGCCACACCTTCGATGTGCGAAAGCGCTTCGGCCAGCAGGCGCGCATTCGCGTGGTCTTCATGCAGCCGCCCCGGCATCTTTTCGAGTGCGATCAGTCCGGCTGCAGCCAGCACGCCAACCTGTCGCATGCCTCCACCCAGCGCCTTCCGATAGATGCGTCCCTGCTCAATCAATTCCGCCGATCCGGTCAACATTGAACCGACTGGCGCGCAGAGGCCTTTCGACAAGCAAAACATCACCGTGTCAAATCCGCGCGTCAGTGTTTTAACGTCGACCCCGAGCGCTGTTGATGCATTGAAGATGCGAGCACCATCGAGGTGCACCGGAAGCTTTCTTTCTTTTGCGTTCTCCCAGATTTCTTTCATAGCCGCCAGCGTTGTGCATCGGCCACCTGCAAGGTTCGCCGTGTTTTCAATTTCAATGAGCCCCGTTGCCGCGCGAAACGCCCCGCGCCTGTAGATCACCGGCTCAATATCTTTCCAGGTCAACGTTCCGCTCTCAGTCGGAACTGCGCGAACGAGGCAACCGGAAAATACAGCCGTGGTCGCCATCTCCCAATCCAGAATGTGCGACCGCGATTCGCAAATCACTTCCTGTCCCGGCTGCGTGAGCAAGCGAATGGCAATCTGGTTTCCCATCGTTCCGGTGGGCACAAACAGGGCGGCCTCGCGGCCAAAGACTTCGGCAGCGCGTTTTTCAAGCAGGTTGACTGTTGGGTCTTCGCCGTACACGTCATCGCCTACTTCTGCCGACGCCATGGCCGCACGCATCTCTGGCGTAGGCCGAGTGACAGTATCGGAACGCAAGTCGATTATGGCTTCCAATTTGAAATTCCTTCGAGGTTCCTCGCACATCGAAGAACCTGCAATTTTGATCGTTCTTGACTCTTGCTTTTACGGAATCTGGCCCATCGGCAGTTCGATGACCGGCGTAATCTTTCCGTCTTTCGATGCGTAAGCCCACATCCCGTGGAAGTTTTGCCTGAGCCCTGGCTGAGCCTTCAATACTGCGCTCAGCACCGCCATCGCCTCTGTGCGTGCGACGGCCGGGTCTGCGGAACCCACCGACTCATAGGTCACACCCAGATCTGGCTCGTGCAGCGATGCGTCGAGTCGCACGTTTTCAATCTTCCAACTGCGAGACCCGTCCGCGAGCGTATAAGGAAATGCATCTGCCGGCGAGCCTTTGATCTGCGACTGTTCCTGGCTTAGTTTTTCAAGATTTGGTGACGTGATGAAGTCAACCGGGATCTGCAGATACCGGGCAGCCTCGTAGCAATAAAACGCGCTCCATGGCATGTTCTCTCTGGCCAGTTCACGAGCTCGAGTCCAATACCAGACACCATCATGCCCATCAAAAATTCCCTGGCGCGCCGAGAGTCCTCCGAGCCGCCACTCGGGCGAACTTGAAGTCGTGTCCCAAACGAGGATCAGTGCCATTTGCCCCGCTAGTTGCGCGCCAGCCGCATCTGCCAGCACTAACGCGTATTTCCCCGGCGGCAGCGCGCGCATATTCACTGTCACGGTCAGGGCCCCGTTCGCGCTCGAACAAAAAAACTGTGTGTCCGACGGAGCGCTCAATGTGCTCGCGTCAAGTAGATAGATGTTGCGCAGTTGTGGCTTACCGCCCTTGACCAGCGGCGCCGCCTGCTCCGCAACCCCTTGAATACCACTCCACTGTGACGCCATCGCAGGCAGCAATGCATTCTGCAATGTGCTGAGGTCCTGCTGCACGAATGCCGTTGACAACCGCTCTCCTACCCCCGCCAAAGTACCGCGATCCTGGGGCGTCAACTCGGCTTGCGAGGTACAGCTCGCGGCAAACCCTCCCGCCGGCACCACCACCAGCGCGGTAGCCGCCAAAATCTTGAAAAGTGAGGCTTTCCAGCAGAGGCGCATCAATTGCGTTTCCTCTCTGCCCTGAAAACTTTGTGAGCGTTCGAGGGCCACTGATAGTCTAATGCAGTAGGGGTGGCCTCCACTGCCGCGCCCGTCGAGCCCTCCCAGGGAGCCGATTCTGATGCGCAAATCAAGTCCGCTGAAACCCGTTTCCTCGCGCAGTTTCACGAATTCGTGGCTGCTGCGACTGGGTGCTTTTACTGGCGTCATCAGCACGCTTGCGATGCTTTCAGGCTCAGCTCTTGCAGTAAATCAAGCTTCTGCGCAGACGCCGGTGAATTCGACATTGTCTCCTGCGCCCCAGACAGCTCCCTCCTCCGTTGGCCACTCGACTCACTCTGCCCGAAAAAATGCGAAACCCGCCGAGCCCGTTGTCCCACCCCCTCCTCCTCCGCCAAACTGGCCGGTGCTCGATCGCCCCAACAACGCCACTGTGACCTGGGACAGCCGTGGTCTGCACATTGAAGCTTCGAATTCAAGCCTTCAGCAGATATTGCGCGAAGTGGCTGTCAACACCGGAGCAAAGATCGAAGGTCTGGGACAGGACCAGCGTGTCTACGGCTCTTACGGCCCTGGGCAGGCACGGGACGTGCTCTATCAGCTTTTGCAGGGCTCGGGCTACAACATCGTTTTGGCCGGCGATCTGGGACAGGGAACACCGCGCCAGATCTTTCTGAGCCCCCGCCACGGCGCTGCGAACGCTCCTGCGGTCACGAATGCTCCTGCGCAAGATAACAATGAAGAAGATGTGCCCGAGGACGTCGTCGAAGAGCCGCCGCAGCCGCCACCACCCCCACAGCCTCAAGGCAACGACCAGCCCGGAGCCAATCCCAATGGACCAAATCCACCACCCGGAGCATTTACACCCAGCGGCCCGATACGTACCCCGCAGCAGGTGATGGAGGAGATGCAGCAGCGTCAACAACAGCAGGAGCAGCAGCTCCAGCAGCAGGGTGCTCCGCAGCAAGAGCCTCAGGACCAGTGACAGGTTAATCTTTCACGGGAAATCACTTTTCGGAATGCAGGAGCGTCAAGCTACAACTCGATCGGCAATTCGATGCCGATACATTAGCGGCGCAGCCGTCGAATCAGCAATATGACAAAATCGCTATTCGGGCGCTAATTGGGTGCGTATCTTGACGTTCTCTAAGATGCGTCGTGGGCGCATCATAGTGAAACCCACGCGGAAGATCGCGTAAGCGGTAAGGACGCCAAACGCCATCGAGCCTACTGCGGCGCAAACCAACATCGTTAAATTCAACAAATCCGACATACTGAGATCCCTACCTGAGACGTCTGGGGAAAAAGGCCCGGGAGCCGCGTTACTGAGCCTAACCTGGTTACTTGGATGCGCGGCACAATCACCATTGCAGCGATTGTCGCAGAAAAACTCATCCAAATCGTCCGCGTTGACCCTTGTTTCTATTGCCACATAGAATACCCCTAGGACACGTTGAAATCGGCATCCGGCTGATTACGGTCGTAATGCTCTACCCACCGCTCCCACTTTGCTAATCATGCCCATTACTCACATATCGGTGCGCGGGGCGCGCCAGCACAACTTGCGCGATATCAACGTGCGCATTCCCCGCAACACGCTAACGGTCGTCACCGGTCTGTCGGGATCAGGTAAGAGTTCCCTTGCCTTTGACACCATCTACGCTGAGGGCCAGCGCCGATACGTTGAGACGCTCTCGGCATATGCGCGACAGTTCCTCGATCAGATTGAGCGGCCCGACGTGGACTCCATCGAGGGCCTTAGCCCGGCAATTTCTATCGAGCAGAAGACCACGAGCCGCAGCCCGCGCTCGACCGTGGGTACCATCACCGAGATTTACGACTATCTGCGTCTGCTCTATGCCTCCGTCGGCACTCCACATTGCCCCAACTGCGGCCGGCCCATCGCTCGCCAGACGGCCGAGCAGATCGTCCAGCGTATTTTGCTTCTCGGAAGCGGCGAGCGCGTCACCGTCATGGCCCCGATCGTCCGAGGCCGCAAAGGTGAGTTTAAAGACCTCCTCGATCAGCTTGACCAGCAAGGCTTTCGCGCTCGCATCGATGGAGAAATGCAGGACCTCTCGGAGCCGCCGGCGCTCGATCGTCGCAAAAACCACACCATAGAAGCCGTGGTTGACCGCATTCTGCTCAAGACCACGCCTGCCGACCAGCCGGCCACGTCCGCTGCTCCGGGCAAACCGTCCGTCGAAAAGCGACTTGAAGCCGCCGTAACCAAAGCCCTGCAACTGGCTAACGGGCTCGTTCTCATCGCTCTCACCGGCGCGGACGAGCAAATGTTCTCGTCTTCGATGGCGTGCCCGGATTGCGGTCTCGATGTGCCCAAACTGGAACCACGCAGCTTCAGCTTCAACTCGACCTTCGGCGCATGTCCCGAGTGCCATGGTCTCGGCTCGCTTTACGATCTCGATCCCGCCAAGGTCATCACAGATTGGTCGAAGCCACTGCTCGATGGCGGACTTGGTCCAGGCTCCGCGTCGCAATACTTGCTCAAGCTCATTCACCTTGCCGCAGACCGCTATGACATCGACCTGAAGAAGCCATTTGAAGATCTGCCTCCCCGTCAGCAGCACATCCTCGTCTATGGTCCACCCAAGAACGAGGCTCCTCGAACAGGCTTCCATGGAATCCTGACCTACCTTCGCGACACCATCGAAGAGGCGCGTAGTGACGGCTATCGCGAGTACATGATGAACTTCATGTCCGCTACGCCGTGTCCCGTCTGCCGCGGCAAGAGGTTGCGTCCGGAGTCGCTCGCGGTCAAGATTGGCGGGCTCTCTATCGCCGACTTCACCGCCCTGCCCCTGAATCGTGCGCTCTCCGCAGCGATCAATCTGACCTTCAACTCGCGTGAAGCTCTCGTTGCAGAACGCATCCGCCGCGAAGTCGTCGAGCGCCTTGAATTCCTTTGCGCTGTTGGCCTCAACTACCTTTCGCTGAACCGGAATGCCGCGACATTGTCAGGCGGAGAAGGCCAGCGCATCCGCTTGGCTACTCAGATCGGATCCCGGCTGCGCGGCGTTCTCTACGTACTCGACGAACCGTCCATCGGTCTTCATCAGCGTGACAACTCGCGCCTGATCGAGGCCCTCGAACAGCTTCGCGATCTCGGCAACACCGTCCTTGTCGTCGAACACGACGAGGACACGATCCGTCACGCAGACTATGTGCTTGACCTCGGTCCCGGTGCGGGTCGCCTCGGTGGCTTTGTCGTCGCGCAGGGCACACCTGCCGACATTATGGCCTGCCCCGAGTCGCTCACTGGCCGATACCTCTCTGGCGCTGCTGGCATACTGCACCGCGCAAAGCCGCGACCTCTCACGGGAAAATGGCTCACCGTCACCGGCGCCCGCGAACACAATCTGCAGGACCTCACCATTCGCGTTCCGCTTGGCGTGATGACTGTCGTCACCGGAGTCAGCGGCAGTGGAAAGAGTACGCTCATCAACGACATCCTCTATCGTTCGCTGGCCAAGATGATCTACGGTTCGCGCGAGGAGCCTGGTGCGCACGAATCCCTGACCGGGGCCGAACAGATCGATAAAGTCATACGCATCGACCAGGCTCCGATTGGCCGCACACCGCGCTCCAATCCCGCCACTTACACCCAGGTCTTCTCCCCTATTCGCGACCTCTTCGCAATGTTGCCCGAGGCTCGCGAACGTGGTTACAAACCGGGTCGCTTCAGCTTTAACGTTGCCGGAGGCCGTTGTGAAGCTTGCCAGGGAGACGGCCAGCGTCGCATCGAGATGAACTTCATGCCCGACGTCTACGTACAGTGTGAAGTGTGCAACGGTCGCCGCTACAACCAGGAGACACTAGCCGTGAAGTTCCACGGCTACTCCATCGCCGACATTCTCGACCTCACTATCGAAGACGCCCTGACCGTTCTCGCAGACGTGCCCCAACTCAAGCAGAAGCTGCAAACGCTCGTTGACGTCGGCCTCGGGTATGTCCACCTTGGTCAAAGTGCAACCACGCTATCCGGCGGCGAGGCCCAGCGGATGAAGCTCGCCCGCGAACTCAGCAAGCGCCAGACAGGCCGCACGCTTTACCTGCTCGACGAACCGACCACTGGCCTCCACTTCGATGATGTGCGCAAACTGCTCGAAGTGCTCCACCGTCTCGCCGATCTTGGCAACTCCGTGATCATCATCGAGCACAATCTTGACGTGATCCGCAATGCCGACTGGATTCTCGACCTTGGCCCCGAAGGCGGCGAAGACGGCGGCCGCATCGTAGGCGAAGGCCGTCCAGCGAGAATCGCCTCGACTCCCGGTTCTTATACCGGCCAATTCCTCTCTCGCTATTACACTTCAAGCGATGGCAAACTGATGGCAGTCGAACCGGAGCCAGAGTTGATCATTGAACCAATCGAAGCCTCATCTCCGCGATCACTCTCATATGGAGAGGCTTCGCCCTCAAATGGCAAGCGCTCCGTAGCCAAGAAGACCCTCGAAAAAAAGCCGGAGTCAAAACGGTCTTCTGCCAAAAAGAAATCGGTGGGGGTATGAGTACCCTGCCAGGCCAACTTCCCGAGGAGCCGGAGACTCCCAAAACCAGCGAAACCATCGAATTTCCGTCTCCAGAACAATTCCCATCGGAAGCTCGAGCGGAGAATCTCGAACACACCGGTGAACCGGTCTCGGATCCTTCGCCCTTGAGTGCACCAAATTCTCGAATTGCAAATGTCGATGTAGTGCAATCTCGTCTGGATGCAATTGAACCGCAGTTATTTGGTTCGTACATCCAGTCGTTTGATCAGCCAAGGTTTGTGCGACCGGTCCGAATTCCGCATCTGGGACATTTCGGAATCTTTCTTCTCGTCTTATGCTTTGGTTGGCTCGGCGCAGGTTCTCTGCTCTTGCTCGGCCTGCATTTCCACCTTTTTGGCATCTCGACGCTCAAAGACGCCATAGCGGACTTCCATTACACGCTGGGCAGCCAGGCAATCCAATACTTCATCTCGCTCGCGGCTTGCCTCGTGGTGTTTCCCGCGATATGGCACAAGGGATTCCTTGAAGGCATTCATTGGCGCCTGGCGACCGCTCTCAAGCTCAGAGGGCGGCTGATCAGCGTAGCGGTCTTTTGCTTTCTCGCCGCGATGCTTAACGGACTTTTGATGCCGGGGCCTACCGACGCACCGATCGACAAGATCTTTCGAGCGCCGGGTGCAGCCTGGGTTCTCTTCATCTTTGGCGTAACAATCGCACCTTTCTTTGAAGAACTGGCGTTCCGTGGATTCCTCTTGCCGGCGCTCTGTACGTCTTACGATTGGATCGTGGAGAAGATTACGGGTGCCCCCGAACATCCGGTTGACGAGAACGACCATCCGCAGTGGTCGATGCCGGCCATGAGCGTAGCTTCCCTCCTCACCAGCCTTCCCTTCGCCCTGATGCACGGGGAGCAAACGAGTTATTCCCTGGGTCCATTTCTGCTGCTTGTTTTCATCAGCCTGGTGCTCTGCGCCATCCGGCTCAATACCCGCTCACTCGCAGCAAGCACCATGGTTCACGCCGGCTATAACTTCCTTCTGTTTTCCTTCATGCTCCTGGGAACGGGTGGATTCAAGCACCTCGACAAGATGTGAGTGTCCCCATGAGGCAATAAGCAGGATGACCGACGCCTCGGCCAGTACAATCTCCATTGATGACACCTCAATCCCATGCACAGCAGCTGCTCTCCCTCCTCGCCCAAACAAGTTTCCGTCTCGGCCAGTTCAAGTTGTCCTCGGGCGGCACCAGCGACTACTACATTGACTGCCGCACCACCACGCTGCACGCCGAGGGTGGCCGCCTCACTGGGGAAGCCATCCTCGATCTCCTCAAGGCAAACAACATCGAAGCCGAAGCCGTGGGCGGTCTCACCATGGGCGCCGATCCCATCGTCTCCAATGTCGCGACCGCGAGTGCCTGGCGCTCAAAATCTCATCCCGAAGCGTCTCTGCTCCACGGCTTTCTCGTGCGCAAGGTTGAAAAGGCGCATGGCACCGGCCGCCGTATCGAAGGCTTCTGCCGAGAAGGCGCACGCGTGGTGATTGTCGACGATGTCTGCACAACAGGTGCATCCACCATCAACGCCATCGAAGCCACGCGTGAAGCCAACATGATCATTGCCGCGGTGGTTTGTATCGTGGAGCGAGAAGAAGCCAACGGACGCCCTGCCGTCGAAGCAGCAGCCGAAGGCGCGCCCTTTCTGCGTCTGTTTTCGGCAGTAGAAGTCCGCGCCGAACACGTCAGGCAGTTGGCAGAATCAAAACCCTGAAGTTTTCATTTCAAAGGGTAGCCAAAAACACATCAGGCCACGCAGTGTGCCCCACGTGACC
>Ga0310811_10014732_pt1 | contig 10212 bp, 9 predicted proteins | sample YCmetagenome_FD_207642 | JGI IMG/M metagenome (GOLD analysis project Ga0310811, IMG submission 207642) | Soil microbial communities from experimental microcosm in Duke University, North Carolina, United States - YC | ecosystem: Engineered > Artificial ecosystem > Soil microcosm > Unclassified ... | reverse complement strand
GCTCGGCGAACAGGCAGCGGCGCTGGTGCCGGCTCTCCCGCTCGGCGTGCTTTTCGGTGCGGGTTTCAGCGCGGTGCTCGCATCACAGTTTGTGACAGAGCGTTTCCATTTTCCTTATGTGGTTGCCCCATGGAGCCAAGCCGTAGCCTGCGGTTTCGTCGTGCTAGCTGCGGCGGGTGCCGGTCTGTTCGTCCGACAGCGCGTTGGACGTCTCGACATGGTGACGGCACTTCGAACGCGGGAGTAGATCATGCGACTCAAACGAGGACAAATCATCGCCGGAGTTTCGCTCGTGACGCTGGGAGGGCTGGTCGCGCTCCGCCTCCGGCCGACGCAGGTGATCGTTGACGCCGCGACTGTGAGCCGATCGCCGCTCGAGTCTACTGTTGACGCCGAGGGACGCACGCGCGTACGCAATCGCTATGTCGTCGTCGCACCAGTAGCGGGTCGTGTTGAGAGAATTGCGCTCGTCGAAGGGGCTGTCGTTCGGCCCAACGATGCGATTGCGAACATCACGCCACTTCCCATGGATTCAGCTGCGCGCATCCAAGCTCGCGCGCGTGTCGACGGCGCTGACGCGGTACTCATTCAGTCGACGGCTGAAATCCGCATCGCGACCGGTCAGCTCGATCAACGCATACGGGAGCTCGGCCGGGCCGAGCGCCTCGCCGAAGTCGGCGGCGTCGCGCCACGTGTCGTGGAGGAAGCGCAACTCGCCAAGCTCGAAGCGGAGGAGAACCTTCGCGCGGCTCGTGAGCGCTCGCGTGCAGCCGAGGCGGACGCTCGACAGGCGCGCGCGGCGCTGGCGGGCCAGGAGGAAGCGGCCTCGATGCGCACGGTTGTGCGCGCACCGGCGGGGGGCAGAGTGCTTCGCGTTCCAGAACGAAGCGAGAGAATCGTCGCCGCCGGTGCGCCGCTACTAGAGCTCGGGGATCCGCGTTCGCTCGAGGTGGTCGTGGAGGTCTTGTCGAGCGATGCGGGAATGGTCCACCCGGGCGATCGCGTGCGATTCGCGGAGTGGATTGGATCGGAGGTCGACGATGCGATGCAGCGGCTCAGTGGGCGCGTGCGAGAGGTCGAACCCTCCGGGTTTACCAAGGTCTCGGCGCTCGGCGTCGAGGAACAGCGTGTCAATGTGATCGTCGACATCGACGCGTCACCTGTTACGATCGGCGACGGTTTCCGCGTCGAAGCGAGCATCGTCGTTTGGTCGGCGAGCGAAGCGACTGTCGTCCCGCGATCCGCGCTGATGCAGTCGACCAGCAGCAGCGGTTGGTCGACGTTCATCGTTCGGGCGGGTCGCATCGAGAGCCGTTCAGTACGTATAGGGCATACGGGCCGGGAAGCGGCAGAGGTCCTCGAGGGCGTCGACCCTGGCGACCAGGTTGTGGTGTTTCCGTCGGACCGCTTGTCGCCGGGAGTTCGGGTGAAGGCTCGTGCGACGCCTCGAGCTTGAATTCGCATCGCTGCCCTTGCCGCGAACTACACGCTGCTCATCGAGGCCCGGGACTGTCGCTGAGACCAAAGTGTGATCGTGCGGCCGCCGCGATCGAGGGAACGACGTCGATCTGGTTCGAGGAATGCGGAATTGTGTTCGTGGTCGCGATGCACGCGGGCCGAGCGTTCTCGAGTGCGGCGTGTGCGCCCGTCGCGAACACGGCGTGCACGCCGACGCAGAAGGGAGGCCGCGCATGCTGCTCGTGTAGGTGGCCGATGGCCGCGAGCATCGTCCGAGCCGTCGAGATGATGTCATCAACGAGCACGGGTGTGCGATCCGCATGTGCGCCCAGGTCGGGGATCGATTCGACGACGTCCGTGTCACCGCGACGCGTCTTCGTCACCACAGTGCATGGCGCGCCGGCGCGCGCGGCGACCGACTCGGCCCATTGACGACTCTCCTCATCCGGGCCAATGATGAGCGGACGATCCACTTGTCTTGAAATCCATGCACCAATGTCGCTCGAGACCTGAACCGCCGTGGCGGGAATGTCGTACACGTCGGCGAGCGACGTGAACCGATGCAGATGCGGCTCGACTGTGACGAGCCAATCGACGGCGTCGGAGAGAATCGAGGCAAAAGTTCGCGCTGTGAGTGCTTCACCGGGATGGAATCGCATGTCCTGGCGCATGTATGCGAGGTAGGGCGCGATCAATCCTACGCGACGCGCGCCGAGGCCGTGGAGTGTGTCCGCGAGAAATAGAAGCGGCATCACCACGTCGTTCGGATGACGCAACGTCGCGACGATCGCGACTTCGCGGTCTCGCGGATCGGTGTCGACACGGACGAGTGTTTCGCAGTCCGGAAAGGTATGTGTCGAGAGCCGACCGATCTCCGCATCGAGCAGGCACGCGAGCCGCTCGCCCGTAATATCATTGCCGGGCAATGAGTAGATGATCGGTGTCGTCATGTCTTCTCCAGTGCGCCGTCGCCGATCGCTGCCACGCCCTCGTCGACGTCGATGATGATCGGATTGTTCGCGAGATAGGCGCGCGCGTAGTCCAGCTCTCCCGGACTCTCCGCATGGATCGTGAACAGTGCGTCTCCCGTGCTTACTTTGTCATCGAGGCGCACGTGCAACTCGATGCCGGCCGCCGGCGCACGCGGCGCGCCCGCGAGCTTCGCGAGGCGGGCGACGCGTCGATTGTCGAACCGGCAAATTCGCCCGCTCCTTGTCGCGGTGACCACATGGCGCAACGGCGCCCGCGGCGGCTCGCGGAGACTACCGCCCTGCGCTATGCAGATCGCTTCGAGTTTGTGCAGCGCGTGTCCGCTGTCGAGGGCCTCGGTTGCGAGCGCCAACCCGCGCCCCGGTGTCGCCGCGTTGCCAAGTTCCAACACCGCGGCGGCGAGTGCGAGTGATCGACTCCGCAGATCGGCCGGGGCTGCCGAGTCGGAACGCAGTACGCGCAGCGCGTCGCACGCTTCGAGCGCTGGGCCGATGCCGCGGCCGACGGGCTGAGCCCCATCGGTGCGCAGCACTTGCAGTGACAGACCGAGTGATTGAGCGACGCCGCTAAAGAACGACTCGAGCGCGTCCGCTGCTGCTGTCGACCGCACCTTCGCGCTGGGGCCGACGGGTATGTCGATCACGATGTGTGTCGAACCGGCAGCGGCCTTCTTGGACAAGATCGATGCGACGAGCTGCGCCGGGCTGTCGAAGTCGAGCGGCCGTTCGACACTGATGATGATGTCGTCTGCGGGCGAGAGTCGTACATGCCCGCCCCACACAATACAGGCATTCTCTCGCTCGACGACGCGCCGCATCGCGGCCAGATCGAGATCAACCGTCGTGATCGTCTCCATGGCGTCGGCGGTGCCGGCGGGCGATGTGATGGCGCGCGAGGAGGTCTTCGGAATCACGAGTCCGCATGACGCGACGATGGGCACCACGATCATGCTTGTCCGATTGCCCGGCAGACCGCCGACACAGTGCTTGTCGACGATCGGCGTCCGTCCCCAATACAGGCGCTCGCCGCTATCGATCATCGCCTTCGTCAGCGCCGTCATCTCAGTGATGTCCGGGCTGGCGCCGGCGAACGCGGTCACGAACGCGGCGAGATCGATGTCGGCATATCGGCCCGCGACGATGTCTCGCACGATGTCCTCGAGGGCGCGCTGCGACAGTCGCTCTCCATAGACCTTGGCGCGAAGCTGGCTCAGCGACTCGACGGGAGGTGAGTGCGAAACGTGAACGAGATCGCCCTTCTTTGCGCCGAGCATGCGCCAGGCGATCTCCGAAAGGCTGACCTCATCCGCCGCGAGGAGACCATCCGTCGTGACGTTGAGCGTCGCGACGATCGATCGGCCGTTGTGTGTGACCTGCACACGGGATTGTGCTTCCCATCCCTCGGAGCGGCAGATCCGCGACGATCGCGCGACGAAAAGCACCGGCTCCTGATAGGTGTCGATGCCAAGCCGCTTGAGGCGGAGAACGTCTGGGTCTTGGTGTGCAGCGCGCGCCATGAACGCCTCTCGAGTGAGGGGAACACCGCGCGGCGTCATGTAGGCCTTGGTGCTCAGGCGCATGATGGCTAATGCCGGCCCACGAATCAGTCAGCGAACACAGTCTGCGTGTGGTGGTTTCGCGGACACGGACCGAGCGATGGCTCCGACAAAAGTTCGTCCGACCGCCTGACAGAGCAACCGGCAGCCAACCCCGATCTTCGGACCAGTTCGAACGAGGTTGATAGAGCACGCGACGCCGACCGGCCACGGCTCAATCGACCCTCGCAGATCGAGAGGCCAAGCCATGATCACCGCCGCAACCATCCCAGCCCGCCCGGTTGTTCGGGCGACGTCGGCCGCACTACTCACGATTCTCACGACTCTTGCCGTAGCGCCGAGGGCGCGCGCTCAGGAAACGGTTCGGGTTCCGGTGTCGACAGACAGCAAGCTTTGGATCGACGGAACATCGAACCTGCACGGCTGGAGCTGCAAGGCGGAGAAGTTCGAGGCGGCTATCGAGCTCGACGCCACCGCGGCCGCGCAGCTCGCCGCCGCACCGCCGAAGGCGCTCAAGCGAGTCGAAGTGAAGGTCCCAGTCAAGGCGCTCAAGTGTGGGCACGGCGCAATGGACGACAATCTTTATAAAGCGCTCAACGCCGACCAAACGCCCGAGGTGACCTACATCTTGGCCACGTTCGACGCGGCGCCGGGGGAGACGAAGGACGTGTTCACGCTGCAGACGCAAGGCACCCTGACGATCGCCGGAAAAGAGAACAAGCTTGCCATGGCTGTCGTCGCGACGCGTTTGCCTGATGGCGCGGTGAAAGCGACGGGCATGGTCGCGATCAAGATGACCGACTACGGAATCAAGCCGCCGACCGCGATCTTTGGGCGCCTCAAGACGGGCGACGAAGTAAAGGTGAACTTCGAGCTGACCGTGGGTGCCAAAGCCATCGCCAACGCTCTCGAGCAACGCTGATTCAGTCCTCAGTTCGTCCGGACCTCGGCCATGTCACACGCGCTCGATCTTCACTATCACGTCAAGGGAAGCGGTCTCGCGCCGAGTTGGGGCGCGAGTACCGGGACGCCGTATGCGTCTGCCCTCGCGGCCAATTACGACGGGTAAGGCGATGCGTTCCCCGGCCGCGGCGATCGAACAGATCGGATCCGTCACGATTCGCGGCATCAAGTCGATCGGTGTCGCCGCGCACTTCGTCGGCGATGTCGCCGCTGGACTGCGAGACGCCAAGCTCGTAGCGCGGGAGTCCGTGGTGCAGGCCCGACGCCTCGGTGTCGACTCGCTACCGATCGCGATCTTCATTGCGCTCTTCACCGGCATCGTGCTGGCGCTGCTCGCGAACTACTCGTTCACGGGCGCTGTGCCGCTGTACTTCGTCGGCACGCTGGTCGAGAAGACGATCACGCTCGAGTTGGCGCCGGTGCTTACGGGGCTGGCGCTCGCCGGGCGAGTCGGCGCCAACATCGCGGCCGAACTTGGCACGATGCGAGTGACGGAACAGATCGACGCGCTCGAGACGCTCGGGTATGATCCCCTCTCCTTTTTGGTGGCCCCGCGCGTGCTCGCCGGCATCGTGATGTTTCCAGTCGTCGTCGCGGTCGCGATGATCGTCGGCTGCGGCGCCGCTTGGGCATCGTCCATCTCGCTGCTCCATCTGTCGTCCGGGGAATTCGCAAAAGGACTGCGACTCTTCTTCGAGACCTTCGATGTTCGTTACGGACTCGTGAAGTCGTCGAGCTTCGGTCTCGCGGTCACCATGATCGGATCGGCGCAAGGACTCGACGCGGAGGGCGGCGCGACGGGCGTCGGTCGCGCCGCGACGTCTGCCGTCGTCTATTCGGCCGTCGCCATTCTCACGCTCGACGCGTTCTGGGCCGTCACGTGGCTGCTCGGCCGGGAGAGTGCCGTATGAAACGGACAAATGATCTCATTGTCGGGCTGGTGGTGATCGGCGCTGTGGTCTCGACCACCCTGAGCATCGCGTGGGTCAAGCAGTCCGATCTCGGCCGCACCCAGCGCGATGTCACCGCCCACTTTCGCGACGTCGGCAACACCCGCGTCGGCAATGCAGTGGTCGTCCGCGGCGTCGTCGGCGGCCGGATTCAGGCGATCGAGCTCGCACCGGGCGGATGGGTCAACGTGCGTCTCAAGCTCGATCCTTCAGTTCGACTGCCCTCGGACCCTGTCGTGCTCCTGAATGAATCGAGCTTGTTCGGCGACTGGCAGGCCACCGTCGTCGAACGATCGGCGCTGCCCGCTGACGCGAAAGTTCGTGCCGAAGTTGCCGAGGCCTCGAGTGAGCCTGGAATGCTGCCAGGAACGTCGCTGCCGGGCATCGGGGAGCTCACCGCTGTCGCGGGGCAGATCGCGGGAGACGTGGCGACCGTGGCGACGCGCTTCGGTACCGCATTCGATGATGTCGCCGCGCGAGAGCTTCACGAGTCTATCCGCAACGTGTCGGATCTCTCGTCGACACTGAAGAACGTTGCGAACGCGCACGCCTCCGATCTCGACTCGCTCTCGCGCCAACTCCAACGCACGGTCGTGACGCTCGATCGCGCGGCGAGCAGTGTCGAGCTCACCGCGAAACGTGTCGATTCGGCTGCGACCTCGGACGACGCGCGCCGCTTGATCGACAACTTCTCCGTCGCATCGCTCGAGCTTCGGCACACCGCCACGCAAATTCGCGCGCTGTCGTCTCGCCTGCAGACGACCGAGGCAAAGATCGACGATGTGCTGACCGCCGGGGATTCCGTGCTCACGAAGATCAATCGTGGGCAGGGCACGCTCGGGCTCCTGTTGAATGATCCGACGATGTACCGCCGGACTGACTCGGTGCTGACCGAGCTCCGCGCGCTTGTCTCCGATCTTCGCAACAACCCAAAGAAATACATCTCAGTTCGCTTGTTCTGAGGAAGACTACAGGCGATCCGGTGAGTGCCCGACGAACGTTCGGGCCTTCTCCGACGGTCCGACGCGCTGCGCGGACGCACACTTCCGGTAGCGAGACTTCGTTCCGTACCGACGCTATACCGGAGCCGACCATGGACACCCTCAAGATTCCTTCGATTCAACCTGAGATCGGTGTGCGCGCCAGCCGCACGGCGCCGATCATCGTCGGCACCGACGGCGAGCCCCAATCCGATTCGGCGCTCGCCATGGCTCGGGTTCTGTCCGCCGCGCCGGAGGCCGTTCGGCTGGTGACCGCGGTTCGCCCGGTGCCCGCGTTCCCGGATGCGCCGAGCTCGGTCAACGCCGACGTCGAGGCGGCGCGTCGCGCCGAGGCGAAGCACGAAGCGCTCGCGCAGGTCGAACGTGTGTGGCATGACGTCAGTGATGTCGAGGTGTATGATGGCGACCCGGCACTCGTGTTAGCGAAGCTTGCCCACGCAGCGGGCGCGACACTCATCGTCGCCGGGATCGGACGTCACCGGGTGATGGATCGAGTCTTCGGCAGCGAGACCGCGCTTCGTTTGATCCGTGTCGCGGATTGCCCCGTGTTGGCCGTCGCGACCGCCACGAGCCGAGCACCTCGCCGCATCGTTGTCGCGGTCGACTTCAGCGAGACGAGTCTGCGCGCGGCGCGGCTTGCGCTGAATCTGGCCGCGACCGGCGCGGTGATCTATCTCGCGCCGCGCGACAGCTCGCTCTACGAGTGGGCGGAGAAGGGCGGCTCGTACAAGCAGGATGCCGGAGACGCACTCCAAAAGGTGCGCGATCAACTTCACGTGCCCGAGAGTATGACGGTGCAGAAGGTGCTGCTACAGGGCGATCCCACGACCGAGCTGCTTGCGTTCGCGACGAGCGTGAACGCTGATCTCATTGCGACAGGGAGCCACGGCCACGGGTTCGTTGCGAGGATGCTCATCGGCAGTGTCACGACACGGCTGGTACGTCTGTCGACGTGCAGCGTGCTCTCGGTTCCGCACAGCGCCGTGATGACGCGTGCACGGGTATCGGTGGACCCACCCAGCATCGTCGAGGTGCCACACGCCGAGTGGGCCGTGGAGCTCGAGGCGTTCTCACGCCGGAACTTCGGTCGGCACGGCATGCTCGAGGTCGACGACCCTGAAATCGGAGCGCAAGCCCAGGAGTTCGACTATCCCCTGATGGGCGCCGCGTTCGACGTGCACGATCAACACGTGCAACTGATGTTCGGCGCGCCTGGTGGCGCCACGTACCATCTGACGCGGAGCATTGGTGGGGTGAACTCCATCGACGTACTGCGCGATGAACGGGGCCGGGACCTGGCGATTCGGATCGCGCATGGAAACGGGCAAACGCTGTTGACGTTCGCCGCGTGACCTGCCGACCCGCCCGTGGGCGACCAGCGATTCGTGACGGTCGGCGCGATCGTGCAATCGTCCACGGGACATCCGACCTCGATCGGGCATGACGTCACATGCGCCGGCTCCTAGCCAACGTAGCATTGACCATTGCTCCGCTGGCCGGCGGCGCCATTGTGCGAGCGGCTGGGCATCCCGCACTCGCAGGGACAATCTGGCTCGTCAGCGCGTTGGTCCTGGGATCGCCGCTGGTCGTGGACACCATCAGAGGCGCCGTCGAAGGCCGATTGGCGACCGATATCGTCGCGTCGCTGTCGATCGTCGGTGCGATCGTACTCCATCAACCGGTCGCCGCGCTCGTGATCGTTCTGACGCAGCATGGCGGAAAGGCGCTCGAGCTGGGCGCCGAGCTTCACGCGTCCGCGGCTCTGAAAGCCCTCGAGGCTCGGAGCCCACACATTGCGGAGATCATGCGAATGGCGCGTGGCAGCAAGGCGCCGCTGCAACGCACCGCTGATCGATACGCGACGTGGTTCACGCCCATCGTCGTCACGATTTGCGCAATCGCAGTGGGTGTGACGCATGAGTGGACCCGCGTGCTCGCGATTCTCGTCGTGGCCACGCCGTGTCCGCTCGTTCTTGCGACGCCCGTCGCAATCCTCGGCGGGATTGGTCGTGCTGCACGAAGCCGGATCCTGGTTTCGACCGGCGGAACGTTAGAGCGGCTGGCCGGGATCGACGCTGTTGTCTTTGACAAGACCGGCACAGTGACGGTTGGCAAGCCGCGCATTCATGCGATTCGCATTGCGCCTGGCTTCGACCGAGGTACGGTTCTTCGCTACGCCGCTGCCGTCGAGCAGCACTCGAGGCATCTACTCGCTCGCGTGTTGATCGATGCGGTCCTCGCTGAATCACACGAGGTGCCCAGAAGCCGCCGACACGTGGAGTCGCTGGGACTCGGCGTATCGGGAATCGTCGAAGGCCATCGTGTCACAGTTGGGGCTCGCGCGTTCGTCGTGCCGCACTGTCGAGGAGGATCACGATCTGCGGCGCAGCTCGAGCAGTCGGAGGCGGCGTTGCGATCGTACATCTCGATTGGCAACGAGCTCGCGGCCGTGGTCGAATACGCCGACGATGTACGGCCCGAGCTCGAGGGCGTTCTTCAGCAACTCAGGCGAGCTGGCGTGCGACATCACGCGATGGTGTCCGGCGACAACGACGCGGCGATCGCGTTGCTTGCGCAGCGTCTGGCGATTGATGACGCCCATGGCGACCTGTTGCCGCATGACAAGGCACGATTCGTCAGCGCGCTTCGCGCGGCGGGGCACCGGGTGATGATGGTCGGCGACGCAATCGCAGATGCGCCAGCCCTGTCGGTTGCCGACGTCGGCGTCGTACTTGCCAGCCGCACCGTCACGACGGAGACGGCCCCGGACGTGTTACTGCTCACGGATTCGCTGAACGGGATTTTCACTGCGATCCAAATCGGCCGACGAACGATTCGTATCGCGCGACAGAGCATTTGGATCGGCTTGGGACTCAGCGCGGTGGCGATGCTCGTCGCCGCGTTCGGCGGGTTGTCGGCGATCGTTGGCGCGGCGATCCAGGAAACGATCGATGTCGCGGTCATCCTGAACGCAATGCGATCATCTGTTGATGAGCGCTCGCTTCATTCCACGATGACGAACGCGACCCAGTCCTCGCCGGGCAGCACGCGTGCTGCATGGCCCGGACCGGCGGTGTCTTCGAGATGAACGGCGGTGCCTGGGCCGAATTGGCGTAGCGCAAAATCAGAGGCGTCCGTGGTTCGGGCGAATGTCGAGGATGACGACAACGGTCATCCCTGTTCCCGACGCCGACGGATACCAGAAGAACCCGTACCGGTATTGGCCGCCACCGGCCGAGCCTCCGATGCGAGGCCCAACCCTTTGGCGATTCGGTTCAGCCCCGCTTCATCGATG
>Ga0310811_10014731_pt1 | contig 10212 bp, 5 predicted proteins | sample YCmetagenome_FD_207642 | JGI IMG/M metagenome (GOLD analysis project Ga0310811, IMG submission 207642) | Soil microbial communities from experimental microcosm in Duke University, North Carolina, United States - YC | ecosystem: Engineered > Artificial ecosystem > Soil microcosm > Unclassified ... | reverse complement strand
GCCCACGCTGAGCTCGGCGGCAGCTTCAGCGCGACCCGGTTCACGGACGCGACGCCGCACAGGTCGACGGTGATCGACTGCGGGAAGCTGTTGTTGGCCGACTCCCAGTAGCTGTTCGCGTCGCCGTCCACCGCGTTCGCGGGGCTGAACGACTGCGTGCTGGTGGTCGCGGTGGCGGGCTTGCCCCGGGCCAGGTCACCGGTCCCGACGGAACAGGTGGGCGGAGTCGGAGTCGGCGTGGGGGTCGGGGTCACCGGGGGAGTCGGGGTGGGGGTGTCCGGCGGCGGGGTGCCGGTGCCGTCGTAGATGTAGTTCGGCGTCGGCCACTGACCGGTGCAGGTGGTCGAGGACGGACTCCAGCCGGAGTTGCCCGTGCCGTACACGGGGGAGAACGCGTTGCCCACGCAGTTGTGGATCGCGGTCCCCGCACCGATGTGGGCGGCGGTCACGTTGTTGAACGTGGTCGTCGCTCCCGACTGCGCCTGGATCATGTAGGTCCCGGTGCCGTCGATCTTCACATTGGAGAAGTTGACGGTGCTCGTGGTGCCCTCGATGAACTGGATGGCCTCGTACGAGCTGTCGATGATGTCGGTGTCGGTCACGTTGATGGTCGCGTTGACGGGTTCGTTGAGCCCGTCGAACCAGATGGCGCCGACGCCGAAGTTCCAGTTGAAGTCGCTGTTGCCGGCCCGGATCAGGGTGTTGCGCGCGGCCGTGATGGTGCCGGCGACCGCGGTGCCCTGGCCGGAGTTGACGCCCGGATAGCGGTTGGCGATGTGGATGCCGCCGCCGTTGGTGACCGTGTCGCTCACCACGTTGTCGGTGATCTTTATGTCCCTGCCGCCGTAGGTGACGATGTTGTTGGCGAGGACCGGCGCGACCACGGTGTTGAAGGTGAAGGAGTTGTTGACGTTCGCCACCCGGTCGGGCCACATCGCCAGGCCGTCGTCACCGCTGTTGCGCACGAAGGTGTTGGTCACGGTGGAGTTCGTGACGCCGGTGTGGAAGTTCACGCCGTCGGCGGTCTGGTCGAGGATGCGGCTGTTCTTGATGGTGAAGTTGTTCATCGGGCCGTCCATCCAGGCCCCGACCTTGGTGTGCTGGATCCAGAGGTTGTCCACCACGGAGTCGGTCATCGCGCCGCCGAGGGCGTTCACCTGGTCGTCGTCCACCCGCTCGGTGATCTCACCGATGATGGCGAAGTCCCTCAGGGTGACGCCCCGGCTCGGGCCGCCCGCCTCGTGGGACCGGATGGGACCCGTGTATCCGCCGCCGCTGACGTACTTGCCGTAGATGCCGGCGGCGCGGTTGCGCTGGGTGGGGTCGCGGCCGGTGAGCACGCTGTACCAGGGGCCGGCGCCGCGGAGCGTCACGCCGTCCACGACCACGTGGTCCCAGAGCGTGTAGGTGCCCGCGGGGATGTAGACGGCCTTGCCCTGGGCCTTTCCGGCGTCGACGGCCGCCTGGAACGCGGCGGTGGAGTCGCTCGTGCCGTTGCGGACGGCGCCGAAGTCGTCGACGGACAACGATCCGGCGGGCTGGGGGACCGGGTCGGGCACCAGTTCGAAGTCGGCGAGGTCCACCACGAACCAGGGGGAGGCCGAGGTGGAGGCCACCTGGATCCTGACCTTGGTGCCGGCCGCCAGGGTCGAGCCGAACATGGTGCGGGTCTCGTCGTAGAAGTGGTGGGGCTGGTTGCCCGGCTGGTTGCCGAACGGGTAGCCGCCGTAGTACCAGCCGTACTTCGAGGTGAACGACAGGTCCTTCAGTTTGGTCCCGTTGACGCGCAGGTCGATGGGGGCGGTGATGCCCGTGCCGGCCGAATTGTCCGGCACGCTGTACCGCACCGTCATCGCGTTGGCGGCCTTGGGCAGGGTGAACTCGACGTACTCGCCCGCCGCGTCGAGCCGTACGGCGCGGCGTCCCGACGCCTCCGACGGCAGGCGCGTGTACACCCGGTCGGATCCGATCACTTCGCCGTTCGTCGCGGCGGACTCGGCTTCGATCTCGGTGAAGGGCACGGTCGCGCCGCGGCCGGGAACGGAGAAGGGCGAGGGTGACACCGCCGCCGAGGAGGAACTCGGGAACGTGACCACGCTCCCAAGGGCGATCAGCGCCCCGGCCACCGCGATGGCGGCTCCGGATCGTTTCATGAGCGACCCTTTCTGCATGAAGATCCGCGAGGGACGACGGGGACGCTGAACCGTCGACCTCTGCAACATGGTGAGGTGGCCCACACATTAGGTTCACGAACACGCAACTGCAATATTTCGACGAGAAGTCGCAATATCACGCCACAGTTACGTCAGCGACCAACCTGCAGGTGAACGGCCTGATGGAACGATCCTCCGCAGGTCAGATTTTCTTGACTGCTGGTGAGGGGTCCTGACCGGATGCGCAAGCTCATGAAAGTGCTTGCGCTATTTGTCGTATAGTTGCGCCTATGACTCGACGGCTTGCGGAAGTGGCCAAGAAGGTCGGCGTGAGCGAGGCGACCGTGAGCCGCGTGCTCAACGGCAAGCCCGGCGTCTCCGAGACCACTCGCGAGGCCGTGCTGACCGCCCTCGACGTGCTCGGATACGAGCGGCCGACCCAGCTGCGCGGGGACAGGGGCCGCCTGGTCGGCCTGGTCCTCCCCGAGCTGCAGAACCCGATCTTCCCCGCCTTCGCCGAGATCGTCGGCGGCGCCCTCGCCCAGCAGGGGTTCACCGCGGTGTTGTGCACCCGGACGGTCGGCGGGGTGTCGGAGTCGGACTACGTCGACCTGCTCCTCCAGCAGCACGTCTCGGGCATCGTCTTCGCCGGCGGCCAGTACGCCCAGGGCGACGCGCCCCACGACCACTACGAGCGAGTGCTGGAGCGGAAGCTGCCCACGGTGCTGGTCAACGCGGCCGTGGACCACCTCGGCTTCCCCCAGGTGTCCTGCGACGACGCCGCGGCCGCCGAGATGGCGCTCGGGCACCTGCTCGCACTCGGCCATCGCCGGATCGGCATGCTCCTCGGCCCTCCCGACCACGAGCCGTCGCGGCGCAAGCTGGCCGCCTTCCGCGCGTTCGCCGACGCCAACGACCTCGAACTGCTCGCTGACCAGGTCGAACACACCATGTTCTCCGTCGAGGGCGGGCATGCGGGAGCGGCCAAGCTCATCCGTGCGGGCGTCACCGGCGTGATCTGCGCGAGCGACGTCCTGGCCCTCGGGGCCATCCGGGCCGCCCGCCGCGCGGGCCGTGCCGTACCGGAGGAGTTCTCGGTCATCGGCTATGACGACTCGGCCCTCATGAACTGCATCGATCCGCCGTTGACCACGGTCCGCCAGCCGATCGACGCCATGGGCCGTGCGGCGGTCGAACTGCTGGTGGCGCAGATCGACGCCGCCAGCGTCCCCGCGAACGAACTGCTCTTCGAGCCTGAACTGGTGGTCCGGTCCTCGACCGCGCCCGCGCCGCGTGCGGACTTGCCGGGCTCGCCGGCCGGGCGAAGCGCGTCGTCCCCGGCCTCGGCGGCCGGGAGATCCCCGCAGCGTCTGGCCCCCGTGATCGAGTAGGCGTACCCTCTCGGAGCCCCTGGACCCCCTGTGTCCAGGGGCTCCGTCGTTTCACGCAGTGTGACAACGACCATGCGGTGAGGTTTCCCGGGGTTCACTGTCACTTTTTTGCATCATGAATGACAGAGTATTGCTGCGTTCTGCATGTCTCTGTATGTTTCTCGCAACCGAGCTGGATCGGAGGCGCCCCCCATGCCCCCGAGACAGCGAGCTCCAAAACGGGTCGTGGTTCGCCGTTCCAGGAGGGAACAATCATGAAACCCCGCAACCTCTCAATAGTTCTGGCCGCGGGCTTGGCCCTGGCGGCGGCGGGCTGTGGCAGTAGCGACGACGGCGCCGCCGCGAGCAAGTCCGCCGCGCCGTCCGCCAACCCCAACGCCCCGGTGTCGATCAGCGTCAACTGTGAGCCGCCGAAGACGAACAAGGTGCAGCGCACGACCTTCGAAGAGGACGTGGCGGCCTTCCAGAAGCTGTACCCGAACATCACGGTCTCGAAGGTCACCGACGCCTTCCCCTGCTACGACCCGAAGACCTTCGAGCCCAAGCTCGCCAGCGGCGACCTCGAGACGGTCTTCTACGTCAACTTCCCCAACGTGGGCCGCCTCATCGAGAGCGGGCAGGCCGCCGACATCTCCTCGTACGTCAACGAGCTGAAGACGTTCCCGGACTACAACAGCTCGCTCGACCTGTTCAAGAAGGACGGCAAGGTCTACGGTCTGCCGACCGACGGCTACGGCATGGGCCTGGTCTACAACAAGGACGTCTTCACCAAGGCCGGTCTCGACCCGAACAACCCGCCCAAGACCTGGGCCGAGGTGCAGGCCGCCGCCAAGCAGATCGCGGCGCTCGGTCCCGGCTACGTCGGGTACGGCGAGTACAGCGGCGGCAACACCGGTGGCTGGCACTTCACCGCCTCGCTCTACGGCCGTGGCGGCTCGGTCATCAGCGACGACGGCAAGAAGGCCGCCTTCAACACGCCCGAAGGCAAGGCCGTGCTGCAGAACCTCCAGCAGATGCGGTGGACCGACAACAGCATGGGTTCCCAGCTGTACATCGAGTGGCCCGCGCTCATGAAGGCCATGGCCGGCGGCAAGATGGGCATGATGCTGGGCGCGCCCGACGTGCTCATCTCGCTCCGCAACGACTTCGGCGGCAAGTTCGAGAACTACTCCGTCACCGCTCAGCCCGAGGCCAAGGCCCTGCTCAACGGCGGCGCCGGCTACATGATCAACCCGAAGGCCACTCCGGACCAGATCAGGGCCGGGCTCAAGTGGATCGAGTACGAGTTCCTCACCCCGGGCAAGGGCCAGCTCGACTACGTGCGGGCCAAGGGCCAGGACCTGACCGTCGGTCAGCCCTACCCCGACCTCTACGGTGCGGACACGGCGTCGGGCAAGGCGGTCACCGACCTGCGCGCCGCGAACGCCAACATCGACGCCGCGCAGTTCGCCGGATGGGTCGAAGGCTCCAAGGGCATCTCGCCGAAGCCGGAGCCCGGTCCGTACGCCCAGGAGATCTACGCGATTCTCGACACCCCGATGTCGGCCGTCCTCACCCGGAAGGACGCCAACGTCGACCAGCTCCTGTCCGACGCTGAGGCGAAGGTCAACTCCATGCTCGCCTCGAAGAGCTGACCGTTCGATAATCCGGGGCGCCGCCCGTGGCCGTCATCCGGCCACGGTCGGCGCCCCGGCAAGCACGTCGAGATCGGAATCACAACGATGACCACAGCGAGTATCCCGGTAACGAACCGCAGGCGGCGGCAGCCCTCGAAGCTGCGGCGTTCCGTGCGACGCAATCTGACCGCCTATGGATTCCTCTGCGGCGCTCTTATCTGTTTCGCGTTCTTCTCCTGGTATCCGATGGTCCGGCAGGTCATCCTCAGCTTCCAGAAGACGAACTTCGTGGACGCCCCCGAATGGGTGGGGTTGAAGAACTTCCGCACCGTCTTCAGCGACCCGGCCTTCGCGCCCGCGTGGATCAACACCGCGATGTTCACGCTGCTCGCACTGCTGTGCGGCTACGTGATTCCCTTCATCACCGCGATCGTCCTCAACGAATTACGCCACGCGCGCGCCTACCTGCGCTTCGTCGTCTACCTGCCGGTCATGCTGCCCCCCGCGGTGGGCGTCCTGCTGTTCCAGTGGTTCTACAACCCTGACTACGGACTGTTCAACCAGGTCCTCGGCTTCTTCCACCTGCCCGGGCTCCAGTGGCTCAACTCGAGCGGCACCGCCCTGATCTCGCTGGTCATCGTCTCCACCTGGATGAACATGGGCAGCGGCACCCTGATCTACCTCGCCGCCCTGCAGACCATCCCGAGCGAGCTGTACGAGGCCGCCGAGTTGGACGGCGCCGGCCTCTTCAAGCGGATCAGGCACATCACGATCCCGCAGACCAAGCTGATCCTGCTGGTGATGCTGCTGCTGCAGATCGTGGCGACCATGCAGGTCTTCATCGAGCCCTATCTGCTCACCGGCGGCGGCCCCGAGAACTCGACGGTCACCGTCGTCTATCTCATGTATCAGTACGCCTTCAACTTCGGCAGCCTGAACGCGGGCAACGCCCTCGGCCTGATGCTCATGCTCGTGCTCATGGTGTTCTCCGCCATCTACCTGCGCGTCTCGCGCGACAACACGGTGTAAGGGGGAGCGACCATGTCCAATGTCACTGTCACGCCGGGTCGTTCCGCGCAAACGCCGCTCACTCCCGGCCGGGAGGGGCGCGACGGGGGCCGGGACCGGCGCCCGCGCAAGCCGATCAACACGCAGTTCCGCACCGCCGTCTCGCCGCACCAGCTCAACACCACCCACGGCCGGATCATCTACTGGACCGTGCTGGTGATCACGGTCGTCAGCTTCACCGCCGCGTTCGTCTTCCCGCTCTACTGGATGATCACCGGCGCGATGAAGTCGACGGAGGAACTCAATTCCATCCCGCCGACCTTCCTGCCGACCCACTTCTCGCTGGACGGCTACCTGCAGGCGTGGGATCTGCTTGAGCTGGGCAGGCTGCTCGGCAACACGGCCCTGTACGCGGGCGGCGCCTGGCTGCTGACCCTCGCGTTCGACGTCTCGGCGGCCTACGCCCTGTCCAAGCTCCGCCCGGTGCTCGGCAAGGTCGTCCTGGCCCTGATGTTGTCGACGCTGATGATCCCGCCGCTGGTCATCATGCTGCCGGCGTACCTCACCGTGAAGGACGTGCCGTTCTTCCACTGGGACCTGCTCAACACCCCGTGGGCGATCTGGCTGCCGGCCGCGGCGAACGGCTTCAACGTCTTCCTGCTCAAGCGCTTCTTCGACTCGATCCCCAGAGAACTGCTGGAAGCCGCCGAGATCGACGGCGCGTCGCCCGGCCGCATCCTGTGGTCGGTGGTGATGCCGATCTCCCGCCCGATCCTCGGCGTGGTCTCCATCCTCACCGTGGTGAACGTCTGGCGGGACTTCGTCTGGCCGCTGCTGGTCCTGCCGGACAGCGACAAGATGTCCATCAGCATCGGCATCGCCTCGCTGTCCTCGCAGATGCCGCAGAACGTGCTGGTCGCCTCGCTGGTGATCGCGAGCATCCCGACCATCGTCGTCTTCTTCATCTTCCAGCGCCACATCATGGCCGGTCTCACCGCCGGCAGCCTCAAGGGCTGACGCCCTTCACCGTAAGGAGCTGTATTCAGCATGCCCGGCAGCACGTCCCCGGGGACGATTCGCAATCCCGACGGATGGTGGAGGGGTGCCTCGATCTACCAGGTCTACCTGCGCAGTTTCGCCGACGGTAACGGCGACGGCACAGGTGACCTGGCAGGGCTGCGGGCACGTCTCCCGTATCTTTCCGAGCTCGGTGTGGACGCCATCTGGCTGAATCCGTGGTACCCGTCGCCCATGGCCGACGGCGGCTACGACGTGGCCGACTACCGGAACATCGAGCCGGTCTTCGGCACGCTGGCCGAGGCGGAGAAGCTCATCGAGGAGGCGCACGACCTCGGCATCCGCACCATCGTCGACGTCGTCCCCAACCACGGCTCCGACCAGATGGTCTGGTTCCAGGAGGCGCTGGAGGCCGGTCCCGGTTCGGAGGCTCGGGAGCGGTTCTGGTTCCGTCCTGGAAACGGCGACGGCCCGCCGAACGGCTGGAAGTCGATCTTCGGTGGACCGGCGTGGACCCAGGTCCCCGACGGCGAGTGGTACCTGCACCTGTTCGCGCCCGAGCAGCCCGACTTCAACTGGAACAACCCCGCCGTGCGGGAGGAGTTCCTCGACGTGCTGCGCTTCTGGTTCGACCGGGGCGTCGACGGCATCCGCATCGACTCCGCGGCCGTGCTCGTCAAGGACCTGGACAGCGTCGAGGAGTCCTACACCGACCACGACGGTGTCCACGAGATCTACCGCGAGTGGCGCCGCATCGCCGACGATTACGGACAGCGGGTCCTGATCGGCGAGGTCTGGCTGCCCGACCAGGAGCGGTTCGCCCTCTACCTGCGTCCCGACGAGATGCACACCGCGTTCAACTTCGCGTTCCTGGCGAGCCCCTGGGAGCCGGACGCCCTGCGCGACGTCATCGACATGACGCTGGCCACTCACGTGCCGATCGGCGCCCCCGCGACCTGGGTGTTGTCGAACCACGACGTGACCCGGCCGGCGACCCGGTTCGGCAGGGCGGACACGTCCTTCGACCACGGCGACCGCAAGCACGGCATGCCGTCCGACTTCGAGCTGGGCACCCGGCGGGCGCGCGCGGCGGCGCTCCTGGCGATGGCCCTGCCCGGCAGCGTCTACGTCTACCAGGGTGAGGAACTCGGCCTGTGGGAGGTCGAGGACATCCCCGACGACCTGCGCGAGGACCCGATCTGGGCCCGGTCGGGACACACCGACCCCGGTCGCGACGGCTGCCGGGTGCCGCTGCCGTGGTCGGGCGGCGAGCCGCCGTTCGGCTTCAGCACGGGCGTGCCCTGGCTGCCGCAGCCCGCGGGCTGGAGCACGATGACGGTCGAGGACCAGCTGGCCGACCCCGAATCGATGTTGTCCCTCTACCGCGCTGCTCTGGGCATCCGCCGCGAGCGGCTCGGAGACGGTGTGATGGCCTGGCTGCCCCTGGGGGACGGCGTCCTGGCCTTCACTCGCGACTCCGGCCTGATCTGCGTGGTCAACCTCGGCTCCCAGCCGGTACGGCTCCCGCCGCACGAGTCGATCCTGCTGACGAGCGGACCCCTTGACGGTGATCTTCTGCCCACCGACACCACCGCCTGGCTTTCCTCCTGAAGGTAGGTCACACCCCCCATGCTCAGATCCCTCTTATCCGTGGCCCTTGCGGCCACCGGTCTCGTAGCGCTGTCGGCTCCCGCCTCCGCCTCCACCTCGGCGTCCCCGGTCGTGACGCGCGCCGCCCTCGCCCCGTCGCTCGTCGCGGGCCGGGGCGCGAGCGTCGACTTCGCCGAGCAGGAGGCGGAGAACGCCACGACGAACGGCTCGGTCATCGGCCCGGACCGCACCGCGTACACGTTGCCCGCGGAGGCATCCGGCCGTAAGGCGGTCAAACTCACGCCCGGGCAGTACGTCGAGTTCACGTTGCCGAGCGCGGCCAACGCGATCAACGTGCGGTACAGCATCCCCGACGCGCCGGGGGGCGGCGGCATCACCTCGCCGATCGACGTCACGGTGAACGGCAAGAACCGCACCACCATGACCCTCACGTCGCAGTACGCGTGGCTGTACAACCAGTATCCGTTCACGAACGACCCGAACGCGGACCTGCTGCACCCCGACTGGTGGATCACCGAGTGCGCGTGCGTGCCCAACGCCACGACGCCCACCCCGACGATCACCAAGCCGTTCCGCCCGAACCACTTCTACGACGAGCAGCGTCTGCTGCTCGGCCAGAAGTACCGCGCGGGCGACAAGGTGCGGCTGGCCGTCCCCGCCGGAGCGAAGGCCGCGTGGACGGTCATCGACGTCTTCGACTCGCAGCTCGTCGGCGCGCCGAAGGTCAACCTGCTCGCGGCGAACGTGCTGGCGTTCGGCGCCGACCCGTTCGGCAAGCGCGACTCCGCCGGCGCGTTCGACAAGGCGATCGCGTTCGCGAAGCGCACCCACCTGAAGGTCTACGTCCCGCCGGGCACCTACCAGGTGAACCGCCACATCATCGTCGACGACGTGACGATCGAGGGCGCCGGCAGCTGGTACACGATCATCAAGGGCCGTGAGGTGGCGCTGAGCACGCCGGCCCCCGACGGTTCCGTGCACACCGGTGTCGGGTTCTACGGCAAGGACGCGTCGGCCGGCGGCAGCAGGAACGTCCACCTGTCCGGCTTCGCGATCGAGGGCGACGTCCGCGAGCGCATCGACACCGACCAGGTGAACGGCATCGGCGGCGCGATGAGCGACTCGACCATCGACGGCCTCTACATCCGCCACACCAAGGTGGGCCTGTGGTTCGACGGCCCGATGAAGAACGTGAAGGTCACGAACAACGTCATCGTCGACCAGATCGCCGACGGCCTGAACTTCCACACCGGCGTCACGAACTCGCTCGTGAAGAACAACTTCATCCGCAACACGGGTGACGACGCCCTCGCCATGTGGTCGGAGAAGACCTCCAACGTCAACAACACGTTCGACCACAACACCGTGCAGACGCCGGTGCTCGCGAACGGCATCGCCATCTACGGCGGCAAGGAC
>Ga0310811_10014730_pt1 | contig 10212 bp, 16 predicted proteins | sample YCmetagenome_FD_207642 | JGI IMG/M metagenome (GOLD analysis project Ga0310811, IMG submission 207642) | Soil microbial communities from experimental microcosm in Duke University, North Carolina, United States - YC | ecosystem: Engineered > Artificial ecosystem > Soil microcosm > Unclassified ... | reverse complement strand
CGGTGTTTGCGCTTACCGATCAGGCTCGTGCGGTTTGGTGGTCGCCCGCCGGTCTTAATCGCGGCATGATTCCGGAAGCCGAGGATTTACGCTTTGCGTATGACAACGGCATGGTTTCCAACATGTATGAGTATCAGATCAACCCGATCATAAACTATCAAAAGGAAATGATAGTTGTGTGGGGTGATTGGACACTCTACTTCGACACGTCGCCGCTGCAATATTGCGGCACGGCGCGTATGTGCATCATCATCGAGTTGGAAGCCAAGCAAACTGTTGCGTTCAGCTTGTTCGAGCCGAACAACCAGCTTACACGTAACGGTGTGGTAAACAACCTCAATGAGATTTGCCAAGAGATTGAAGACGGTGAAGGTCTAAACAACTTTGCCGTTGTCGATCTAACGCAGACATATCACATCGATGCGCGACAAGCTTACTTCCGAATAATTCTCGATCCGACGACCTCGATCCACCAGATCATCATCGACGGTATCATAACGAAGAATGGCGCGTCGTTTACGCAATACGAGAGCATCAACTATTTAACAACGGCGGGTTCCGGCACTAACGTACAAGTAACCGCTGTCGGCTAATCGGTAAACAACGTTAGTGTTGGAATAGGAGATTTGAAATGCCCGGTATCTCGCTTACAGCAACCGAAGGTATTGGTGACGTACTCGGCAACTGGCGCTTTCAGTTGGAAATCCAACCAAGCGCCGCTGCTAACAACAGCGTAGTACAAGCGCTGATGTTGCGTTGCCAGCAAGTAGACTTTTCAGGCGTCACCGTTGAAACCGTGCAAGTTGGTTTGCACGGTCACGAAGTAAACTTCCGTGGCCGTTCGACGTTTACCAAAACGATCAGCGCCACGTTTGTTGAGACGTATGATGGCCAAGCCTTGAACGCACTGCTTAACTGGAAAGAAGCAGTTGTCGGTACGCGTTCGGGCAACGGTCTTTATAAGTCGCAATATTCGTCGCTTGGTTTACTGTCGATTCTCGATCCGACTGGCGCGGTGACGCATTCGCAGCAAATCTTCTATATGTTCCCGACGGAAGTAAACAACATCAATCTGGACTCGGCCGCGTCGGGTCCGGTGCTTATCACGACGACGTTCTCTTACGACTTCGCGATTAAGCAACAGGGTGTCACTTATGACGATTACGGCACAGAGCCGACCGTCTAAGTTGCAAGTAAACCGCGCGGGGCAGTAGCATGGGCCAAGTGAGTCCGTATTTGCGCAAGACAACGCAGGGTTATGCGCACTACTGCCCCGCATGTAGGGAAATGCATCACATTGCTACCGGTCCGAACGGTTGGTCATTCAATAATGATGTAAATAAGCCCACCTTTGGTCCTAGCGTCAAAGTCTCTGGCTTACAAAAGAACATTACGCCGGAAGGCAAATGGGACGGCTGGATTAAAGACGCAGATGGTAAACCGATTGATTCTATTTGTCATTACTTTTTATGCGACGGCAAGCTCAATTACTGCGGCGACTGCACACATGAGTTTAATGGTAAACAAGGTGTGCCATTGCCTGAAATCCCCGAGATGTTTTCCGATGAAAAATATCACTGGTCTTAGTCTTATTCTGGCAATATCCATCGGATTCATTGTCTGCCTCGTAACCGCTTATTATTGCCAACACTGCAATAACTGCATCCTGACGCATACGCGCATCAATGCCCTCTCGCTGCTTGGCGGCTTTGTAGTTGCTTACATAGTTTCCCGCAACCTTCGCCGATAGCAACCCAATTATAGAGTGTAAACTCTATCGGGGTGCTACAATGCTCGGCGTACTTTGCGGCATGCAAACTGAAGCAGCGGTAATCAAGAAATCCGACGATGTAACTGTTTACACAGGTCTTGCGAATCTTTGGTCGCTGCACAAAGCCTGCGCAAGCAAACAAATCACAGGTCTTGTCAGCTTTGGCACGTGCGGCGCTTTGATTCCGTACCTTGATGTAGGCAATATCTTTGTGGCCACGTCGGTCATCGGCATTCATCGTTTGCCGACGGAAACAAAGTGGGTAAACAAGTTGCCGCGCGGCTATAAGACCGGCCCGATGCTTTCGCTCGGTAAAGATGTTACGGCAGTGACGCCCGCGCATACTTTGAGAAAGCGCACGACGCATTGGTAAGCTACTAAGACGTGGTAGCGATCTTCACCAATGACGACAACGGTTGACTGCCACTAAATGGTAAATACCAAGTGGCAGTCAATGAGCAAAACTTTACAGCGCCGACATTTTGCAGAATATTCAAGACTTGCACTAAATCGGTATCACCTTGCGATAAGATCAACCCGTCAAGCTGACTGTAAAGATCAGAGTTGCGCACAACATTTGGCGCTGCCGCCGTCAAGACAGCAATCACTTGCGTCATCGCATCATAAATATTTTGCGTCACCGTCGGCGCAGTGTTCGGCACAACTGTAAACGAACCGGGCGGCACTGGCGGATAGGTGGGGGTTGCTTTCTTGCGCTGCGGCGGGCCGGAAGGCTTAGCGGTTCCCGGCAAACGCTGATGTTTACGTTCGTTATTCATCGGTTGCACCTTGGTTAGATGCAATAAATTAGACCATCTTCTCACGCAGCTTTGAGAAGTAAGCAATATCAAACGGCGGAATATCAGTCTTTGGCGTCGGTTTACCGGAAAAATGTTTCTTGAAAAACTCTACATATTCCTTGCCGCGATTGGATTGCATAAACTCATACAGCAAGTCCAACTTTGGATCAGCTTTCGCCCACCGCTTCTTATAAGTAGTGTAAAACTTATCCGTGGTTATCTCGCCACCAAGCCAACGCAAAATCGTGTTTTGTACTTCTTCATGGGATGAGCGTGGCGTCGCGTGAATAAATGTTTGCACGTGCGACATGATTTGTTCGCGCTTGAACGTTTCCACTTGCTTGGCGATCAGCATCTCGTTTGTGTTTACAACAGGAATGACCAAACCGCCTCGATCATTCGGGCGATCATCCTGCATATCCCACAGCATTTCAAAGTCAATACTTGGAATGCTGTTTACATGCTGCTTGTGATCAAGCACCGGAATGTTTTGCAAGCGAGCGAGACCTTCCGGCATGCAAATGATGGCAATGACATTCGTGCCAAGGCAATTGCGCAACCGAAAGAGAAGCTTACGGCTTTGCAACAGCAAGGTTTCGTTTGGATCGATATTAAATTCTGGCGTCGTTTCACCGACAAAGTGCGTTACGTCTTCCGAAAGCAAATGCTTTGCGGTATAAAAGTCAATGTTGCTAACAGCGAGAACTTGATTTGGTTTTGTCATGTCAGAACCAATACGCCACGTTCTTAAGTTTCGGATGTTTACGTACAAACTCTTTTATAGGATCACGGTCTTCGAATTTATCCAAGGCTTTTTCGTGCAATTGATCGTATCGTCTTTGTCTCTGTATATGTATTTTACCAGCCATTGACATTGAGCGATTGCACATCAAATCCGGATCGAGGCGGTAAATGCGTCGAGCATCTTCCCAGATACTATCCTTTTTGAATTGCGGAATACCAAACTCTTTGACAAAGTTTACGATTTTTCCCCACTTTATATCGTGAGGCTCATTATCGTCCTGCGCATCTGTACCAATTATGCCTCCATTATTACAATCTACGGTCTGACCATCCCCGTATGCGTGCGTACCGATAGTTGCAAACTGCACGAGACGATTAGCGTTTAATGTTTGTAAAGTGTGTTGTCCGCCAAGCGGAATCACAACGCCAGCAGCAACGCCCGTGCCCAATAGCTTACGGCGCATTGGGTCGTGCTTTATTGTCAGCTTGTTTTTAAGCTTTTCATAAATCTTCATGCCGTTGCCGTCCCTGACGATGAAGTAGTGTTGGTCGAATCCAAGCTAGTGTTTACGCCGCTTCCCGCGCCGTTCACTGCATCGCCGCCAACCGAATTAAGCCAATCGGTATATTTTTGTCCCGGCGATTTACCAATGGTGCCAAAGCCAGCACCAATCTGTTGCATAGCACTAAGAATAGACTGTAAACCTTGCGGCAACAATGAGTTTTGATTGCCGCTGCCGTTCGCTGCGACGCCCATTGCATTTAATGTGTTTTGAACTTGCGCAAACAAAGTTTGGAAGTTTGTGAGGTTGCTCTGCTGTGTGTTTATAAATGTCGTAATGTCCGAGAGCAATGTTGCATCACTCGGATCGGCGTTTGCCAGCGTTTGCCACGTAGCTAATGTTGTAGCAAAGTCCGCCAGTAAACAATCGATGCATTGTTCTTCAATGTATTCGACTGTGTAAAGCGGATTTGTTGGCAGTAACGCATTTGACCACGTTTGAAAATCGGCAAAATACGTTTGTGCATTTTCGAGACGATCCTGCATTTGTGCATACAACGCAACAAGCTGCGAAGCGCCGGAAGATGGTAAACTGGCGGCAGGCTCGCCAGTCATCGTAATACATAACGCATCGAATGCCGCAGCATTGGGGTTTTGATACAAATCCCCGCCGCCTGCAAAGTATGCGATCAGTTGAGGGTATATCGGATCGTCGGTAAACATCAAACTTCAACCCGCTTCAAGAACTCGACAAATGTAAGCTCAGGAACGATTGTTGTATCATACTTGCCGCTGGTCGCTTCTGCGCCCGCAACGATGCAACAATAATAACGCAAAGTCTTGGGAATGCGGCGTGCTGCCCACAACCAAAACTTATCGTTCCTACGTTTTGCCATTGTGTTTACTCCAACTTGCTATATTGAATTAGCGAGCGCCAGGGGGCGGCGGCATAGGCTGGCCAGCTTGCGGCGTAACCAAACCGCTCATCATGCCCATGTAAGCATTTACCATGTCTTTCTTGGGCTCGACGACATACATAATGTCTTGCTTGCTAAGCAGCGTTTCGGAAACCTGTTTACCAAGGAACTCGCCCGGCGGCTTGCTCAGATTGATATTTGCAGCGGGAGCGCCCGGCTGTTGAATAACCGCAAGCAAGGCCCATTTACGCACAACAATATGTGTCGGCGATTCACCATCATAATAACCGATATGAAATACGTTCATATTGGCAGTACCGTAAAGGTAAACTTTGCCCTTTTCCAGATTGCCGGTAAGCGGGTCTTTCTTATTCGGGTTTGCTTCAGTTACACCAACTAAGCCGTCCATTGTACGTGTTCCTTAGATACGAAAAAAGCCGGTATGGGAAATCCCATACCGGCTTTTGAAACGCGTGGTTAAAAGCTTACAGCGCTTACGCGGCTTCGGCTTCTTCGCCTTCCTCTTGTTCCTGGCTGGCGTCCTCGCCTGCATGGATACCGAACAGCGGCGACGGAGTATTCGTAAACTGCGTCAGTTCGGAAATCTGGAAGATTGTGAAATCGACCAGATTGGTAAACTCGACGCTCGAATCGAAATGCGGTTCCAGATCGAGAAGCACAAGCATCAAATCTTCGAGGCCATCGACCTTGATGCTCACGTCTTTGATCTTATTGGAAACCTTCGTCGGATCGCGGTAAACAGTATCGATTGCCATCAATGCTTGCTGCTGCTGCCGTGCAAGCATTTCTTCCGTATTCATCGGGGTAAGGCCAGCCGCCGCTTCCTCGTTTTCCAGATCGAAACCGGATGCCGATGCCGACTGCTGCGCCACCTGACTGACAACGGCGGCGTAAGCTTGCACGCCGTCCACCAGAGTCTTGAAGAAAGTGTTTACGCGCAGCTTGGCTGCCGACGACAACAAACTCATCGTCTCTTGCAGTTCCTTGTCTTCGAAATTCCATTCCTTGTCGATAACGTTATCGAGCGGAATCTGCCACAAAGCGCCGTAAAACGCTTCGTAATCGTCGGCTTCCTTTGCGCCGACAACGGTCATGTTGGCGACAAGCTCAATGCCCGCACCGACAAAGGCGGTATTGCGCTCATTCTGAAACTTGTCGCTTTCGACGGTCTTGCGTAAACCGCCGGTCGATTGGGTCGCAGCCTGAGAAAGAATGGCGCTGGTATACGCCTCTTGCTCCTTGGTCTGCGTAAACACCGGGCGAAGCTCGAAGCTCAGCGAAACCGACTGCGCGATTTCGGATGTATCAGGAACGATCTTCGGCGTCTTGGTCAAACCGACCATCCAAGGATTCGGGCCGTAAAACTCGGGAAGCTGACGCGGCATGACCTTGCGATCAAGCATATTCTTGATACCGCCAAGCAACCGCAGTTCATCGTTGGCCGCTTCGTTGGTTTCGATATTGGACATTTACGTACTCCGTTTCTTTCATTTCAGGGCAAGGAATTTTGCCAAGTCGGGAATGCCACTAATGTTGACACAAGCATCGGCAATACGTCAATGGCCAAACCACAGGAAGGTTCCGACACTAATGCATAACTTACTGTTTTTGTTGGAGTTTTGTAACCTGATGCTACAGGCTGTTACTGTTTACTCGCGCACGTGTGTTATGCAGCGCGTAATATATAGCGACGTTGCGACCAATCATAATAAGGCGGTGGTTTTTTGCCATAGAATTTACACGCCTCTATAACAATCTTATCAATGCGTGCATCATCTAAATCAGAAAGGTCTTTCACCTTTTCGAGCTTTGGCTGCCGTGTGTTTTTGTCGATTACTTTTTTGCTTGGGAACGTCACGTTATGAATATGAATAAGGTCTGATGCATCCTTAATGATTGCATCGGCAGCATCGAGGCCGGGTTGATCGCCATCCATGCAACTAATCAAAAGATCGATGCCAAGCGCCAGCAACAAGTTTACTTTATCTTTCGTCCATGAGTTATGTGCGCCAAGATTGCACACCGATGGATAGCCATACATTAATGGCGTAAGCGCATCGCGTGGACCTTCGCTGATAAAAGCCAAACGCGCATATTCGTGCTTGCGGTCGAGTTCGTTAAGCTCTCGCAACATTTCTGTAGCAACGTCGCCAAACAATAATGACTTTGTTGACGACATGCCGGGCGCATTGAAATAGTTTACACCTTTCACCGGCTTGATATTGGCTTTTACATAACCATCAAATGTGCCATCTGGTGCAATCACGGGAAAGGCAAGTGTGTCTTCGTGCGTAACGTTATCAACATAGATAACGCCGTTTACGGCTGCAATCGTTGGGCCATCGATTGTTCGCCACGGCATGAAATCCGGCCACAACAAACCTTCCGGCATTTCCAAATCGGATTTGCCTAACAGTTTACGTTCGGTTTGTGGATCGTGCAGCGGAATTGCTTCTTCGTCATAAATATCAATCTCGCGTTTTTGTCGTTTGCTTGGATCGACAATCGGATCGCATTTAATCAGCGGCGCAAGATCGGGCCAGGTTCCTTTGAAAGAACAGCCAAAGCACTTGAATGAAAAGAAACGTTTGTCGCGCGCGCCAACGTTTACCCACAACGAAGGCGTGCGCTCGCGACCAGCCTTATGCTTCGGATGCGGGCAACGTAAACGAAACTTGCCCGGTTGCTTTTCCGATATTGCAAGAAAACGATTAGCGCGCGCAGCTTTGGTAAGCTCCTGCCGCATGCGCTTTTCGAGATAGGTTTTGCTGTATGATGACATTACAAGTCAAGCAATTTCAGGCAATCAATAGACAGTTGCATTAGCATATTTGACGCTATTGCTTTAGCTACCTCATCGCGTACCGCAGTCGCTATTTCTTGCTTAGTCTTTAACATGCTAACTTCGATATCGATGTGATGTTTACTGCCGTTCAACATCCAAACTGCCCGGAAAGAATGACATGAAATATGATGCAGCTTGTATAGCGCAATTTCAAAGCTATTGTTGTTTACGATAGCAGTGCCAAGAATTTGGTTTTTTACTTTCTCCTCCATCTCTTTTGCGAGACGGATCGAATCATCGGTAGGTGCACGGTGTTCATGCACCGTGACATTGTGCGAATGGTTATGCGAATGGTGCTGTGAGCCAGGAAGGACGATAGTCTTGTCGAACATGTGTTTACCTTTCTAGATACCTTGCAAAAACGCTTCAACGCGCTCTTTAGCCAGAATGAATGAGCTTTCACTTGTGACGGTAACAATGTGCGATTTAAACAATGTAGAGCGCACTTGCACAGGTATGTTGAGGTTGAATGCGCGACGCATACCCTCCATCATTCCAGATGACACGCCATTATCCACGTAAACAGCACACAACTCGGCTTTTTCTCCCCATGCGAAGCCCGCTTGCATACCTTGCACGCGTTCTTCCGGTTTGGAATCGTCTAGAATGTCGGTAGCGGCAAACAGCAAGTGCGATGCGTATGGAGCTTCACCTAGACGTAAACTATGCCGCATCGCCGCCTTGGCGTACGTTATGTTTAGTTTGATTCCCTCTTTGGTGGGCGCGGCATATGGACTCTCGATCACAACGCGAAGCATCTTAGCACCTTGTCATAGGCATGTTTGACAAGGCTTGACCCGCTTACTTAGTTGCATCTCGACGAATGCCATTTAAGGTTTTGCTACTCTCAACTACGGCCACGCCGTAAATACGTGCGATGTACCATTCGATCCACGCTAAGTCTGGTTCATCCGGAAGCCAAGATGTTTTCGCTGCATCATTTATGTAAACAAGCAGTTTCTCGATCTTTTCCTCGACTTCGGTGTAAGGCAATTCACCGGCTTTGATGGCTTTGAGATAATCAGCATTTAGAGATGGAAACACGATGTTCTTTGTTTCCAGCAACTCTATTGTTTGCATGCCGACGCGTACCGCATGCGAAAGCGCTTTCCAATCGATGCCTTTATTTTGTTCGGCGTCTAAAGCGCGCGTGCCGTATTGCGCCATCATTTTGCTTACAAGATCATGCACATATTCGACAGTACAAGTAAGCGGGAATTTTTTGTCGCACACCATCAAATAATGATCTACGACGTTAGTTTCGAGAGGTCGATGCACGCTTACATGTTCGATTTCTGACAGTTGGTCGAGATTTATGCCAAACCGATATAGTTTGGTCGCGCCACGACCATTAGCTACTATCTGTTGTAAACGATCTTTTACTGCACGAATCGCTGCGACTCTTGTGCCTTTAATTCCGTAAACTTTCGCTTGACGTTTGCAGTAGGCTACGGATTTGGTTACGTTGCGAGTAAGAAAACGCGAACGATTGGCAACCAATTCCATCCATGGGTAAGAAGTTTCGACAAGCATGTTAGTCGGCGCGAACAACATATCGAGCGCAATCATATCACCAATAATAACCATGTCGAAGAATTTCTGTAAACTATACGATTCGATTTCTGTCTCACCCGCTTTAGTCTTTTCACCGGGTTGTTTATCACGGCCAGCGAGCTTAATGGATTCGCGTGCGCAGCCAAGCAGAATGTCACGCGCATCCGGAACATGCACGAATTTAAAGTCGAAATCGGACTCGGGTGTGTTGGTGCCGTACAGATGCGAACCAAATGTGATCTTAGCTAACGTCTTCATGCCCGCCCTCAGTCTTTCGTAAATATTTCATACATAGTGTTATCGTGTTTAAGTAAACACAGTTCGCCCTTGTTACAATCGCGCATCGTTGTGTAAGACCCGATCCGCAACCGTATTCCATTGAGTGTCTTGTTGTCTTGCCACATGGCGTAAGCTTCCCAACGCCATGTATCATTGCACATGCTATTAGATGTGCGTTGGTGGCCAACCGCCGGTTCTATGTCGGATGGATCAACTGTGATCTTCATGTCTAGCTCAGATAGAAAAACAAGTTCTATCTGTTTGGCGAGACGTTTACGCCCTGCGCTAATTGTCTTCACCAATGCACTCCCTTTTTACCGCGCACGATTATATCTTGCTGGCTATCATCCCACGCAACAGGATACGGCGGATCGTCAATGCATCCGCGTGCAAACACTGCAATGTCACCTTCGACAATCTCTTGACGCGCACGCACATCCCAATTGCGGTGAATGAAATCGGGTTTACCGAAAACTCTCACCGCATTCCAATAACGATCATCTCCGAAGCCGACAAAGTGTAAACTCATTTGAATCCCGCTGGCGGCTTGTGCGGCCAATATTGAAGATGCCAGAAACGTTCATGATCCATTGAGGGCGGAAAACCTTGAATCTCGCGAATGTCATCGATGACACTATCGATCATCTCATCGGTTGCGCTTTTGGTTTCGCCTTCCTTTTTTATCACGCGATACGCTTCCAGCGCACTCAGGATTGTAGGAAGGGGATCATCTTTGTTTATGATGAGAATTGGGGTTTTACGATGCACGAATGCCTGCG
>Ga0310811_10014729_pt1 | contig 10213 bp, 10 predicted proteins | sample YCmetagenome_FD_207642 | JGI IMG/M metagenome (GOLD analysis project Ga0310811, IMG submission 207642) | Soil microbial communities from experimental microcosm in Duke University, North Carolina, United States - YC | ecosystem: Engineered > Artificial ecosystem > Soil microcosm > Unclassified ... | reverse complement strand
TGGCTCAGAAGAGTTCAAGAGCGGGCCGCACGCCCGCGGTCCTCTGACCTGAGCATGAGCGGGCGGGACGCCCGCGGTCCCAGGAAACCATGAGCGCCGGCGTTCCGGCTTTCAGTTCAGGGATGAGGAGCGGCGCGTTCGCGGATCGTCGACAAGGACACCGCGCCGAGCGGCGGCCCGTCCGCGTCGGCGACAGTGGCGGCATCGGCGCCCGTCTCGAGAAGGATCGACAGGACGTCGCGCAGGGAGGTCGCGGCGGCAACGACCGGCGCGCCGGGGGCGGCCGCGCGTGGGCTCGCGACGGTGCCCGCCGCTATCAGCGCGAGGCGCTTCAGGGCGCGGTCGGCGCCGACGAAGTCGGCAACGAAGGAGTCCTTGGGCCGCGAGAGCAGCCGCTCCGGCCGGTCGCATTGCACCAGCCGGCCGTCCTTCATGATGGCGATCAGATCGCCCATGCGAACCGCCTCGTCGATGTCGTGGGTGACGAAGATCACCGTCTTGGCCAGGCGGCGCAGGATGGCCAGCAGCTCGGCCTGCAGGCCGGCCCGCACGATCGGGTCGACGGCGCCGAACGGCTCGTCCATCAGCAGCACCGGTGGATCGGCCGCCAGCGCGCGCGCCACGCCGACGCGCTGGCGCTGCCCGCCCGACAGGTGCCGCGGATGGCGATCGAGGAACTGGCCGGGCTCGAGTCCGACCAGCGACAGCATCTCCTCGACGCGCCTGGCGGTGCGCTCGGCCGGCCAGCCCAGGAGCTTGGGCACTGTCGCGACGTTGTCCGCGATCGTCATGTGCGGGAACAGGCCGACCTGCTGGATGACGTAGCCGATGCGCCGGCGCAGCTCGACCGGGTCGGCGCGGGTCACGTCCTGGCCTTCGACGACGATGCGGCCCGACGTCGGCTCGATCAGCCGGTTGACGATGCGCATGGTCGTGGTCTTGCCGCAGCCCGAGGGCCCGATCAGCACGCAGGTCGTGCCGTTCGGCACCTCGAGATCGAGCCGGTCGACCGCCGGGCGCTGGGCGCCGGGGAAGCTCTTGCTGACGTTCTCCAGGCGTATCATGCCGTTGTCCCGACCGAGCGCCGCACGCCGCGCTCGAGCAGGGCGAAAGCGATCTCGGTCATCACGGCGAGGGCCGCGACGGCGAGCCCGCCCAACATGAGCTGGGGGATGTTGAGGGTGCCCATGCCTGCGGTGATCAGTTCGCCCAGGCCGCCGCCGCCGATGAAGGCCGCCAGCGTGGCCGCCGACACGATTTGAACGGCGGCGGTGCGGATGCCGGCGAACACCACCGGCAGCGACAGTGGAATGCGGATGCGGCCCAGGATCTGCCGGCCGGTCATGCCCTGGCCCAGGCCGGCTTCGATGATGTCGGCATCGACCTCGCGCAAGGCGGTGTAGCTGTTGATCAGGATCGCCGGCAGGCCGTAGAGCGTGAGCGCGATCACCGAGGGCAGGAAGCCGGTGCCGATCAGCGGCAGCATGGCGGCGAGCAAAGCGAGACTGGGGATCGTGCGCAGGACATTGACCGAGGCGATGGCGACGCCGGCCAGCCGCTGCCAGCGCACCAGCGCCAGGGCCAGCGGCAAGGCCATCGCGATCGCGGCCACCAGCGCCGTGGCGGAGAGCAGCAGGTGCCGGCCTGCCGCCGACTCGAAAGCCTGCCGGTTGTCGGCCAGCCAGGCAATGATTTCGCCCGGCATCACAGGCGCTCGGCTGCGCTGGCGCGCAGGCGGCGCTCGACGTGTTTCAGCCCTTCATCGGCGACGATCGCCAGCGCCGATGTCAGCACCGCGCCGTCGACGATCTTCTCGCCGAAATCCTGGGTGATGCCCTGGAAGATGAGATCACCGAGCCCGCCGGCATTGATGTAGGCGGCGACCGTGGCGACGGCAATCTGGGTCACGGCCGTGATGCGGATGCCGGCGACGATGACGGGCAGGGCGAGCGGAAGCTCGATGTCGAGCAGGCGCCGCGCCTTGCCGTAGCCCATGCCGTCGGCCGCCTCGATGAGCTCGGCCGGCACCTCGCGGATGCCGATGGCGACATTGCGCACCAGGATGAGCAGCGAATAGAGCACCAGGGCAGTGATCGCAGGCGCGATGCCGAGGCCCATCGTCGGGATGAGGAACGCAAACAGCGCCAGCGCCGGAACGGTGTAGAGGACGCCGGTCACGCTCATGGTGGCGATGTAGAAGGCCGGTCGCCGCGCCGTCAGGATGCCGAGCGGCAGGGCGATCAGCAGCGAGAGGACGAGCGCCGTGCCGACCATCAGCACATGCTCGCCGAGCGCGATCGCCAGGATATCGTAGTTCTCGAGCGTCCAGCTCATGCCACCGCTTCGCCCGCGAGGATGGCGCTGGCGAGGCGCTCGAAGTCGGGGCCGGTGGGGCGGTCCTCGTCGAGCCGCGGGACGTGGCGGCGTACGAAGGCGAAGGCGCGACGCGTGCCGCGGCCGAGCGCGAGCCCGCCGCTGAGTTCGACAGCCTGGGCGGCGACGACCAGCTCGATCGCCGCCAGGCGCGCCAGGCGCCGGACAATGTCATGGGTCTTTTCGACGATGCGCGGCGTCATCGGCGCATAGTCTTCGACACCGTCGGCGACCGGCGCGGTCATCGCACCGAGCGGCAGCGCGAGATGGCGGATCTCCGCTTCCAGCGCCGATGCCGTCTTCTGCACCGTGGCGAAGCCGGTGCGCGCCCCGCCCTGCGGCGTGAGGAAGCGCGGCAGGCCGGTGAAGCCATGCGACATCAGCTTGGCGATCCTGAACACCCCGATCGCGGCACAATGCGAGAGCGCGAGGCCCAGTCCTTCGAAGGCGAGCGCCGTCGCCGTCGTGTCGAAATTGACCGTCGACATGATGGCTTCGCCGTCGAGCAGGACGGCCGGGCTGTCGCCGGCGCCGTTGAGGTCGACGTCGATCGAGGCCGTTGCCCGGGCGAGCTGGTCCTGCGCGGCGCCCGCGACCGGCGCGAGGCAGCGGAACGACAGCGGATCCTGCACCCGCCGCGGCTGCTTGCCCTGCAGAAGATCGCTGCCGTCAAGCAGCGCCAAGATGGCACGCGAGGTCTCGGCCTGGCCGGGCGCGGGCCTGAGCGCCACGGCCCGCGGATCGATCGGCGAGAGGTTGGCGCCGGCAGCTTCGAGGGACAACGCGCCGCCGATGATCTGGGCGTTGAGTGCCAGTCGGGCATCGTGCAACACCAGAGCGCCAAGGCCGATGCTGTAGCCGTTGGAGTTCAACAGGGCGATCGCGTCCTTGGGGCCGAGCGTCGGCGCCGCGATGCCGGCGCGGCCGAGCGCCTTCGGCCCGGGCTCGATGCGCCCGCCGAGCTCGACCTCGCCGCGGCCGACCAGAGGCAGGAAGAGCTGCGCCATCGGGCTCAGATCGGCCTCGCCCAACGTGCCGATGCGGCGCACGCGCGGGTGCACCGCCTTGTTCAGCATGTCGCGGATCACGTCGGCGAAGATGGGCGACAGGCCCGACGCGCCCTGTGCCAGGCCGATCAATCGCACGAACAGCGTCGCCCGTACCTCGTCGGCGCTGAGAAAGTCACCGACGCCGACGGCGCGCGCCATGATGGCCTGGCGCTGGAAAGCGGCTACCTGATCCTTGCCGAGCGTCGTATCGACGGCGGCGCCCAGACCGGTGTTCAAGCCATAGACGGCCTGTTCGCCGGCGGCGAAGCGCTCGACGATCTTGCGAGCGCGTTTCAGTCGGGCCGTGACCGCCGGCGCGATGTGGACCGGCGCGCCGTCGCGGGCGACCGCCACGACGTCGGCGATGGCGATCGCGCGCTTGCCGACCCCGACGACGCGGGCGCGCGAGGTCAGCGGATGACCCCTTTGGCCTTGAGGAACTGGGCCGCCACCTGGCGCGGCTCCTTCTTGTCGACCTCGACCTGCCGGTTGAGCTCCTGCATCGTCGCATTGTCGATCAGCGCGTCGACGCGCCCAAGTGCTTCGACCGCCTTGGCGTTGCCGGCCACGGTGTCCATGCGCACCACCGGCGCCAGGTAGTAGGGCGGGAACAGGCTCTTGTCGTCCTTCAGGGCAGCGAACTTCTCGGCGGCGATCTGCCAGTCGGTGGCAAAGCCGTTGGCGATGTCGATCTGCTTCTGCATCAGCGCCTCGTAGCGCAGGCGCAGGGCGGCGAACTGGCGGAACTCGCCGAACTCGATGCCGTAGACTTCCTTGAGGCCCTTGAGCCCGTCGCGGCGGTCGCCGAACTCGGGACCGGCGCCGAGCTTCAGCTTGCCGGCGACCTTGGCGAGGTCGCTCAGCGTCTTGAGGTTCATCGCCTGCGCCGTCTCGGGCCGCACGACCAGGGCGTAGCCGTTGTTGATGCCCGAGGGTTTCAGCCAGGTGAGCTTGAACTCCTTCTCGTAGAAGGCCTTGACCATCTGGTAGGCCTTTTCGGGATCGCTCTCGGTCGGGCCCTGCGCCTTCATCACGGCGCTGAGACCGGTACCGGTGTATTCCGGATAGAGGTCGATGGCGCCGGTACGCACGGCCTCGTGTGCCACCAGGGTGGCACCGAGGTTGATCTTGCGCACGACCTTGAAGCCGGCGGCTTCCAACGAAGCGGCGTAGAGCTCGGCAACGATGAACTGTTCAGTAAAGTTCTTGGAGCCGACGGTCAGCGTCGTCTGCGCCGACGCCGCGGAGCCCCAGATCGCCGTCGCCAGCACGACGGCAATCGCCTTGGCAAAAGGTCCCATTTCGTGGTCTCCCGTTATTGTTTCCGCGAGCCTACCCCAGTTCCCAGGGCTCTTCACTTATGGTTTGGTAGCGCATGAAGTGCGATTGCATCTGGAAGGGCGCGCGGCTCGCCACGATGGCCGAGGGCAAACCCGGGTTGGGGCTGGTCGAGCGCGGGCTGGTCGCGGCGTGCGACGGTCGCATCGTCCATGCAGGTCCCGAGGCCGATGCGCCGGCGCTCGAGGCAACCGATACCATCGATTGCGCCGGCCGCTGGATCACGCCCGGTCTGGTCGACTGCCACACCCACATCGTCTATGGCGGCGACCGCGCCCATGAATTCGAGCTGCGGCTGGCCGGCGCCAGCTACGAGGAGCTCGCGCGGGCGGGCGGCGGCATCGTCTCGACCATGCGGGCCACGCGCGCCGCGAGCGAGGACGCGCTGGTCGCCTCGGCCTTGCCGCGCGTCGACGCCCTGATGGCCGAAGGCGTGACGACCATGGAGATCAAGTCGGGCTATGGCCTCGATCGCGACAGCGAGTTGAAGTCACTGCGTGCGGCGCGGCGCGTGGGCGGCGTACGGCCGCTCTCGGTGTCGACCACGTTCCTCGGCGCGCACGCCCTGCCGCCGGAAGCCAACGGCGACAAGGATGCCTACATCACGGCGGTATGCGAGGACATGCTGCCGGCGGTGGCCGCTGCCGGGCTCGCCGATTCGGTCGATGCCTTCTGCGAGACCATCGGCTTCACGCCGGACCAGGTCGCGCGGGTGTTCGAGGCGGCCCGCGCGCATGGCCTGCCGGTCAAGCTGCATGCCGAGCAGCTCTCCAACCAGAAGGGCGCCGAGCTCGCCGCCCGCTTCGGCGCGCAGTCGGCCGACCATCTCGAGCATGTCGACGACGACGGCATTGCGGCGCTGGCGCGCTCCGGCACGGTCGCGGTGCTGTTGCCCGGCGCGTTCTATTTCGTGCGTGAGACCCACAAGCCGCCGGTCGAGGCGCTGCGCCGCGCTGGCGCGCCTATCGCGCTCGCCTCCGACAGCAATCCCGGCACGTCACCGCTCACCTCGTTGTTGCTGGCGATGAACATGGGGGCGACGCTCTTTCGCCTGACCGTCGAGGAATGCCTGCTGGGCGTCACGCGCGAGGCAGCGCGGGCGCTCGGCCGGCTGGACACGGTCGGCACGCTCGAGACAGGCAAGTCGTGCGACCTTGCGATCTGGGACATCGAACGCCCGGCCGAGCTGGTCTACCGCATCGGCTTCAATCCGCTGCATCAGAGGGTCTGGCAGGGGCGCTCAGCCTCATAGTCCGCCCCAGCTTCGCGCCTTTCATTCTCCTCCCCCAGCTTTGCTGGGGAGACACCCAGCACGCCCGGCGCGCACCACGATGCTGGGAAAATGGGGCGGGTTACCGCCCCATTTTCATAGGAGGTGCCCCGTCATACGGGGCGGAGGGGTCATGAGTCACAAAGGACAGCGGTGCCATGACTCATGACCCCTCCGTCGCCGTATGACGGCGACACCTCCCCAAGCAAGGCTTGGGGAGGAATATTAGCTACGAGAAGCGCAGCCTCTGGCCGATGCCGAGGCGCTGGCCTTTTTCGATCATGGCGTGGGCGAGCGCGATGTCGGAGAGCGACAAGCCGCGGTGCCAGAAGATGATGGTCTCGTCGTCGCGCTCGCGACCCGGCTTGAGGCCGGCGACAATCTGGCCCATCTCGGCGTGCAGCGTCTTCTCCGACAGCTTGCCGGCGTTGACGTGCGCCCGCAGGCTGCCGAACGGGCCGCCCTTGCACTGACCCCAATCGTCGACAACCAGCTTCTGTGCAATATCGGTGAGCGACAGTTCGACCGCGCTCATCGTTCCATAGGGCACGACAAAGGCGGCAGGCTTGATCCATTCCGTCTTCAGCAGCGGCTCGGGGGCATCGAGGCGCGAGGCCTCGACCACGATGTCGGCACCCTCGATGCAGGAGCGCCAGTCGTCGGTGGCGATTACCTTCTTGCCGAGATCCTTCTCCAGGCGCCGGGCGAAGCCGTCGCGGCTTTCCGGCCGCTTGGAATGGACGCGGATCTCATCGAAGTGGAAGAGATGGTCGAGCAGGCGGACGTTCCAGTAGGACGAGCCGCGTGCGCCGACATGGCCCAGCACCCTGGAATTCTTGCGGGCGAGGTACTTGGCGCCGACCGCCGTCATCGCCCCGGTGCGCATGTCGGTGATGCCGGCGCCATCCAGGATGGCCTGGGGCGCACCGTTGCGCGGATCGAGCAGCAGGACGACGCCGAGCTCGGAGGGATAGCCAAGCTTGTAGTTGTCGACGAAGTCGCCCACCACCTTGATGCCCGCGCGATCGACCGGCGCGTTGATCGCGCCGCGCAGCACGTTGAAGTGACCGTTCGACTGGCCGGGCGCGAGATGAACGCGCGGCTCGATGACGGTCTGGCCGCGGCCCTGGGCACCGAGACTGGTCTCGATCGCAGCCAGGATCTCGTCGTCGGTGAGCGCCAGCTCCTCGATATCGAGGCGGTTGAGGAAAGTGATGTAGATTGGCGGCATGAAGGTGTCCGTTGTGAAGCGCGACGCGAGAGGACTATATCGGGAGCAGCCATGATCGCGAATGCCCGCATGTACTGCGTCACACCGTCTGTCGCGGCGCTGTGGCGCAGCCTGCTCGGCACGATCCTGGCGGGCACCGACATGCGCGTCGAGATCGTCGATCATGCGCCGCCGGCGCCGATCTCCGAGTTGTGGCAGCGGCCCGACAAGGCGGCGGTTTTCATGTGTGGCCTGCCATGGAGCCTCGCCTCGCCGCAACCCGGCCTGGTCGCCGCCCCCGTTCCGTCGCCGGAGACCTTTGCGGGCCAACCCTGCTACTGGAGCGACATCGTCGTGCGCGCCGACAGCCGGTTCCAGGCGATCGAGCAGACGTTCGGCCATCGCCTTGCGCTCACCACGCCGGAGTCGCAGTCGGGCTACGCCGCGCTGCTGCATGCGCTGATGCCTTATGGCGGCAGTACGCCGCTCTATCGCGAGATCGTCGAGCCGCGTTTCACGCCGCTCGGCGCGCTGACCGCGGTGATCGAGCGCAAGGCCGAGGTTGCGCCGATCGATTCCTATGCCTTTGCACTCCTGTCGAAGCACGCGCCCGACCTGACCGGGCAGGTCAGGGTCATCATGCGAACCGAACCGACGGCAATCCCGGTGCTGGTCGCGACCGGCCCGACTTTACCTGGGATCGCCGCCGCCTTCCTCCGGGCGCACGAGGCGCCGGCTGCCGTGCAGTTGATGGACCAGCTCCTGATCGACCGCTTCGCCCGACCCGAGAGCGGTGCCTATGACGCCCTGAGAGACCGGTTCCGGACGATGGCGGCGTTCTGGAGACAGTATCCGTTGGCGGCGAAGGCCCATCCCCTGTTTGCTGCCGAGCTCGCGACGTCAGGAAACGCGGAATGACGACGGATGAAGCCATCGACCTGTCGCGTACCTTTGCTCTTTCATCCTAGGGTGACAGAATGGACACCGGGTTGGTTCGACGTAAACCCATCACGCCCTAGGGTCCGGAGGCACAAACGCCGAGGACACGATCGATGACGGCGGCGGCGCCCTTCAGATCGAAGGTCATCGGCTGGCCAAAGGTGGATGCGCCAACCGAGACGCTGTCCATCGACTTGAGCTGGCCCACGATGCCTGGAACCGGCTCGCCGTCGAAATTGACTTGTTCCCGGATCGGGGCCTCGCCGGTCCTTCCGGCCGAAATGTATTCGCCGCGCAGATGTCGAACATCTTCGCTGTCGAAATAGGACGTCGCGCCAGAAACAAGACTTCTCTTGATGAAACGAAAAGTCAGCTCGATGGGTTTCTTCATCGTCGGCTCGGTCAACGATGCGCCGGCGGCCGACGGCCGATTGCGAAAGACGATCACCACGCGCTGTGCGGAGCCGTTGCAGTCGACGAAGAGCGCCGTCCCATTCGCGCCGGCAATTCTTGCTTCCGCGTCCGCACGGGTATTCCCGCGGAAATACCAGCCCTTGTTGAGCATGTCGTCTATTCGGGTGCCCGACACTTGTGCAGACGCAGGCAGCGCTGCCAGGAGAAAGAATCCGCCGAGAAGCAATCGTCCAATGGCCGTCATCTCGAACTCCAACGTTTGAACGACAGCGCGTCGGCACGGCACCGGGGCAGCGGCGATCGAGCCACTGTTCTCCCTCACTTCCGCGCAGTTGACGCTGTTTGCCGGTCAATGTCTTCGACGACATTGACGAGAGCGTAGCAGAAAATGATCGACCGCGCCGTCCGATCCCAGTCTTGCTTGTTCCGCTCAATGCCCCAGCATCTTGGCGCGCACCCGGATCAGATGGCCGCGAATCGCCTGCGCTGCCGCTGGCGCATCGCGCGCCCGCAGGGCCTCGGCGATCTGGCGATGCTCGGCCTGATAGCGGCGCCACTTCTCCGGGTCGGTGCTGCCCTGCTTCACCTTCAGCCACGGTGTCTTGTGGCGCACGCCGGTCACGGCGCCGTAGATCGCGAGGGCGAGGTTGTTGTGCGTCGCTGCGATCAGGCTCTGGTGGAAGGCGCGATCCCAGTGCTCCCAGTCTTCCCACTGCGTGGCCGCATCGCCGCGATCGACGCAATCGACGATGGTCTGCAGGTCGCTTTCGCTGCCGTGTAGGGTGATGGCCTCGGCAAGGCCCGGCTCGAAGGCGATGCGGAACTCCAGGAGTCGCGCCGGACTGACATCCGCGAGTTTCAGTCCCTCGACGCCGCGAACACCGGAGAGCTCGGCGGCCACCATCGTGCCGCGCCCGACATGGCGGGTGATCCGGCCTTGTGCAGCTCGCCGAGCGCACTGCGCACGACATTGCGCGACGCGCCCAGCTGCACGGAGAGCGCGCGCTCGGTCGGCAAGCGCTCGCCGGGCCTCAGCCGGCCCTCGTCGATCTGGCGCTCCAGGAGAGCGCACGACTGATCGACCAGCCGGCGCGCGCGCGGGCGCGCCGATTGGTCGGCTGCGCGCCAAGGTCGAAGGGCCCGTCCATCAGTTCCTTCCAGCGATATGCCGCGCACTGGCGCCCGTGAGATCGGCGTCGGGCCGCAAGATCTTGTCGCAGGCTGGCACAACTCGCTGGATAGGCCGCCAAGGCGGCCGAACCGCCACACGGAACAGATGCGACATCGCGGCTCCCTTTCGCGACAACCGGTCATTTGCGTATGTTGGTCGGGAGGCAGCTCAGGGGACGAGAGCTCAATGGCGTCAAGCGCGGGAAATGCCAGGTCCGGCGGGAGCACCCCCTTCGATGCGATCGTCATCGGCGCGGGCATCGCGGGGCTCTATCAGCTTTATCGGTTGCGCGAGCTCGGCCTCTCGGTCCGGGTTTTCGAGACCGGCAGCGGCCTCGGCGGCACCTGGTACTGGAATCGCTATCCCGGAGCGCGCTTCGACTCGGAGAGCTATACCTATGGCTACTCTTTTTCCGAGGAACTGCTGGCGGAATGGAACTGGAGCGAACA
>Ga0310811_10014728_pt1 | contig 10213 bp, 8 predicted proteins | sample YCmetagenome_FD_207642 | JGI IMG/M metagenome (GOLD analysis project Ga0310811, IMG submission 207642) | Soil microbial communities from experimental microcosm in Duke University, North Carolina, United States - YC | ecosystem: Engineered > Artificial ecosystem > Soil microcosm > Unclassified ... | reverse complement strand
CTCGATGCAGCGAGCATTGCGGAGATCGTCCAGACTCAATATCCAGTTGGCATCGTGCAGAACTGCACTTTCCTTCGCCGTGGCTTCAATGATATTTACGAGGTTCGATTATCCGACGGCAAGCGGCGGATTGCCCGACTCAACGCACTACGCGCTCGCGGTTTGCCAAACATCCACTACGAACTCTCGCTTTTACAACACCTCAAAGCGGGGGGTGTTGCCGTCGGTGCACCGCTCCACGCCAATGACGGGAGTCTGACCATCGATGTGCTTGCACCTGAAGGACGCCGTGCCTTCGCGCTGTTTGACTTCCTGGAAGGGATCCCGCCCGGCGAAAGTCTTGGTGACATCGCGCTGACAGGTGCGGAGCTCGCACGTATCCACTCAGTAGGCCGGTCGTACGACGGCCCGAAAAGCAGGTATCAGCTGGACGCGGATCATCTTGTATCGAAGCCGCTTGCTCGGATCCTGGCACTTGAGCACGTGGATTCAGATGTCAAAGAGAGGCTCGATCAAGCGGCGGCTTCGCTAATTCAGTCGCTTGCCGGATCCTCGCTGTCGATCGTCGCGTGTCATGGCGACTGCCATGGCGGTAACTCGTTCGCTTTTGAAGAGACCACCGGCCGACGCCGAGCGTCGTTCTTCGACTTTGACGACTGCGGACCAGGATTCCTGGCTTACGACCTCGCAGTCTTTCTGTGGGCAACGATGCTTGGCCGAAATCTGCTGGAACCAGACGAAAAGTTGTTGGCGCGATGGTCAGCGTTTATCGAAGGATACCGGGAATTCAACGGCATTCCGGAGCCTGACTATGCTGCCATCGGGTCTTTTGTCTCGATACGTCAATTCTGGTTCATGGGCGAATACGCGGGGAATGTCGACCGCCACGGCACTCAGGCAATACCATCGCGCTGGTTCAGGCAGATGGCTGACCTGCTAATAAAATGGCAAGCCCTTGTCACACCGACTTAGCGCGTCAAACAATTTATTGACCAGGTTGTTGCTTCGCATCCGGCGGTTTCGTACTGTCATCAGGGGAAATGCTGTGTGCGCTGCCTTTGGACGCATCCCGGTACCCTTCCATATTTCCGCTCCACATCGCGGTGGTCCACGGGCTAGACACGGGCTCGCTGTGATAAGTCATCCCCGATGTCGCAGCGCCATGGGCGCCGCCACCACCACTTCCGCCGTTTCCATTTCCCCCTTGCGCAAACGTCGCGCACGGTGCGCAAAGCGCGATTGAAGTAATGCGCGACAATAAGGTCTTAAGCATCTGAAGTTTCATGTCACTAACCTCCAGGAACATTCCGCGTGTGACCGGGCTGCGTATGAGCTGATATCGACGCGAAATCGAAATTACCCATCCGTGAGCACTTTTAAAGCCAAGGGATTAACCGGCGAGGTCTTCACGGACCCGATCGCAACGGCCGAGTAATTCATGCCGCTGGACACTGCAAGGCTTGCCTGTATCGCCGTGGTCGATGTGCCCGTGGCGTTCACCTGAACATTGTATGTGCCGGCGGGCAGCGTCAGATAACTGCTGATTGTTCCAAAAGGCACGTTGGTTAGCACGATCTGGCCATTTACCAGTATGTCGACAGGTCCGGCGTCTGGCGCTGCGTGGATCACACGAACTCTGGCCTGTCCCGCGGGCGCAGCGGACGTTTCGTCTGTGGCAAGCAACGCCTCGAGATTGGCGACAAAATTCGCCGCGATCGCGGTGTATGCCGCTCCGCTGGCCAGATTGGGCTTCACGTCGATAACCGTTGTCGCAGTACCTGCAGCGTTCACCTTGATCTCGCGCGCGCCGGCAGCGACGCTCAGGTATGAAGAGACCGTCGGGTAGGCAACGTTGTCCAGAACCTTGGTGCCATCGACATACACGTCCACGTTGGGCGCATCAGGAGAGGCGTGCAGCACACGCAGGCGCGCCGGTGAAGAATTGTCGCCGCCCCCACATGCGGTGATAACGACACTCAACAAAACCACGCCAAGCAAACTGAGAACGCGTCGCATCGCAGCCACCCTGTGTGTCGAAGATAGTTACAGTCCCGCCGGGATCGGCAGGGTTCAACGCCGATGATTCGGTGTTGCAACCATTTTTGACCAGCTTAGAGTTCACACGGGCCAACGGAAAGAGCGAATCTGAGTCAAAAGCGAGACAACTGTAGAGCGTGCGACGGGAACAGTCTCTACGTCAGGCCGTGCCGACGCCCACTGGTGGCACGGCACGACGACCGAGTCGTCAAGGACCCGCGCAGCATTGAGTAAAAAGACATGTCGTATGATGAATCTGCATCCGCTGACGCAGAAAAGCGCTTCGTTTCTTGTACAACATTGCTTAAACTTGGAATTCGGCAATCTCGTCTTGTCAGCAACGCAAATGGAAACATCTCGCGTATCCGAGCGTGTGCCGCGCTACCGCATCGGAGCGGTTGCGCAATTAGCCAATTTGCCCGTCGGGACATTGCGTGTGTGGGAACGCCGCTACGGGGTGGTGTCGCCAGCAAGGTCCGCCTCGGGGCACCGGTTTTACAGCGAAGCGGATATTCATCGTGTCGCACTTCTCAAGAACCTCGTCGATCGAGGTCATGCAATCGGGTCGATCGCAAAGCTCGATGCGCAGCAACTCGAGCGACTCGCGTTCATGCACATTGACCGAGCCCCCGCCTTGCCTACACCGGAAGCGTGTACCGACGTCCAGATGGTGGTCGTCGGCACGGCCATGGCAAGAAGGATTCAGAAGAGTCTTTCAACGTTACCGCAAGCTCCGCTGATCGTCCCAACGGTGTTCGACAACATGACACAGGCGTTCGCCAATCCCCCTGTTCGCCGCGCCGACCTGCTCCTGTTGCATCTGCCATCGCTTCATCCTGACGATGTTGGCCGTGTGCTGACTTTGAGCGCTTCCTGTCATGCCACGAGGGTCGCGGTTATTTACGCTTTCGCCGCCGAGCACACTGTCGAACATCTCAAACAGGTTGGAGTGCACACGCTGCGGGAACCGTTCAATTGGCCCGACACCTCGCGCATAATTCTTGACCTCTTAGGTACGCGAATTGATGACCTGGCGGTCGATGCACTGAATTACAGTCCACCGGCGCCGCGACGTTATGCAGACGAGGTTCTGACAGGCATGGCGAACGCATCGACGACTATTGCCTGTGAATGTCCGCGGCATCTGGCCGACATCATCATGCAGCTCTCTGCATTCGAGCGCTATAGCAATGAATGCATGGCGCGCACACCCGCCGACGCATTCCTCCATAGCTATCTTGCAAACGTGTCCGGTCGGGCCAGAGAGATGTTCGAAATTGCGCTCGGTCGCCTCGAGCAGGAAGAGCGATGGATTGCGAACAGGGCATGATCGCACCCTATCGTAGGCTTGCAGATATTCGAATGTCGCTTCCGCTCTGATACCAGCCACTGGCGATCGCGCGGCGGATGCAGTTCATCCACGCGCACGCGAAACGTGATTTTTCGAGGGCCAACGCGCGAGGCGAGCAACGCTTACTCTGCGTGCTCGTCGTCCATACCCAGGTATAGCAATCATGTACTCCGATGCCGTGGACAACGGTCGTCGTGAGACTAGACTTGAGTGACTCCGCACCCTTCACGTTATCTTTTAACAGGAGGGCAAAAATTAGACATCCGCAGGCTTCAAGCCACTTTTTCTGCCTCGGGGAAGCGATGTCTACGGTGACCTGTCTCATTACGCTTACCTTCTCTTTCAGCACAGGCAGTATCGCGGAGCCGACAGCAGCATCTGGCCCGCAAGGAGAAAGGTCGTAGAGCCAGGTCGTTAGATCACGCGTTTTCACTGCAGCGGCTGATAGTCGGCCGCCGGGAGCATAGATCATGACCAGGCGACAAGTAATTTCCCCGAAGACTAGTCAAGCTCTTTACGAGAATCACAGCTATTCGGCGGCTATCCGTGCAGGCGATCTGCTGTTCCTGTCCGGGCAGGTCGGCAGCCTTGAGGATGGCACGCCCGAGCCCAACTTCGCCAAACAGGTTCAGCTTGCCTTCGACAATCTCGCCGCTGTACTCGACGCCGCTGGTTGTACCCTCGACGATGTTGTCGACGTCACCACGTTCCATACCGATCTGAAGGGGCAGTTCGAAACCGTCCAGCCTATTCGCAGGAAGGCGTTCGGCAACGGACCACTCCCGAACTGGACTGCGGTCGGCGTAAACTTTCTTTCCGGTTTTGACTTCGAAATCAAGGTCATCGCGCGTATCCCCGGATCGACCTAATCCTTCGACGGGATGGACCACGGACGCGCTGTGGTGCCATGTTGAATCGAAGGCGTCGCCCGGCCCGTGAGCACGATACCGCCGGCCAGTCAGGATGGCGGTGGCAGAGCCCTCCGATCTCCCACGCGAGCGGGGCTGGACGCACGGTCGCTTGCCTGCTCGCGAGCGGTCGTTCGTGATGTCATCGGCGGCTGTCAGCAACGGGGCTGTTCATGCCAGTCGCGGTAGTCGGCCACTTTAGGTGCTGCCCCAGATACTCCGCGGTGCGGCTTTCCTTCGCGCGCACGACCTGGGCCGGTGTGCCGCTCGCCACGATCTTGCCGCCGGCACCGCCGGCGCCCGGGCCGACGTCGATAACCCAGTCGCTTTGTGCCGCGACCCGCATGTCGTGCTCCACCACGATGACGGTGTTGCCGGCGTCCACGAGGCCGTGGAGCTGCACCATCAGCCGGTCGACGTCGGCGGGATGCAAGCCCGTGGTGGGTTCGTCGAGGATATACAGCGTGTCGCCGCGTTGCGCGCGTTGCAGTTCCGTGGCGAGCTTGATGCGCTGAGCTTCGCCACCGGATAGTTCGGTGGCGGGTTGACCGAGCCGCAGATAGCCGAGGCCGATGTCATGCAGCACTTTCAGTGCGCGCATCACGCTGGCTTCGTCGGCGAAGAAATCGCAGGCGGCGTCGACGGTCAAGCCGAGCACCTCGGCGATGTTCTTCTCGCGCCATGTAACTTCCAGCGTCTGCGTGTTGTAGCGCGTGCCGCCACAGGTCGAGCACGGCGCATAGACGCTTGGCAGAAACAGTAGTTCGACGCTGACGAAGCCTTCTCCTTCACACGTCGGGCAACGGCCTTGCGCCGCGTTGAACGAGAAGCGGCCCGCGCCGTAGCGACGCTTGCGAGCCAGTGGCGTGTCGGCGAACAGCTTGCGCACGTGGTCGAAGAGGCCCGTGTAAGTGGCGAGGTTCGAACGCGGCGTGCGGCCGATCGGTTTCTGATCGACGCGCACGAGGCGGCGCAGCGCGTCCATGCCTTCGGCAATGCGGCCGCCGGTCGGCGCGCTCGCGCCCGCGAGCAACGGATCCTGCTCGTCGTCGTCGGGTTTTTCAAAAACGCGTCCAAGGTGGCTGGCGACCAGTTCCGGCAACGCCTGGCTCACGAGGCTCGATTTGCCCGAGCCCGACACGCCGGTGACGGCCGTCAGACAGCCGAGCGGAAACGCGGCGTCCAGCCCATGCAGATTATTGCGCGTGATGCCGACGAGCCGCAGCCAGCCGGCCGGTGCGCGCGTCGCGCGTGCGACGGGCGCGGGCGGCGCAAACAGATGCCGGCGGGTATGCGACGCTTCGACATTCGCGAGGCCGGCGGGCGGCCCACTATAGACCACATGGCCGCCAGCTTCGCCGGCCGCAGGACCGACATCGACGAGCCAGTCGGCGCGCCGCATCATCTGCAGATCGTGTTCGACGACAAACAGCGAATTGCCCGCGGCCTTCAGGCTCTGCAGCGCGCTGAACAGCGCTTCGCCATCTGCGGGGTGCAGGCCGGCCGAGGGCTCGTCGAGCACATACACGACGCCGAACAACTGCGACGACAACTGCGTGGCGAGTCGCAAGCGCTGCAGTTCGCCGGATGACAGGGTGGGCGTGCTGCGCTCCAGCGCGAGGTAGCCCAGACCCAGATCGACCAGAGTCGTCAGGCGTTCGAGCAACTCGGCTGCAATGCGTTGCGCGGCGACGCGTTTTTCCTCGGACAGGTTGGGCGTGCGCCGCACGTCGGGCGAGGCTTTATGCGCGGACCCGCCAGCAGCGACCCGTTTATCGACGGCATCGCGCATCGCGCGCCTGCTGAGCACGCTGCCTTTGCCGCCGTCTTTGCCCAAATGCGCGGCATCCGGCTCGGGCCATTCGCCGCGCGTGATCGGTTCGAGCATCTCGACAAGTCTGGCTAGCGGCAACTGAGCGAACGCGCCGATATCGAGCCCGGCGAATTTCACCGACAACGCTTCTTTCTTGAGCCGCTTGCCATGACAGGCCGGACAGACGCTGCCGATCATGAATTGCGACACGCGTTTTTTCATCAGCGCGCTTTGTGTGTTCGCGAACGTGTGCAACACATAGCGGCGCGCACCGGTGAACGTGCCTTGATAGCTTGGTTCGTCCTTGCGCTTGAGCGCGGCACGCGTTTCTTTCGGCGTGAGTCCGGCGTAGACGGGTACAGTCGGCTGTTCGTCGGTGAAAAGAATCCAGTCGCGATCTTTCTTTGGCAAATCGCGCCACGGTTTATCGACGTCGTAGCCAAGGGTCACCAGGATGTCGCGCAGGTTTTGTCCGTGCCACGCGGGCGGCCATGCAGCGATGGCGCGCTCGCGAATGGTCAGCGAGTCGTCGGGCACCATCGATTTTTCGGTGACCTCGTATATGCGGCCGAGTCCATGGCAAGTCGGACACGCGCCTTGCACCGTGTTCGGCGAGAAATCCTCGGCGAACAGCATGGGCTGCTTCGGCGGGTAGTCGCCCGTGCGCGAATAGAGCATGCGCACGAGACTCGACAGCGTGGTCACGCTGCCAACCGACGAGCGCGCGCTCGGTGTGCCGCGCTGCTGCTGCAACGCGACCGCGGGCGGCAGGCCTTCGATGGCGTCCACTTCGGGCACGCCGACCTGCTCGATCAGGCGCCGCGCATACGGCGCGACCGATTCGAAATAGCGCCGCTGCGCTTCGGCGTACAACGTGCCGAATGCCAGCGACGATTTGCCCGATCCGGACACGCCGGTGAAGACGACCAGCGCATCACGCGGAATCTGCACATCGATGTTTTTCAGATTGTGTTCGCGAGCGCCGCGCACCCGCACGAAGCCGGTGAACGCGGGCTCCCCGGATGGCGTCGGCGTCGGGTGAGCCTGGTTGTGGATGGGGTCCATATCGATGAGGGGCGAATAGGCATGGCCCTTTGGGGCCAACGCTGGTGAAATTGCACGGAACATGCCCGAAGGCCATATGGCGATGATGCCAGTGAAGGCGGGGCGCGCGCACCCCTGTCGATCCAGCACGACCACCTATTCTTGAGCGCCGATCGCGCAGAGTGCGGTGGCGACGGCAAAGGCTTTGGCTTCACCACTCCGGACAGTTGGCGGCCTTCGGTTATACTGTCACAGTAGTTCGCTTCGCACAGCACCGAAAAAACGTGTGTTGGTTCTTCGCGAATCCTTTCCTTAGATCGATAGTCCGGCGATAACGGTGTTTGCTGGACTCTACACCCGACCCGCATCGGACCGGTATTTCGGGCCGCCGCGTCTGACCCGTCTCCTCACGTACCCCGTCCGCCGCCAGGACAGGGCGGTGTCCAGAATTCCCTGGTGGCAAGGGCTGCCAAATAAAGCTCAGGTTTGCCAGTACCGCACGAGTGCGTGTCGATCGACGCTCGCGGGCGCTTCCTCAATGCAGCATCCGGGACCACGTCCCGCCAATTGATCAGGAACTTTGAATGGCCAAAGAAGAACTGCTGGAACTCGACGGTATCGTTGACGAAGTACTACCAGACAGCCGCTACCGCGTCACGCTCGACAATGGGGTGGTAGTAGGAGCGTACGCGTCGGGTCGCATTCGCAAGAATTACATTCGCATCCTCGCGGGCGATCGGGTAACGCTGGAACTCTCGATGTACGACCTGACGAAAGGACGAATCAATTTTCGACATAAGGATGAGCGGAGCAGTGGCGCAACGAAAAAAGCGGCATTTCGCCGTCGTTGATGGCGCGATACGCGGCCGTCGGCCGTGAGTTTTACCTGTTCCAGGACGATGCGTGCACGTCCACATCACCATTCGCCATTGCTGCGGCAGCCCCAAGCGAGGAAAACATTGACCACTTTAGTTCTGAAACCCGACGAGCCCGTAGAGGTTGCATTACGCCGTTTTCGTCGCGCAATCGAGCGCACCGGCTTGATTCCGGAGCTTCGTGCACGGACAGCCTATGAAAAGCCGACCACAGAACGCAAGCGGAAAAAGGCTGCCGCTGTGGCACGCCTGCGCAAGCAGATCAAACGGTCATTGCCGCCGAAAAAGCAGTACTGACCGGGAACTACCGGGGAGCCATGCTGGAAGCGGCACGTCTAGTGCCCAGCCGGGTATCTCGCGTAACCTCTTCCGCAGTAACGGCGGTTACAGCGCGTCGTGGCGATCCCGACGCGCCATTTGACGACATTGACAAAGATCAGTACTTCATCGCCGCATTCAGACTCGCGATGGCCGCAGCGTTCAGGCGGATCTGACGGCTGCTGCACTCATCACCATCCTTACCGGGGCTTCGTCAGATCCTGCCCAATTGCGGCGACGACTGCCTGCTCGCAATCCTTAAGACCTGCGACCGACTGATCGAACTGGTCGATCAAGGTGCCGAAGCTGCCATAGCGATATTTTTCGTCCGCTTCGACATGCACAGAGTTGGCCTTGATGTCCCAGCCGCACGCGAATGTCTTGAAGTACATGTCTTGCCTGGACTTCGAGTCGAGCAGCCGGGCGCGGACCACGACATGCGGAACGAAATCGCTCGATTCCGGCGGAGACACGTAGCCAAACGAAGTAATCCACACGGCCAGGATGGCGTCGGCGTCGGTCTTGATATCGGAAAAATCGTCGGACTTGCCGTCACTCGTGAGTTTGGCGCGCTGGTCATGCAACGGAACAATTTGATAGCCGTTACTGGACAGTCGCGTTGTCAGGCTATCGCTAACGACGGGCGCAAAGGCAATCTTTTCGCTTGCTACGCGCTGCGTGTAGGTACTCGTATGATTGGCGTTGATGCCACCTTGGACCAGTCCACCAATCAATCCAAATGCGCCAGCGGCACCGCCGAGGTTGACCACGCTCTCCCCGTGCGGTTCGGTGACGTCGAGCATAGCGATCGAATGGAGCTTTACACGGTTGTCGGTGGCGAGATCTGTTTTCGGGAGTGAAGTACAGCCCGCAAGTACCGTTGCTGCGACGATAAAGCCCGCGACTGAAGAAGTTGAAAGTATTTTGTTATACATGTCTTTTTATTTGTGAATTGAGAGTGCAAACCCCGTTGGCCTGTTTAACGGCGCTGTTTGCGTGAACTTTAAGTTTCTGGCTGCGGTGCGGCACTCTCAATGCTTGACGATGCGCTATGACTCGATGGCCCCCCCTCGGTGAGCGAGACGTTCTAACGCCGGATCGCCGTCGACATCACCGCGCTCGCCGCGCACAGACCCGCAACGATCGGAAAGATCACCGAGGTCTGATGCGTCGCGTCGATCACGTGTCCGATCACCGGTTCGCCGATGCCTGCGAAGAGATACGACATCGTGTTGAGCACGCCGGTCGCGGTGCCCGCCGCGCGGCGGCCGAAGATGTCGGGGCACAGCGCCCAGAACGACGACGCCGGGCCAAACGTGAAAAAGCCGCACGCGAACAGCAGCATCACGCCGATCACGCTGCCGTGCGGGGCGAACAGCATGCAGATCGCCGTCACCGAGGCGATCACCATGTACCAGACGATCGCGAGATAGCGGCGGCCCTTGAAGAGCGCATCGGAGATCCAGCTATTCGACAGCGAGCCGAGCGCCATGCCGACCGGCAGCGCGATCGTGATCCACTTCGGATCGATCAGCGCCGACGACGCCTTCCAGTCGCTGCCGAGGAAATGCACCGGCACCCATACGACCAGCGCATAACGCGCCGCGTTCTGGAAACCGATTGCGAGCCCGATGACGTAGAGCCGCCAATTGCGCATCACGAGCGCGTAGCGTTGCGCACTGGTGAGATCGTCGCTGGCATCGGTGCAAGCGGCGGCGCTGTCGCGATCGTTTTCATGCGTCGCTTCCGGCTTCTCCGCGACGAACAGCAACAGCACGACCGCGCCGAGCAGCATCGACAGCGGCGCGAGCCGGAAAATCCACTGCCAGCCGAGATGCAGCGTGCCGAGGATCAACACCGGCAACAC
>Ga0310811_10014727_pt1 | contig 10213 bp, 8 predicted proteins | sample YCmetagenome_FD_207642 | JGI IMG/M metagenome (GOLD analysis project Ga0310811, IMG submission 207642) | Soil microbial communities from experimental microcosm in Duke University, North Carolina, United States - YC | ecosystem: Engineered > Artificial ecosystem > Soil microcosm > Unclassified ... | reverse complement strand
GATGCCGGTGCAGCAACGCGGTCCGGCACCGATTCGCCAGAATGCTCATGACCCACGTGCGAAAGCGCATCTGCTCGTCGTAGCGCGCCAGCGCGCGGTGCGCGCGCACGAACGCTTCCTGCGTCACGTCCTCGGCGTCCTCGCGATTGCCTAACATTCGGCTCGCGAACCGCAGACACGCAGGCGCATGCCGGTCCACCAGCAGGGCGAACGCCGCCGGGTCTCCTGCCAGCACCGCGCGGACGAGCATCGCATCCGTCATCTCCACCGGGTTGGTACCTTCACACCCGGTCGGGCGTCACGCCGCACCAATCAGGGGACGTCGATGATGCCGGTCGTGCCGCCGAAATCATCAGCGACGGCGGGCGTGCCGGGCGGCGCGAACCACGGACCATCATTCACGCGGAGACTAACGTGGTGCACACCCGGCGCGAGGGAGATCGTCGCACGCCACCGCCCGTGTCCATCTTCCGCGAGGTTGATCGGCGTCCACGCGTTGAAGTCGCCGGAGAGCTGCACCATCCCCGCCTGCGCCGCGGCGTACGTGAGCGTGAAGCGGCGCCCGCCATCGGACCGCACCGTGAACGCGCGGATCGGCGCCGGCGGCTTCGAATCTGTCGGGGGGGATCCTTGCCTTGGTTGCACACGGAGACCCACGCTCACGAACCTCGAGCTCGGGATGCCGAGTCCGATGCGCGCCGGCGATGTCCCGGCGGCGAACTGCAAGCCGAAGCCATGTGGAAGATCGATGCTGCCGCCGGCCTGCGCCCACATCGCGGCCGGAAACGATGCGACTGCCGGCCGAGCACCGACGACGGCCTCGAGGCGCACGCGGCCTGCGACCCATTGGGCGCCCGCCTCGAGCTCCGACCAGACGCGCATGCCGGACGGTGTGCCGGCGTGTCGGATCGTGTCGACCCTGGCGCCGTGATACTGCACCCATCCGCTGTCCGTGGGGATGGAGTCAACCAGGACCTCGACTGTGTCGAAGGTGCCGGGCTGCCCCGCGAATCGCAGCGCGTGCTCCGCGAGGCCGAGTCGAAGGGTGATCGGCCCGATCGAGTGCCACGCCGCCGCCCGCAGCGCGAATACCGGCGACAGGGAATCGGCTTCCACCGTCCGTTGGGCGAAGAGGCCGAGCGATGCGCCGCCAGCATCGGTGCCGGCGACCGCCATCGTGCCTAACGAGAGCAGGGTGCGCGGCGCGGACCACGACATGTTGCGTCCCACGCCGGCGTCGGCGCTCACGCGCACCGGGCCCGTCGTGATCGGGACCACGGATAACCCGACGTTCGCGCCGGCCGCGTACTGCGCCGCGGCGGGACGCGCCATCGAGATCGCGCTCACCGCGAGAGCGGCCGTCACGAGGGGAAGGGCGTGTCGAGACACTTGCGGCATGGCGAGTCCTCCGGTTCGCACCGACGTCCGGCAAGCATGTCGCCGTCGAGCGCGGCGGGCAAGCGGTCACGGCGATGTCGCACCGCGCACCCGCGCGGATGTACTACCCTCGCATTGCCGCGTCGCGTCACATCGCGAAACCTCGTTCCACCGGAGGCCGTAGGGGAACCAGTCGACTCTCGCTCGCGAACTCCTCTGCCGCGGGGCTCCCCATGGATGCGATCCTGCGCGATGTGCGCTATGGCTTCCGATCTCTCATCAAGAGCCCGGGGCTCACGTTCGTCGCCACTCTCGCCCTTACGCTCGGCATCGGTCTCACGACCATCATGTTCAGCATGGTGTACGGCGTGATCATGAAGGGTCTGCCGTACCGAAACGGCGACCGCATCGTCGAGGTCTTCCGGTACAACCAGACACGCGCCTCCAATCACATGGCCGTGCCGATCGGCGACTACGTCGACTTCAAGAATCAGCAGCACTCGCTTGCCCCGTTGGGCGCGTACTACTCGGGCACGGTGAACGTCAGCGGCAAGACGCAGCCGGAGCGGTACACCGGCTCGTTCGTCACCGCGAGTGTGTTCGACGTCACGGGCGTGCAGCCGGTCCTCGGCCGCACGTTCCGGCCCGGCGAAGACGGTCCCGCCGGCGAGAAGGTGGCCGTGATCAGCTATCCCGTGTGGCAGAGCGAATTCGGCGGCAGCCCCAGTGCGTTAGGCGCCGTGCTGCGCGCCAACGGCGTGCCGTACACGGTGGTGGGCGTGATGCCCGAGGGATACGACTTCCCCGACAACGCCCGCATCTGGCTTCCCCTGCAGATGGATCCCGTCGCCACCAAGCGCGGTGACGGCCAGTGGCTGACGGTGGTTGGCGTTCGCAAGCCCGGCGTCTCGCTGTCGCAAGCGGCGGCGGACTTTTCGGCGATCGCCCGACGTCTGCAGCACCAGTACCAGGCAACCAACAACAACATCGACGCCGGGGTGCAGGGCTTCGTGGAGGCGGAGCTCGGACAGGATCCCCCGCGCCTCTTGTACACCATGTTAGGCGCGGTGTTCTTCGTGCTGCTCATCGCATGCGCGAACGTGGCCAACCTGTTGCTCGACCGCGCCGCGCACCGCACCAAGGAAGTCGGGATCCGCACGGCACTCGGCGCGTCGCGGGCGGCGGTCGTGCGCCAGTTTCTCACCGAGGCCCTGGTGCTCTCGTTAGGCGGAGCGGTATTCGGCGCCGTGGCTGCCTATGCGGGCATCGCCGCGTTCAACCGCGTCCTGTACGCGTCGACCGACGTCCCCTTCTACATCGACGTTCGCCTCAATGCGCCGGTCCTGGCCTTCGCCATCGGCATGGCCGGCCTGGCGGCGATGTTCTCCGGCCTGCTGCCCGCCATCCAATCGTCGCGCACCGACATCAACGAGGTCTTGAAGGACGAGACGCGCGGTTCCTCGAGCTTACGCATCGGCAAAGTGAGCCGCGTGCTGGTGATCTTCGAGATCGCCCTGTCGTGCGGACTCCTCGTCGCCGCGGGACTCACGATCAAGAGCGTGACCAATCTGCGGTCGATGGACCCGGGGTTCCGGACGAGCCACGTCTTCACGGCGCGCGTCGGCTTCCCGGCGACGTACACCGACACGGCGATGCAGCGCCAGTTCTATCAGAATCTTCGCGAGCGTCTCGAGGAGATCCCCGGCGTGCGAATGGCCGCGATCACGTCGGGGCTCCCGGGCGTCCAGTCCGACGGCGGCTCATTCGAGGTCGAGGGCGGCACCTACGCCAGCGACAACGACGTGCCTAACGCACGATCGTATTCGGTGTCGCCGGGGTTCTTCGAGACGTTCGCGATCCGGATTCTGCAGGGACGCGGGATCACGTCCACCGATCGGACAGACGGGTCGGCGGTCGCCGTGGTGAACCAGGCATTCGCCGACAAGTATTTCGCTGGACGCGACGTGCTCGGCCGCCGGATTCGTCAGGGTGGCCGGGAGAGCAAGGAGCCCTGGATGACCGTCGTCGGCGTCGTGCCCACGACATTCTCCGGCGATCAAAACGAGCCGAGGGTGCCGGCGTACTTCGTGCCGCTCTCGCAGCATCACGCGAACTTCGTCAGCATGGCCGCGGTCACGGACGGGCCGCCGATGGCCATCACGTCGCAGGTCCGCGGCGTCGTTGCGTCGCTCAATCCGGATCTGGCCATCTATTGGACCTACGGGATGGACGAAGCCATGGCGCGCAAGGTGTGGTTCATCCGCGTGTTCGGCACGATGTTCATGATGTTCGGCGCCATCGCGCTGTTCCTGGCGGCGATCGGCCTCTACGCGGTGATGTCGTTCTCGGTGAGCCGGCGGGCGCGCGAGGTGGGCATCCGCATGGCGTTAGGCGCCCAGGCGCGCGACGTGATCCGCATGATCTTCGGGCAGGGTGTGCTGCAGATCGGGATCGGCGTCGTCGCCGGCCTGGCGTTCGCGACCACGCTCGCGCAGTTCCTGAGCGTGATCCTGTTCCAGGTGCAGCCGCGCGATCCGGTGATTTTCGCCGGCGTTGCGGTGGTGCTCGCGGTCACCGGCCTCGCCGCCTGTCTCATCCCGGCGCTGCGCGCGACCGCCGTCGACCCGCTCACGGCCCTGCGGGCGGAGTAAAGCGGCGTCGCCTAACGGACGCGGGTGAACACCGCGTTCACCGGAACGTGCGCGCCGGCGAATCCGCCCGACATGCCGGTGAGCGTCATGCCTAACGAATCGGCGCGTGCCTGCACGGACCGCACGAATGCACGCGTGACGAAGTCGTCGGGCTGCAGTGTCACCACTCCGCCCTGGACCGTGTACGTACCCGAGCCCGTGAGCACGTGGGGGTCGGGGCCGGGCGAGAAGCCGGGGATGGGGATGGGCAGCGACGGCGCTTTGGTCCAGCGCACCGTCACCTTGTCGGTGTAGCTGCTGTCCGCGGCGAGCGTGATACGCGCGCTGTCCACCGTGCCCGCGACCTCCGAGCCGGCGAGCAGAAACTTGAACGGGATCGGGGGCCGAGCCGCTGCGGCACGCGAGAGGATGTACGCGCCGGCGGGAATGGCGGAGCGGTGCGTCGACGCGCCAGTAGCAGCAGTGGCGGCGACGAGGCACAGTGCAGGGGCAATCGCGAATCGAAGGCGCATGTTGGGAATCTGTGGTTGAAGCACCATCAAGATACACGCGCAGCGGCGCAGGGTTCGCAATGCCAGCCGGCCGCCTCGATCCGGTAGCGGACGCGGCCGCTGGTCCCACGCTCCCCTTGACGTCCTGAGGAAGCCGTCGCATACTCGGCTCACCTAGACGTTCTAAGCGAGGGAGACTACCGTGGAGCCCGGATCCGTCGCCTTACTGCAAGGCACGCTGGACGTGATCGTGCTCAAGACCCTGAGCTGGGGACCGATGCACGGCTTCGGCATCGCGCGCTGGATCCAGCAGACCACCGACGATGCGCTGCGCGTGGAGGAGGGCTCGCTCTATCCGGCGCTCTATCGCATGGAGAATCGCGGTTGGGTGCGCTCGCAGTGGCGCATGACGGACAACAACCGCCGCGCGAAGTACTACAGCCTCACGGCCAGCGGACGGCGCCAACTCGAAGCGCAGTGCAGCTCGTGGTCGGCGTTTTCTCTCGCCATGTCGCGCATCATGGACGCCACGCGCCAACCAGCCTAACGGTCAACGCCCATGCCTGACGCCGCGCAAAACGAGCCCCGGTGGCGCCGGTACCTCCGCTTCTGGCGGTCGGACCCCGCCGCCGACGTGTCGGACGAGCTCCGCTTCCATCTCGAGTCGCGCATCGCCGAGAACCTCTCGACCGGTATGACAGCGGACGAAGCCCGGCGCGCCGCGGCGGAACGGTTCGGTGACGTCGGGGCCGTCGAACGCTCGCTCGCCTCGCTTACCCGCGAGCGTGAGACGGTCGACCGGCGCGTCGCATGGCGACAGATAATCCTCCAGGACCTCCGGTACGCGGTGCGCCAGCTCGCGCGCAGTCCCGGGTTCACCACGGTCGCGGTGCTCACGCTTGCGTTAGGCATCGGCGCCAACACGGCCATCTTCAGCGCCGTGTACAGTGTGCTGCTGCGGCCGCTGCCCTACGCGCACGCGGACCGACTCGTGGACGTGCGCGAGGGCGCCATCGGTGGCGGCTCGATGAATGTGACTGCCGGCAACTACGACGTGTGGCGACACCGATCCCCACAATTCGCCGCGTTAGGCGGCTACCAGTATGGGGCGTACACGCTCACGGGGCTCGGGGCGCCGCAGCGACTGCTCGGCTTCCAGGCGTCGTCCGAGTACTGGCGCGCGCTCTACATTCCGCCGCTCCTCGGCCGCTACTTCGGCGCTGCCGAAGACCAAGCCGGAGCTCCGAACGTCGTGGTCCTGTCGTACGCGCTGTGGTCGTCCACATTTGCGTCGGACCCGCACATCGTGGGTCGGCCGATTACGCTCAACGGCAATGCGTACACCGTGATCGGCGTCGCGCCGGCCGCGTACGCCTTGACCGCAACGGCGCCTGCGTTCTGGGTGCCGCTCGCGCTGACACCCCAGCAACGCGCCGAGCATGCGGACCACGAGCTCGCGGTCGTCGGCCTCGTGCGCGATGGCGTCGCGATTCCCGATGCCGTCCGCGAGTTGAGCGCTGTGCAGCGGGAGCTGGCGCGCGATTATCCGCACGGCGAAATCGATGGCACCATCGTCGCACGTCCGTTGCGCGACTCGGTCGTCGGCGCGGTGCGGCCCTTGATGCTGGTGTTGTTCGGCGCCGTCGGGCTCGTGCTGCTCATTGCGTGCGGCAACGTGATGAATCTGCTGCTCGCGCGTGCGGCGGTCCGCCGCAAGGAAGTGGCGATCCGCAGTGCCCTGGGTGCGGGGCGCGCGCGTCTCGTGGCGCAACTGCTCATCGAGAGCGTGCTCCTCGCCGGGTTAGGCGGTGTGGTTGGCATCGGTGTGGCCGTGCTCGGCCTGCGCGCGCTGCTCCGCGTGAGCCCGGCCGGGGTGCCGCGGCTCTTCGACGCGACGCTAAACGCCCCGGTGCTGGTGTTCGCCGCGGTCGTCGCGCTGGCGTGCGGCATCATATTCGGCGTATGGCCGGCGCTGCGCGCCACGGGCGTCGATCTCCAGCAAACGCTGCGCGAGGGATCACGCGACGCCAGTTTGGTGGTCCCCGGATCGATGCGCACAGTACTCGTCGTTGCCGAAGTGTCGCTCGCGCTCGTGCTCCTCGTTGGCGCGGGATTGCTCGTGCGCAGCGCCGTTGCCCTTCAGCGCGTGTCGCCGGGGTTCGATCCGCACGGGCTGCTCGTGGCCCGCATCGCACTGCCGGAGTCGCGTTATCCGACCGACAGCTCCGTGACAGCGGGATTCCAGCGCATCGTCGAGGCAGTCCAATCGGTGCCGGGAGCCGCGTCGGTGTCGCTCGTGTCCCGGATTCCGATTGACGCACTAGGTATGGACTGCATGACGTGGCGCGAAGGGATGAATCCGAACGATGTCAGCGGCGTCGACGCGAATGCGCGTGGCGCCACGGGGAACTATTTCGCCACCATGCGGACGCCCCTCTTGCGCGGACGCACCTTTGACGCCGCGGACGTGCCAGGCGCGCCTGTGGTCGTCGTGATCAATCAAAGTTTGGCGCACCGCCTTTTCGGCGACACCAATCCGATTGGCCGGCACATCGCACAGTGCGCGGGCAGCGCGCCCAAATGGCGTGAGATCGTCGGCGTCGTGGGGGACATGCGGGCCCGTGGTCTCGGGCAGTTGCCGCCTAACGAAGTCTACTATCCGATCGCACAGCTGGTGAGGTCGGACGCGGGCCTGGTGGTGCGCACCACCCTGCCGCCGGCGTCGCTCGCTCCGGCCGTGCGCCGCGCCGTGGCTGGTGTGGATCCAGAGCTGCCTGTCTCCGGCGTCTCGACCATGGATGAAGTCATCGCCCGCTCGATGGCCACGCCACACTTCACCACCACGCTCCTTGTGCTCCTCGGTCTAACGGGACTGGCGCTCGCGGCCGTTGGGATCTACGGCATCATTGCCTATTTCGTGAGCCAGCGTGCGCACGAGATCGGCGTCCGCATGGCGTTAGGCGCGAGCCGGCGCGGCGTGTCGTTCATGGTCCTCCGTCAGGGCCTGGCACTCGCCGGCGCCGGTGTCGCGATCGGTCTCGTCGCGTCGGCCGCCGCGACGCGCGCACTCGCCGGACTGATCTACGGCGTGAGCACGCGCGATCCCGTGACGTTCGCCGGCGTGGCCGGAGTGCTGCTCGTCGTCGCCGCGCTGGCGAGCCTCGTGCCCGCGCACCGCGCGACGCGGCTCGATCCCCTCGAGGCGCTGCGCGGCGGCTGATCCGTTAGGCGCCCGAGGCGTCTCCCGCGCCGTGCCCGGGCCGGCCACCCGCGCGGCGCCGCTCCAGCCACGCCGCCCACCACCGCGGCGCGCTCGGGTCCACCACGCGCACCCGCACCACTCCTCCGACCGCCGACCCGCTGATCCGCACGAGCGGCGCCGCCGGCGACGGCGGCGCCATACCCTTCGCCTTCAGGTCGAATTCGGCGACGATCGGATTGCCGCTGCATTCTACGCGCAACGATCGCGGCACCACGATGTCGACTTCGCCAAGGATGCTCAGCACCTCGATCGAGGAGCCGTCGGGCGCAATCGCGACCTGTGTCAGGTCCAGCTTCACGTGGCCCATGAAGGCGGCGACGCGCAGCGTGCGCGGCAGCTCCCACCGCCCGCGCCGCGTCACGGTCGAGAGCAACGCCATGAATCCGTCGCGCACCGGCACCTGCGTGTCGTCGACGAGCGTCGGCCCCGGCGCCGGGACCGCGCCCGGCGCCGCCGAAGTCGGAGCGCCTAACGGAAAGCTCGAGTTGGTTGGAATGGCGCGGACGTCAGTGCGGCGTGGTCACGCGGGAGCCGGGCCGCGGCAGCGGCGCCGGTTCCGGTGGACGCTGCGAAAACACATTCACCATGAACCGCTGTGACTCCGTGACGCGTTCCACCTCGATCGCCGTCGACTCGACGATCTGTTCGATGCGCGACAACCGCGCTTCCAGCACCGATGTGTCCTGCGCGGGTGCGGTCGGTCGCTTTCGATTGAAGAACGCCGATACCACGCGCGTGAACGCGACCAGACATCCCACGCCGAACAGGAAGGTCAACAGGTCCGTCAACATCGACTCCGTCATCGCCGTTCCTCCACGGCCGGAAGCTGCGCCGGCGCGCCGTCGCGGCGCTCGGCCAAAATGCGAGCGGTGAATCGCTGCGCCTCGCTCACACGTTCCACCTCCACCGCCACACTGTCGAGCGACTGCTCGATCCGATCCAAGCGCGAATCCAACTTGGATAGATCCGGGGATCCTTTCACCTTTGCACGCGCGCGCGCGGCGAACGCCGCGGCGATCATGCAGATCGTCACGCCGAAGGTGATGACCGAGATGCAAACCACCGTCATGATCTGCTCGCCGTCCATGCGGCCTCCGAAATATCTGAAACCCAAGATTCCATACGCAGGGCAGTCGCGCCAGGTGTCAGCGTCTGGTCAAGCTCGATGGGCGGGCGCCTCACGCAACGATTGCGAGACCGCGCGCACCGGGCGAAAATGAGTCGCCCGCCGTCCGGACATTCCCCCTTCATGGGAGCCGTTGGTGCACCTCATTCGCTTGGGTCTCCCGGCCGCGTTCAGTCGCGCCGCGCGTCGTATCGGAGTTGTGGCCGCCGCCGTGTCGCTCGGGACCGCCTCACTTCCGGCCCAATCGCGGCCGTCGCCGGTGGTGGACCCGGCGGCTACGGTGAGCTCGGGACGACCGCTGCCGGGCCCGGTGTTCGAGAGCGCGCCGTTCAGCCGCGCCGTAGCCCGCGGGACACGGACACGCACCGGCGAGCCGGGCGCGTCGAACTGGGTCCAACATGCCCGGTACCGCATCGACGCATCACTCGATCCCACGGCCTCGCGCCTAACGGGAACCGAACAGGTGGTGTACCTCAACCACTCGCCCGATACCCTGCGCGCGCTCGCCGTGTACCTGCGCCAGAACGTATTCGCGGCGGCCAGTCCGCGGCGCAGCTCGGTCCCGATCACCGGCGGCGTCACGCTGTCGAAGGTGACAGCGGCCGGACGCCGGCTCACCGCATCGCCGGATACGACCAGACCCGGCTACACCGTGGACGGCACCGTGATGTGGATCCGGTTGTCCGCTCCCGTCATGCCGGGCGACAGTGTGCAGCTCGCGTTCGCGTGGTCGTTCACGCCGCCGCCGACTCCCTCCGACGGCCGCGAAGGACGCGACGGGCATGTGTTCTTCCTCGGCTACTGGTATCCAGAGGTGGCCGTGTACGATGACGTCAACGGCTGGGTGACCGACCCGTACCTCAACGGCGCCGAGTTCTACATGGATCAGGCGGACTACGACGTCCGCCTAACGGTACCGCACGGCTGGGTGGTCGGCGCCACGGGTGTGCTGGCGGATTCGTCCGTCTATTCGGCGCGGACGCGCACGCGGCTGGCCGACGCGCGCCACTCCGGTCGCGTGATCCGCGTGCTCACGCCGGGCGCGGACGCCTCGGCCGCGTTCGCGCCGGGACCCGCGCGTGTCACGTGGCACTTCGTCGCCCGCAACGTGCGCGACTTCTCGTGGGGCACGAGCGACCAATACGCCTGGGATGCGACCCGCGCGCTCGTCGCGCGCGCCTCCGGCGCGGGGTCGGACACCGTCGCCATCAACAGCTTCTTCCGCCTCACGCGCAAGGCCGCGGCCTGGTCGTTAGGCGGCGCGCGCTTCACGCGAGACGCGATCGAGCAGATGTCCGCCTGGCTC
>Ga0310811_10014726_pt1 | contig 10214 bp, 10 predicted proteins | sample YCmetagenome_FD_207642 | JGI IMG/M metagenome (GOLD analysis project Ga0310811, IMG submission 207642) | Soil microbial communities from experimental microcosm in Duke University, North Carolina, United States - YC | ecosystem: Engineered > Artificial ecosystem > Soil microcosm > Unclassified ... | reverse complement strand
CGGATCAGTCGCATCACGCACGATGGCGCGGCGATCGTGTTCGCCGCGCCGACGGCACCCGCGCTGCTGCTCGTCATCGACGGGCTCACGACGGCTTCGCATGCCTCCGCGCGGGTGATCTCGGTCGTCTTGATCGATGCCGACCCGCCGCGCCGCGCCTCGATCGCGGCCGGCTTTCGCGCGGCTGGGTGCCAGGTCCTCGAGGTCGCGACGCAGCTCGAGGCGATCGTTCGGCTCGGCGAGGCGCACTTCGAGCCCGACATCATCGCGGTCGCCACCACGCAGCCCGTCACCGCGTCCGACCAGATGCGCGCGTTCATCGAGCATTACCACCCGAGCTCGATGCTGGTCACGATCGGACCCGAGCTGCTCGATCCCGCCGGCCTCGCGAACTGGCTGTCCGAGGCCACCGCGACCGCGGACCTGCCGGCTCGCATCCGCGAGCTCCTGTTCACGCCGCGCCGCTAGTGCGCCGGTCGCGCGCGCGGTCACCACGCCTTGATCGAGAGGATGGCTGCGAATGTTCAATGACGAGCTGCAACGACTCGAAGGCGTCTGGATGGGGACCGAGCACCTCACCGACGGCGTGAACGACTACAGCTCGTCCGGACGCCTGGTCTTCCAGACGGTGTTCGACGGACGGTTCCTCCTGTGCGACTACATGCAGACCGCGCCCGCGCGCCCGAACGCGTTCGCGCACGGCGTGTTCCGTCGAGACGATCACTCGAAGGCGCTCACCGTCACCTGGTTCCGCAGCCCGACCGCGACCGCGAGCCAGCAGGCCAACGCCGTCGCCGAAGGTGACAAGCCGATCTTCTACGAGACCGTCGACGCGCGCACCACGCGCACGAGCTACACCGTCCTCATGGATCGATTGTCGGTGTGCACCGACCGCGCCTCGGGCGGCGATTGGAAGCGGATCTTCGAGGGTACGTACCGTCGACGGTGATGCTCGCGGCGAGGGCTCACGCGAAGATGTGCTTGCGCGCGACCCTGCAGATCGCGGCGACCGCGCGGTTCTCGACCTTGCGCTCGACGGAGATCGCGTAGAAGCGCTGCCGGATGTCCTTCGCGCGCCCGACCAGCTCGACCTTGTAGCGCCGGCGGATCTCGGTCGCGAGCACGTCCGGCGCGGCGAAGATCCCGAGGCCCGCCTCGCCGAGGACCAGCGCCAAGGCGAGGTCGTCGAGCTCGGCGATGATCTGCGGATGGAGATCGTGCGACGTGAACCAATCGTTCAGCGCGCGCCGGAACGTCGAATCGTCGCCCGGCACCAGCACCGGGCAGCCATCGAGCGAGTCGGGAAACCCGCGGCGGCGCGACCGGGCGAGCCGAGGTGCCGCGAAGAACGACGTCCCGCACTCGCCCAGCGGATGGCTGTAGGTCCGGACCGGCATGCCCGGTCCGGCGGGCGCGTCGGACAGCACGACGTCGACGGTGTGCGCGGCCAGATCCCCCATGAACGCCTCGACCGAGCGGTCCTCCCGGCAGATCACGCGGACCTTGTCGCGCAGCTCGAACGCCGGCTCCAGGATCCGGTGCACGATCGACTTCGCGAGCACATCGGAGACGCCGACGACGAGCCGCAACCGCTGCCCGCCGGAACGTCCCTTGAGCGTGTCCTGGAATTCCTGACCGAGCGAGAAGATCTCGTCGGCGTATCGGAACGCGATCCGCCCGCTGTCCGTCAGGACGAGGTTACGTCCCTTGCGCGCGAACAGCTTGGTTCCGAGGACCTCTTCGAGACGATGGATCTGACCGCTGATCGTCGGATGCGCGAGGCGGAGCTCCTTGCCCGCCTGGGTGATGCTGCCGTGCTTCGCGACCGCCCAGAAATAGAGCAGGTGGTGGTAGTTGAGCCATTCCATCGCGCGCTCGAGTATCTCGTGTTCTCACCCGCGCGAAGGATCGCCGGCGTTCGGCGGCGTCGTCGGCGCGGCGGCGTAGATCGGCACCGCGGCGTCGCCGTCGGCGTCGGGGCCCGTGTTGGCGTCGCGGCTCGCGTCGGCGGGGGCGGCGTCGGGCTTGCGCGGCGTGTCGGTGCCGCAGCCGCTCTGCGCCGCCGCGATCGCGCCGAACGCGAAGGTCGCGGCGCGGCCGAGCCGGACGCGCGGTGCGGGGCGAGGTGCGAGATCGGCGAACGCGAGCGCGCGCGCGCAGAACGGGCACGCGGGCTCGGTGATCTTCACGTGGCGATGGCAATGCGGGCACGGTTCGAGACGCGTCATGAGGCTCCGGTTCTCGGCACGGGTTCGACGATCAATTCGAACATTCCATGATCGAAGGGCTCGCCCGGCGCCGGCGCGCGCAGGACGAGCCGTTCGCGCAGCCCTTCGCGATCGCGTTCGAGCGCGCGATGGTGGCAGTACGGGTTGTCGCCGGGGCGGCCGAACAGCACCGACGCGGTCCACGTGCAGCCGGCGCGGCAGGTGTCGGCGTAGTAGCAGGTGCGGCAGAAGCCGCCGAGATCGTCGACGGTGCGATCGCGCGTGTAGCGCAGCGCGGCCGCGCGCTCCCACAGATCGGCGAGCGCGTGATCGCGGATCGTGCCGCCGCCCCACGCGTCGGAGGGGAGCGACGGGCAGCCTTTCACGAGGCCGTCCGACTCGATGCCGAGCGTCGTGCGACCGGCGCCGCACGAGCCGTGGTGTCCGCGCGGCAGCGTGCCGCGCAGCCGGTGCTCGTACGGACCGAAGTAGCCCAGGTTGTTGCCGGGGTAGAGGCGCACGCCGAGCTCGTCGCAGCGCGCGGCGAGCGCGTCGAGGAGCGGGAACAGCGCGAGCAGATCGTACGGCTGGAGCAGCACGTCCGGCTCGTCGGCGGCGCGGCCCATCGCGACCGTGAGCATGATCTGCCACGCCTCGGCGCCGTGCGCGGCGAGCGTCTCGAGGATCGCGGGCAGATCCGGAAGGCTCAGGCGATTGATCTGCGTGTTGACGGTGACGCGCACGCCGGCGTCGCGCAGCGCGGTCATCGCGGCGAGCGCGTCGCGATGCGAGCCCGGCGAGCGAAGGCGATCGTGCGTCGGTTCGGCGCCGTCGATCGAAACGCTCGCGCTGCCGAGGCCTGCGCTCGCCAGCCCGCGCGCGAGCGCGCGATCGAGGCCGCGTCCGCCGGTGGTCATCGTGCAGTGCATGCCGCGCGCGCGGATCGCGCGGACGAGGTCGAGCAGATCCGGGCGGAGATACGCCTCGCCGCCGATCAGCGTGACCTCCATGACGCCGAGCTCGGCGAGCTGCCGCACGAGATCGAGACACTCGTCGGTGGTGAGCTCGTGCGGCCGCTCGACGCCGGCGCGCGAGCCGCAATGGCGACACGCCTGATCGCAGCGCAGCGTGATCTCCCAGACCGCGTGGCGCGGTCGCGTCGCGCGATCGATCGGGCGCGCCTCGAGCAGCGGCAGCGAGCGGCGCGCCTTCGTCATCACGGGCAGCGCGACGCGCGGCCGCTTCGCGCCGAGCAGCGCGATGCGTTCGTCCGCGCGGAGCGGATCGCGGACATCCACCGCCGCGATGAGAGCACGCGGCGACGTCGCCATCAACCGCGTGCCAACTCGTGCCTCTCACAGGCCTGCGTCGCTACCACGTCAGGATCGCCGCGACCTCGCTGCGGCTGCTGGGGAGCTGGGTCACGCGCACGCGGCGCGCGCCGAGCTTGCCGATCCGCTCGACGAGGCGGGGCAGCGCGGCGAACACGCCGTCGTCGTTGAGCTTGAGCGTGATGACCGCGCCGGCGAGCCCGCCGTGAGCGAGCGCGACGAACCGCTCGACGTAGCGGAGCGAGACCATCGGCGCGAGGTTGATGTCGTTCAACAGCCACTGGTACTGATGGGGCAGCGCCGACTTCGGCACCGCGGCCGCCGGCATGTGGTGGTGGACGAACCGGTTGCCGTGCGGCCCGCGGAAGCCGAGCACGCGCGGATCCATCACGCCCGGATCGACGCCGTGGACCTCGAGGCCGCGGACCAGCATCGCGTAGCTCGCGCCGCCCGGCGACGAGCCCAGCTCGACGGCGATCTCGCCCGGCTTCGGCTCGAGATCGGCCCAGCGCAGGGCCTCCTCGATCTTGCACCACGCGCGCGACGGCGCCTCCGGCGGCGGTGGCACGTGCGCGACCCCGCCCGGCCACGGCCCGTGGTGATCGTCGTGATCGTGCACGCCGACCAGCCACGGCTCGTCGGGCTCGCGGCCGTGCGGCACGACGACGTCGATCACGCGATCGCCGATCCGCGCGCGGACCTCGTCGAGGAACGCGGCGGGCGCGTGCGCTCGCACCGCGGCCTCGACCGCGGCGGCGCGGGTGCCGCGGATCGACGGATCCTGCTCGTCGACGGGCACGTCGATGTCGCGCTCCATCACGTGGAGCCGCAGCGGCCGATCGCGGTAGGGCGCGATCGCCGCGACCACCTCCGTCGCGTCGCGGGCACGACCGACCGACAAGCCGAACGCGCGCGCGAACGACGACGGCAGGATCGTCGCCGGCGTCGCCGCGGCGCCCTCGACCTTCCAGGTCGTCAGCCCGGGGCGCGCGAACGCGAACTTGAGGTGCGGCGCGCGCTCGGCGATCTCGGCCTTGAGCCAGCGCGTCGGCGGGACCTGATGGAGAGCCCAGAGGAACGACATCGTGCGCCGCCGACCGTACAGCAGCAGGCGCCGCGATCGAGAGCCTCAGCTCGATCTCTGCGACTCGATCACGAGCGCCACCACACCATTCGCAACTGCGGCGCGACAACTTCGGTGCGTCATGCGAAGCGCGGTTCGCGGCGCTGCGCGTCTTCCGCCAGCGGTTGCGAAGATCTGTGGGTGTCACTGCGATCTCGAGGGGAGGACGCTACGGCGCATGCGCCACTGCACGCTCGCGGTCGTCATGGGTGTCGAGCTGTTCTGCGGTTGCCGCGCAGCGACCGGTCCCGAGGCTTCGCCCGACAGCGGCGTCGTCGTGAACGTCGTCGCGCACGACGTCTCGCCGCCGCTGCGCGAGCTGGCGCTGCTGCCGCGAGCGCATCAGCGGCTCGACGACGCACCCGAGGCGGAGCCCGTGCATCGCATCCCGCACCCGCGCATGCGCAGCGTCGTCTCACCCGATCCCGTGATCCAGCGCGACTTCGCTCCGAAGCAGATCGGCGCGCCGACGGTCGACTTCGAAGGCATGGGCGCCGGGCTGGCCGGCTTCACGGCCGGCGGCGTGCCCCCCGACCCCGACGGTGACATCGGGCCCGACCACTACGTCGAGGTCGTCAACGTCTCCCTCGCCGTATTCTCGCGCACCGGTTCGGTCGTGATGGGCCCGGTCGACACCGGCACCATCTGGAGCGGCTTCCCCGGCGCGTGCGCGCAGACCAACGACGGTGACGCGACGGTGCGCTACGACCATCTCGCCGATCGCTGGGTCATCGCGCAGTTCTCGATCGAAGGCTCCAACTACCAGTGCGTCGCCGTGTCGACGAGCCCCGATCCGACCGGCAGCTACGCGCGATACCAGTTCGACCTCCCGGCGCTCAACGACTATCCCAAGGTCGCGCTGTGGCCCGACGCGTACTACTTCACGTTCAACATGTTCCCGAACAACGGCGGGTTCGACGGCGGCAAGGTCTGCGCGATGGACCGCACCAAGATGCTCGCCGGTGCCGCCGACGCGACCATGCAGTGCTTCGACAGCGGCCCGAGCTACGGCGGCCTGCTCGCCGCCGACCTCGACGGCAAGACGCTCCCACCGGCGGGCGCGCCCAACCCGATCGTCGCGCTCGACACCGAGAGCACCCTCGCCTACTGGCAGCTGCACGTGGACTTCACGACGCCGGCCAACAGCAAGTTCCAGGGCCCCACCTCGATTCCGATCGCGACCTACGCCGCGCTGTGCGGGGGCGACACCTGCGTGCCGCAACCGAACGGCTCGTCGCTCGACTCCCTCGCCGATCGCGCGATGAATCGCTTCGTGTACCGCCGCTTCCCCGATCATGAATCGCTGCTCGTGAGCCACTCGGTGACCGCGAACAACGGAGGCGGTGTGCGCTGGTACGAGCTGCGCTCTCCGTCGAACCCGACCGTGTTCCAGCAGGGCACGTTCGCGCCCGACAGCGCCTATCGTTGGATGCCGAGCGTCGCGATGGACGCTTCCGGCGACGTCGCCGCGATCTACACGGTGGCGAGCAAGTCGATCAACCCGAGCATCCGGTACACGGCGCGGATCCCGTCCGATCCGCCGGGCACGATGGGACAGGGCGAGGGCGTGATCGTCGCCGGCGCCGGATCGCAGAGCAACGTCTCGCGGTGGGGCGACTACAGCTCCTTGAACATCGATCCCGTCGACGACTGCACGTTCTGGGGCGTCCACGAGTACAAGAAGGAGGCCGGCCGTTCGAACTGGCGCACGCGCATCGCGTCGTTCCGGCTGGCCAGCTGCGGATCGTTCTCGCTGGCCGCAGACGATGGAGAGACGGTCGCGCAGGGCGGCACCGCCACGTACACGATCCGCACCACGACCGACGCGGGCTCGCCGCAGTCGTTGCAGCTGACCGCCGCCGATCTGCCGGCCGGCGTCACCGCGGCGATCGACCCGGCGACGATCACGTCGGGCGACACGGCGAGCATCACGCTGACCGCGAGCAGCACCGCGACGGTCGGCGCGACGCACTACACGATCGCGGCGATGGGCGCGACCGGATCGAGCATGATCGACGTCTCCCTCACGGTCACGCCAACGGCGAGCGCGCCCGACGCGCGCACCGGTCCCGGCGAAGGCGGTGACGCGGGCACCGGCGGCGGGTACGTGACCGGCGGATGCTGCCGCGCATCGCGCGGCGAATCGCCCGCGGCGCCGATCGTGCTCGTGCTCGCCGTGATGCTCCTGCGCCCGCGGCGCCGCCGATCATCGACCTGATCGCCGGCGGCGCAGCCATCCGCCGAGCGCGCCGAGCGGCATGCCCATCGCCGCGTAGAAGATCACCATCAGCGGCAGCGCGACCGGCAGATCGGCCTGTGCGGGCACGCCGCGCGCCTCGTGGGTCGCGATCAGCGCGATCGCGAACAGCGGACCGCCGATCGCGCCGCGCAGCAGCCCGCCGCGCCATCCGTCGTGCTCGAAGCCGGCGTTCACGCCACCGAGCCCGCCCGCGTTCACGACGATCTGGAACCACAGCCCGGACTCGCCGAGCAGCACGCCGCAGACGACGCCGAACAAGATCGGCAGCACCGCCGCGAGCACGATCTGGATCGCGAGCGGGCGATCGCGGAGCAGCGGCGGAGGCCACACGCCCGCAGCCTACTCCCGATCAGCTTGCCGGGCGTGATGCGCACCGCCTGATCACGGGATCGTGCCGTCGTCGCGCGGGCAGCGATCGTGATCGACGCACGCGGCGCCGACGTCGCACGCCGCGCCCATGAGGTAGCTCTGCGCGCACGCGCCGGTCGCGGCTTGATCGACGGTGGCCATCGGCGGCAGGGTCGCGATCAGCGCGCGCAGGATCGGACGGATCGCGGTGCGGAACGAGACCGTGTCGGCGCCGGCGCGCGCGTCATCGAAGGCGGCGCGCAAGGTGCCGAGCGCGACGTCGTCGCTCACCTCCGGATAGAGCGGCTCGATGCGCGCCCAGTACGCCGCGAGATCGGTCCACGCGACCGGCGCGTCGAACGCCGGCGTCGCGTCGAGCGCGCGCGTGTAGTCGACGATCGCGCCGGTGTAGTCGCGCGCGACGTCGGAGTCGAAGCACGAGATCACGTCGTGATCGGCGCAGGTCGTGAAGATCGCCGGCAGCGCGCTCCACCACAGCCCGCGGTTGTACGCGCCGGTCAGCACCTTCTGCGGCGTGCGCGGATCGGGGTGCGCGACGAAGAACGCCTCGGGGCACGCCGCGTACTTGCGGAACATCGCGGTCGCGAAGACGTAGTAGTGCGCCATCGCGATCGCCGAGGTCTCGAAGTGATCGCCGCCGATCACGTCCGCGTGCGTCGCGGTGAAGCGGCCGGGGAAGATGCGCCCGAGCTCGACGTACGCGGAGCCGTCCTCGATCTGGAAGCAGCCGTCGCCCTGGCTCGACGAGCCGGCGATCGCGCACTGCAGCCGCGACTCCTTCATCGCGACCGCGAGCACCGCGTTGGGGCCGATCTGGATGCACTCGTCGCGCAAGAGCATCGACGCGTGGACGGTCGCGATCGCCCAGCCGAGCGGGTAGTCGCTCATGTGGAAGTCCATCGGCGCGCCCCACACGCCGCCCGTGTGGATCGAGTCGTCGATCAAGAGATGCGCCGCGGGGCCGTCGATCGGATCGGGCTGCGGCGGTGGCGGGCGGAGATCCGCGTCGATCGCGATCGGAGCTGCATCGATCGGATCGCGCGTGCCGTGCGCGCCGCCGCTCGCGCATGCGGCGAGCGAGATCGCGAGCACCGAGCGCATCTCTCTTCGGTACGCGCGTGCGCGCGCGGCGCGTGGCGCTTTCTCGTCGATCTCGTGCTCGAAAGCTCGCGGTCGGCGGCGGGCGCGGCGGTCTTCGGTACCGTGATGCGATGCGATCCATCGTCGTCGCAAGTGCCGCGATCGCGGCGTGCTCGTTTCACAACGGCGGTCCCGCGAACGGCACCGATGCGCCGGCCGCGAGCGCGATCGATGCGGCGCCCGACGCGTCGGCGCCTTCCGCCGACGCCGGGCCGCCGGGCCCGCGCGTGATCGCGTATCTACCGAACTACCGCGGCAGCTACGCGGACTGGGCCGGGCAGCTCGACTTCGCGTCGATGACGCACCTGAACCTCGCGTTCGCGCGGCCCGACGGCGACAACGTGTGGAGCCTCGGCGCGTCCGACGAGGAGCTCGCCGCGATCGTCGGTGCCGCGCACGCGCACGGGGTCGCAGTGCTCGCGTCGCTCGGAGGCGGCGGCGGCGATCAGTCGGTGATCGTGCGCTACCGCGATGCGCGCAACATCCCCGCGCTGGTCGCGTCGCTCGACGCGTTCGTCGCGCAGCACGATCTCGACGGCGTCGACCTCGACATCGAGGACGCCGGCGCGCTCGGCGACGACTACAGCGCGTTCGTCGATCAGACGATCGCGGCGCTGCGCCCGAAGGGCAAGCTCGTCACCGCCGCGGTCGCGCAGTACCTGCAGGACGGCATGTCCGATCAGACGCTGCACGCGTTCGACTTCGTGAACGTCATGATCTACTCGAGCTACGACGACAGCGTCGCCGCGATGACCTACTACACGAACGACAAGGGCGTGCCGCCCGCGCAGGTCGTGCTCGGCGCCGGCTTCTTCGGCACCGACTCGAGCGGCGCCGAGTACGGCTACCCGCAGATCGTCGACGCCGATGCCGATGCGTGGACCAAGGACGAGACGACCGTGAATGGCCGCACCGTGCGCTACACCGGCGTGCCGTCGATGAAGAAGCTCGCCGCGTACGCGAAGGGTTTCGGCGGGATCATGATCTGGGAGATCACGCTCGACGTGCCCGGCGAGCCGTCGCTGTGGAAGGCGATCCAAGCGTCGCAGTGAGCGACGCGATCAGCAGTCCACGGTGAAGCACTGGAAGGAGTCCCAGCACGGCGGTCCGTCCGTCCCCGGGCGGGGACAGTCGGTGCCGCCGGTCCGGCAGATCATCGGATCGCTCTGCGGGATCCCGACCGTGTTGCCGGTGTTGCCCCACATCGCACCGGTCACGCCGTCGAGCTTGCGAATCGTCGCCATGCGCAGCGTGAGCTTCTTCGCGATCTTCTTCATGCCCTCTCAGTGGCCGCTGCATCGCTTTCGGGTGAGGCAGAGGCCGGCAGCATCGCGTTCAGTTTCGACTCACTCCTCGTTGCCGTCGCGCTCGGCGGCGACGGGGCGGCGCTCGGGCTTGATCTCGGCGAGCTTCGCCGCGGCCAGCGCGCCGTTCAGGCGCGCGAGATCGCCGGACCTGAGCGCGGTCCATTGCTGTTCGATCGAGACGAGCTCCTTCTCGGCGCGGGCGGCGGCGTCGAGCTGCGACGCGGTCGGCGACGCGTCGACGGCGATCGACTTGTAGAGCGACGACAACGTCTCGCTGGTGCGGCTCGCGGTCACGGTCGCCGGGGTCTTCGACTCGAGGAGCGCGCTCACCTTCGCCTGCAGCTCGGCGATCTGCGGCGCGACGCCGGCCGGCGCGTTCTTGATCGCCGCGAGCTGCTCGGCGACCGAGCGCGCTTGCAAGACGACCTCGGAGCTGCGCGTGACCAGCTCGGCGAGCCGGACCTCGAGCTTGTTCTG
>Ga0310811_10014724_pt1 | contig 10214 bp, 11 predicted proteins | sample YCmetagenome_FD_207642 | JGI IMG/M metagenome (GOLD analysis project Ga0310811, IMG submission 207642) | Soil microbial communities from experimental microcosm in Duke University, North Carolina, United States - YC | ecosystem: Engineered > Artificial ecosystem > Soil microcosm > Unclassified ... | reverse complement strand
GTCGCCGTTTTTTCTCGCCAACACGCGCCGGCTTCGACAGTCGACGCTACTGTAAGCCCAACAGTAGGCAAAACAGTGCCCTTTACCGAAATACGTACAGTAACGCTTCCCGAAAGGAGGTTCGCCCCTCGTGGCACGCAAAATAGCAGAGCACGGCACCCGCCAACGATACAACCAGGGGTGCACCGACGGGGAAAACGGCGAAGCGTGCGACCCGTGTCGCGCAGCGAACACGGAGTACAGCCGCCAGAACACTCAGAAGCGCCGGGCGCAGAAAATGCTCGGTGCCACCGTCACCCCCATCACCGCAGCCTCGGGGAAAAAGGCCAGCGACGACAAGGGTGACGAAGACAAGCCTCGAGAACCTGGCCGGATGGAGGCCGCCTGCATCACTGTCCTCGAGACATTGGACAAGGCGAAGGCCCGTCCCGATCTCGCAGCCGCCGCCCTGGCGCTGGCCTTCGACATCGATCAGGTACTGGCCATCACTCAGCGATCCAACCTCGTCCGCCAGTACCAAGCGGTCATGGAGGAGCTCACCAAGGGCTCGGAGAAGAAGTCGAAGCTCGCCGTCGTCCGACAGATGACCGGCACAGCCACCGGCTAGTAGTCGTTCTACGACATTCCGGAATGTGGTCGTTCGACCACATGAAGATGCCCCCTTCCGATTCCACGGTGGGGGCAAACCGCGATGAGTAACCGTCGGCCCTAGGCCTTGCGCGGGAATTCCGACGACCTGAATCAATCCAAGGCTACACGAAGGGGAACTCGTGAAAACCGTCTACACCGAGACCACGGTAACCATTCCGGAGTCGGTCCTTTGGGACCTCGTCGACAAGTGGCAGAAGTACGCCGATCAGAAGATCACTGGCCCGTTCCTGTCGGAGCGACCGGTCACCGCCTGGGCGCAGGGCCTCAACGAGGCCGCTGAGGACTTGTCCGACCTGATCCTCGAATACGAAGAGGGAAATTGACTTATGCACTTGGCCGCATCGTTCAACACGATGACCGGTCTCGCGGTTTCGCTGCTCGCGGCGCCTCTACACAGCGCAATGTCCTATGGGGCCACCACGCGCCAGTTCTAGATCAGGGCAACCTGGGGTCCTGCACCGGCAACGCTCTCGCCCAACTGATCAACACCGATCCCTTCGCCGGCTCGCGTCACGACTACCTCACCGAGGCCGATGCCATGAAGCTGTACTCACTGGCCACCACGCTCGATGACCAACCCGGCAGCTACCCGCCAACCGACACTGGTTCCTCGGGCCTGGCTGTCGCGAAGGCGGGCGTCAAGCTCGGCTACTTCAAGGCCTATAACCACGCCTTCGGCTTCGACCACTTCACCGCGGCGCTGCAACTGCAGCCAGTGATCGTGGGCACCGCCTGGCTCGACGGGATGATGCAGACCGACGCCAACGGCGTCCTCAGCGTCAAGGGCAATGTCGCGGGCGGTCACGAATACCTGGCCCTCGGCGTCGACTACGACGCCCAGCAGATCACGTTCCTGAATTCCTGGGGTCCGTCCTGGGGGGCGGGCGGTCGCTTCAAGGTGTCGTTCACCGATTTCTCGTACCTGCTTTCGCAGCAGGGCGACGTCACGGTACCGACAGCGCAAGCGCCGACACCACCCACACCACCCAGCCCCGAGACAGGTTGCTGCGAAAAGTTGAAGCGGATTGCAGCAATCGTCGCGGAGAAGTGATGAAACTTGACAGATACGGCTGGCCCTTGCTGCCGCCGCGCTTCGAATGGTCAGTAGAGATGCTGACGCTTTCGATCATCGACGCAATTACCGACCGCAATGTCGTCACCATCTATCTCGATGCCTGGTACGACGTGGACGAGGAGGCCCAGCGCCTCTATCGCGGATACGTCGACCACATCCGAGAAACGGGGTGCGACAGTCCGTGGACGGTCCCCTTCCTAGTGAATGACCTTGCAACCTCACCCGTCGAGGCCATTCTCCCAGTCCTGTGATTCTCGGTAAGACCGAGCCGCGGATATTCACGCCACCCAAACGAGAACTGATTGCCTGCACGTGCCTACCCGGTACGTGTCCGGTAGAGAACGATCCCGAGGTCAACGACCGCAATGGATGCGGCTTTGGCCGCACCACAGACGGCTTCGCGGCGATTCGCTTCGCCGAGAAGATGATGGGGATCAAGCTCTACCCCTGGCAGGAATGGCTACTCAAGCACGCCCTTGAACTGAATGAGGACGGCACCTACCGGTTCCGTTACATCCTCGTTCTCGTTGCTCGCCAGAATGGCAAGTCGCTAGTCCTGCTCGTGTTGGCCCTGTGGCATCTATTCGCCCTCGGCTCCAAAGAGGTTATCGCCACCGCTCAAGACCTCGGTCGTTCCGAGGCCGCCTGGAAAGAGGCGGTCGAGTGGTGCGAGGAAGACGACGAGCTCTCCGGTCTTATCGAGAAGGTTGACCGCGGTCACCCGAAGCTGATGGAGATCGCTGCCGACGACGACATCCCGTGGAAGCGCGAATACCGCGTCGCCTCGGCCGGCCGTCGCGGCGCTCGTGGCTTCTCCGGTGACTTGGTCCTGATGGACGAGTTGCGAGAGCACCAGACCTGGGAAACCTGGGGCGCGGTCACCAACACAATGAACGCGCGTCCCCGAGGACAGGCCTGGGCGTTTTCCAACGCGGGGGACAACCTCTCGATCGTCCTTCGATTCCTGCGGGCGCAGCAGCACAAGCTGCTCGGCTGGCCCGATGGCGACGGCGACGCCGAGGTTCTTGGCGAAGACGATCCCGAGCTCCTGGAATTCCTCGAGGAGTACGACGTCGCGGACATGACCGGCATTTTCGAATGGTCGGCTGATCCGAAGTCCAAGCGCACCGACATGGAAGCGCTGGCGCAGGCGAACCCGTCACTCAACCACAAGAACGTCGCAACCAACTGCCCGACCGACCGCACCCTCCTAGGTGGCCTCGTCGGAACACCCCCCTGGCAATACGACACCGAGGTGCGCTGCATCTGGGTGCCGATGTCGGATCTGGGGCCGTTCCCCGAAGGCTCGTGGGAGGAAACCCTCGACGACAAAGCCCGACCGCTGGACACCTCCAGTCAGGTTGTCTGCGTCAGCGTCGCTCAGAACCGCTCCCGCGCGTACATCGCTCGAGCCGGCTGGTGCGAGTGGGGGGACAAGGACGACGAAGGCAACGCAACCACCGTCAAGGGTCCAGTCGTCGGTATCGCCGCCGACCGTGCCGGTACGGACTGGATTGCCGATTGGTTGGTAGAGCACAGAGCGACTTTTGAGTACGTCGTGATACAGGACAAGGGTGCGCCAGTTTCGTCGCTCCTAGCCGAGCTATCGGCAAAGCGAGACCACGACGGCAGACTGCTGCCGCTCCTTAAGTGGACGGCGACCGATGTCGCACCCGGCACGGGCATCATGTTCGACCGCTTAGAGAAGCGGACGATGAAGCATTTGCCTCATCCGGGCCTTGATGCTGCGGCGCTTAGCGCCGCTCAGAAGATTCTGTCCCGATCGGCATTCGAAATCGATGTCGTGAAATCACCGACCGACGCGCAGCCGCTCCAGGCTGCCATCGGCGCCGTTTGGGCGCTGGAAGCGGTCCCACCCGAAGTCGAACCACAGGTCCATGAATGGCCCTCGCAAGAGGAGATTCAGCAATGGCTAGAGGAGGAAGACACTGACGACGAAGACCTCTGGTCCCCGTAAGCTGAATTATCCCCTGATTATCTCGGGAATCCTGGAATTGACCGGAATTGCCGCAATTACTTGGGGATTGTTCCTGATATCCCCTGTTGTGGGGTTAATCGGTCTCGGCGTGGGGTGCTTTGCAGTCGCATTGGCAATCGCCCCGCCGAAGTTGAAGCCCAAGGCGCAGCCCCCCGTGGGTGATAGCGAATGAGCTTCCTTTCCCGCATATTCACCGGAGGAGAAGAGTCCCGCACTCTCACCACGGTGCCGTGGGGTGATCCGTCACGCATTCCGACACCTTCTGAAGACGCAATGATGCAGGCTCAGGGGGCACTCATTCCCGAGGGCAACGCAATGTCCCTCGGGGCCTTCTACGCCTGCGTCACACTGCTCGCCGACATCGTGTCGACGCTCAGTGTCAACGCCTATCGCAAGAACGGCGTGACCGCGACCAAGACGCTCGTCGACCCGCAACCCACGTTGCTGGTCAACAGCCCGTTTCCAGGCCTGACGTGGTTCGAATGGCTGTGGATGTTCATGGAGTCACTGGCTGTCACCGGCAATGGCTTCGGCTACGCCACCGACTTCGGTCCAGACGGCCGGCCCATCGGCATCATGCCGGTCCATCCAGACTGCGTCCACATCGAGCAGCCCGAGGAATCGGGCACCTCATGGACCCAGCCCGCCTACAAGTTCAACGGAGTGCGCGTCGCTGCCGACCGCGTAGTCCACATCAAGCGTTACCCCATCGCCGGTCGGGCGTGGGGGATGTCACCGGTCCAGAAGGCGGCAGCCGCCGTCGGCCTGGGCCTCGCTGCAGAGCGGTACGGGTTGCGGTACTTCCGCGACTCCGCCAATCCCAGCGGCATCCTGCACACCGACCAAGAGCTCACGGTCGAACAGTCCAAGCGGGCGATGAAAAGCTGGATTCAGAGTCACCAGGGTCGGCGTCTGCCGGCGGTGATGTCCGGTGGCCTCAAATGGCAATCGGTCACGCTCACTCCTAACGAGTCTCAATTCCTCGAGACTCGCCAGTTCCAGCGATCCGACATTGCAATGTGGTTCCGCATTCCACCGCACATGATCGGCGACACCAACAAGTCCACCACCTGGGGCAGTGGCATTGAGAACATGACCCTCGGGTTCGTGAAATACACCTTGATGCCCTGGCTCGTCTGTATCGAACAGGTGTTATCGGCGCTTCTGCCACGTGGTCAGTTCGCCAAGTTCAATATCGATGACCTTATGCGCGGCGACGTTCTCGCTCGCTGGCAGGCATACCGCATCGGTCGCGATTCGGGCGTTTACAGTGCCAATGAGATCCGCGAAAAAGAGGATCTCCAGCCACTCGAAGGTGAGCAGTACGACCTGCATCTGCAGCCGTCCAACTTCGTTCCACTGGGCACCGATCCCGCGTTAATAGCGGGCGGCGGCGGCAGTGGCGGGACCACCTTCGGCGACCACACGCCCAACCCCCCTGACCACCAGAAAAACGAATACCAACCTGCCGAACAAGCGGACGGCGAGGATGAGGAAGAAGTGTAGGCGGTGCGGTCAGGAGAAATTTTTAACGGATTTCGGCTCCGACCGCCAACGCACTGACGGACGAAGTATCTACTGCCTGGAATGCAATAGAAATCGCTTTCGCGATTATTACGCTCAGGACCCCGTCAAGGGGCGCGAGCGATCACCGGATATTACTTCGGTTAGCGACCTATGCGAACAAAACACTTGCCGGGCAACCCGAACGGCGAGAAAGGAAACTGAATGAAGACTCGCCGTAATCGGCCGGTCGAGATCACCGATGCCCCCGAGCACCGGTCCATCCCGATCGATCGCATTGAGTTGCGAGACGCCAGTGACAACTCGAACGAAATAGTTCTCACTGGCTACGCCTCGACCTTCGAGGAATACGACATGTACGGCGGCCCGTCCGCCATGGGATGGATCGAGCGCATCGATCCCGGCGCTTTCGAGAAGACGCTGCGGGAGAAGCCCGATCTGCACCTTCTGATCAACCACGCCGGTATGCCATTGGCGCGCACCAAGTCGGGCACGCTCGACCTAGTAGCCGATGATCACGGCCTGCATGTCACCGCTCGACTGGATAAGCGCGACCCTGAGGCCCAGGCCCTCTCCGTGAAGATGGCGAGGGGCGACATGAATGAGATGTCTTTCGCATTCCGTGTCAAGGGCCAGGAATGGCGCGCAGCTCCGGGCTTCGAAGAGATCGATGACCAGTCTTACCGCACCATCACCGAAGTCTCCCTGCACAAGGGCGACGTCTCCGTCGTGAACTGGGGCGCCAATCCCACCACGTCTGCGGAGATCAAGTCGGCACCGGAACTGCTTCGTGCGCTCGCTGAGTGCGACGCCGACGAGTTCGCCGAGGTGCGCGATGACAGCGACCTTCTGATGCGTGTCGCCGAGCGACTGTTCCCCAAGCTGGTCGAGTCCGAGGAATCGGACGAGGAGCGCGAGGACGAAGAGACCGAGGAGCGCGAAGACGAATCCGACGAGTCGGAGGAATCCGAGGAGCGTGACGACGAGTCCGAGGACGAGGAGTTCTGGGGTGCCAAGTTGGCCCGCGTGCTCATAGAGGTTGTCGAGCGCATGGACGAGATCGAGGCCCTTCTGGGTGTCGAGTCCGAGGAGCGCGAAGAGGTTGACGAGGTCGAAGAGACCGAAGGCGAGGCAACGGATGAGTCCGAGCCTCGTGGCATGACGCTGGCCGAGGCACTCGCCCAGCAGGGTGTCGTTTCCGAGTCGCGTCTCTCGCTCGCTGCCGCCCTGGCACTTGAAACCGCCTAAGTAACAACAACTTACAGGGAGAGCGTCCGCATATTTGCGGCACTCCCTTGCGAGCCCCTGGCACTGGGGATTCGCCTAAGTCGCCATTCTGGCGCATCCGTTCCGGCACGGAACGGCGAAACACAGTGCCCCACAAGGGCTTACAAAATGAACAAAGGAGGTGTTTCTCCTAATGGAGGAACGCTTGAAGCGGTTGCGCGAATTGCGCGACGCGGCGGCTGCTGCCGTCAAGACGCTCACCGATGAGCGCAAGCAAATTACCGATACTGTCACCGCTGAGGCGCGTGCCGATCTGACCGAGGAAGAGGACGCGGAGTTCCGCGCCAAGACCGCGGCGATTGCAGCCGAGCAGGACAAGTACGACGACCTGCACTCGCAGATCGTTGAGCTGGAGCGCGAGATGAAGCGCTCGGGCCAGATGGACGCGGACGCTCAGGAAGTTGCTCGCGGCACTCACGTCGAGGTCAACGAGCCCCTGACGTACGAGAAGGGCAACGGAGTTTCGTACTTCCGCGACCTTGCCAAGATGTCTGTCGGCCAGGCCGACGAGGTCGTCAAGGAGCGCCTGAACCGCCACGCCACCGACGTGAGCACCAACCGGGATATCCGCAAGCTGGCCAAGGTCGGCAACGAATACCGTAACTTGGACCGCAACGACGGTACCGGTGGTTACTTCGTTCCGCCGCTGTGGGCGATGCAGCGCTTCATTGAGCTGGCTCGTGCCGGCCGCGCGTACGCCAACCTGTGCCCGACCGAGGCGCTGCCGTCTGGCACCGACTCGATCAACATCCCGAAGGTCAGCACCGGTACTTCGACCGCGATCCAGACCGCGGATAACGCGACCATCTCGGAAACCGACCTGGCGGACACCTACGTGCAGGCGAACGTGAAGACGATCGCTGGTATGCAGGGTCTGGCGATCCAGCTCATCGAGCAGTCGCCAGTCGCGTTCGACGAGATCATCTTCCGGGACTTGGCTGCGGACTACGCGACCAAGCTCGACGTGCAGGTCATCTCGGGTTCGAACGGCTCCGGTCAGGTCAAGGGTGTCCGTGGTTCTTCGGGCATCATCACCATCACCGCGACCGATGCGGGTTCCGAACTGAGCAAGGCTCAGACGGCCTACAAGAAGATCGCCGACGCTGTTCAGCGTGTCCACACCCAGCGGTTCCTTCCGCCTGAGGTTATCGTGATGCACCCACGTCGGTGGGCTGCCTTCACCGCGCTGTTCGACGGCAATGACCGCCCGCTGCTGATCACCAGTGGCGCTGGCGAGAACCAGATCGGCGAGTTCGGCGGCGTTGTTGCACAGCAGATCGTCGGCACCATGCACGGCCTGCCGGTCGTGACCGATCCGTCGATGCCGACCACGCTGGGCGCGGGCACGAACGAGGACGTTGTCCACGTTCTGCGTGCTTCCGACCTGCTCCTGTTCGAGTCGAGCATCCGTACTCGCGCTCTGCAGGAGACTCGGGCAACCACGTTGACCGTGCTGCTCCAGGTGTACGGCTTCCTTGCCTTCACCGCTGAGCGTCAGCCGAAGTCGATTGTCGAAATCGGCGGCACCGCTCTTACCGCACCGACCTTCGCCTAAGTAGCGATAGCCGGATAGTGGGGCGTCGCAGAGGATATTCCTTTGTGGCGCCCCACTTGGCGGGGCACCCAAAGGGGAACATTGAGTCAGAAAATCGTTGTCGCCTTCCCGCTGTACCGACAGGTTTCGTCGGGTTGGCTCATGACATGGCTTCAGTTAAAGAAGGACAACGTCGTCGGGGTTGTCGCCAGCGATGGTGCGTACATCACCCATGCGATGGATGCGCTTACAGCGATGGCCTTTGAAAAATTTCCAGACTTTGATCGAATGGTGGTCTACGAGGCGGACATGCTCCCGCCTGTGGACGCATTCGATCACATCGCCACCTATGGCGACGAGCACGACATCGTCGGCTCCGCGTACTTCAAGCATCACTTCCCGCACGACCTTCAGGCGTACGGCCAGCCCAACCCTCCCTACTTCGAGACGCTGCACCGCAATGTTGCGCGACAGATGATCGATAACCCAGGCCTGTATGAGGTCGGGGGAGTGGCAATGGGCCTGACATCGATTTCCCGTCGCGTCCTTGCGGATTGGCCGGGGGATGTTCCGATGTGGACGCCCGCGCCCCCCTTAGTGGGGCATGACCTCCACTTCTGTAACGAGGCGCGCAAGCAGGGTTACCGTGTGTGGCTCGATACCGCCCTCGGCTGCGGTCACATCTCAGAGCGTCCGGTCGGCTACGCCGATTGGGACGCCGTGGACGACTCGCCGCCAGTCCGCAAGGAGTGTGAGAGTTGGATGAATCGCAAGACTCTCCGGATTGCGGAGCCGGTGTGATCTCACTCCTGCTGCCCACTCGGCAGCGCCCTAGCCAGTTGGTCCGCATGACGGACTCAATCGTTGATACAGCGACTCACCCCGAGTTGATCGAGGTGATTACCTACATTGACGACGACGACCAATCCTACGACGAATTGGATCTCTTCGTGGATTGGAACATCGTGCGTGGCCCACGAAGCCATGATGGTCTCGTCGGCAACCTGTCCGTCATGTGGAACCACTGTTATGAGGTCTCTACGGGCGCTATCGTTATGCACTGCGGGGATGACATCGTCTTTCGTACCGAGGGGTGGGACGATGTTGTCCGCCGCGCGTTTGCCGACGTCCCCGACAATATCCTGTTCGCCTTCGGGCGTGACGGGTTTCAGGACGGCAATAACTTCGGCACTCACGGTTTTATACACCGTGAGTGGGTGGAGGCGGTCGGCTACTTCGTGCCGCCGTACTTCGTCTCCGATTATAACGATGTCTTCCTCAATGACGTAGCCAAGGCCATCGGCCGGCATCGGGAGATCCCGATCTTCACTGAGCACATGCACTACATCAACGGCAAGGCCGAGATCGACCAGAACACTCGGGAGCGCCTAGAGCGCCACCAGAGCCACCGACCCGATGAGCTGTACTACAGCGACAAGGTGCAGGGGGAGGTTCGCGAAGCGGTCGAAAGACTACTGGGGGTTATGCAATGACCGCGCTCAGTATCTTGATACCGACCGTCGGGGAACGGGATCAGCGGTTTCGCAAGCTTGTCGCGACACTGACCCCGCAAGTCCAGAAGCACAACGGCTCCGTTGAGGTCGTCGCCTACTGGAACAACTTTGAGAAGCCCATCGCGGACATTCGCCAGGCACTCGTGAACGAGGCCCGTGGCGACTACGTCTGCTTCATTGACGATGACGACGGCGTACCAGCCTATTACTGCGACCGCATTGTCGAGGCCATCGGGAACAATCCCGACTACATCGGCTGGAGGATGCAGCTCTGGTACGACGGCGCGAAGATGAAGCCGACCTACCACAGCATCATGTACGACTCGTGGTTCGAGGACCCGTACGGCTACTACCGCAACATCAGTCACCTGAACCCTGTTCGGCGCAGCATCGCGCTACAGGTTCCATTTGACGGAAGCGTAGGGCCAGAAGACCACAACTGGGCGCAGGCGATCTATCCGCTGATCCAGAGCGAGTTCTATATCGATGATCCGATGTACTTCTATTACTTCAATACAGAAGACAGCATTTGGCGGGGGAAAAGTATGCCAAACAAGAATTACAGACGGCCAACGCTGGGGAAGCACTTTCGGTACCACCCAGACTCCAAGGCGGCGTTCGTCGCCAAAT
>Ga0310811_10014722_pt1 | contig 10215 bp, 10 predicted proteins | sample YCmetagenome_FD_207642 | JGI IMG/M metagenome (GOLD analysis project Ga0310811, IMG submission 207642) | Soil microbial communities from experimental microcosm in Duke University, North Carolina, United States - YC | ecosystem: Engineered > Artificial ecosystem > Soil microcosm > Unclassified ... | reverse complement strand
AGGTCCGAATGGGCCTTTTCATCGACCAGAGAGCCGATGCACAACAGCGCGAAGCGCTGCAGACAATTTTTGCAGGCAAGGGCGGCGGCTGGCCGGCCCAATTCGCAGCCAAAGTCGGTGAAATTCGCGGCGTCGAATTCGTGCCAATAGAATTTGAGCTTGCGAACGACCTGGCGTTTTGGCGAGCCGAGATCCCGGGTCGCGTTGTGGGGCGCGCAGACGCCTTGACGGGACCCACGACGCCGCCTGGGAAGCGCGTGCAAACAGTCAATCCGCCAGGATCGGAAGTGGGCCCCGGCCAGGTTGCAACATGGGGATCATCGACAGAGCTCCACACCGATGGATTTGGCTTCAAGTGGACGGGCGACAAATGGTCCAGCAAACACATCCCATTCGATTGGTCGGGGCCTGACCCTGCTTAGGTCCGCGCGATGGCTGCGCAACTACGGAGCACCGAGAATTTTCTGGGTTGGTGGCGCCCTCATTCCTTATTTGGCAAGGCGCGGCGAAACCTCTTGCTAAGCCTTTTGGTACTGACGTTCGGCGCCTGGGCGCTGACGCTTTATTATGCGGTCATGGGCGCACCGGTCGGTGCCACCATGACCGGTGGTATGCGCGCCGACGCTATGGCCGGCATGGAAAGCATGGCGGGCATGGCAATGGGCGGAATGTCGGCAGCCGGTTGGTCGTTTAGCGGTGCAGTTGTCTTCGTCGCGATCTGGACCGTCATGATGGCGGCAATGATGCTTCCTGCAGCCGCGCCCATGATCATGATCTTCGCATCGGCGCAGGCACGGCGGGGTCAAGCTGCATTTGTCCCGACCTGGATCTTTGTCGCGGGATACCTGCTTGTGTGGCTAATGGCCGGGGTCATTGTCTACGTGATCATCGAGATCGCTACAGAGACAGCGAACCACCTCGGGTCAGTCGAGAAGGGCGCGTGGGCGCCGATTGCTCTCGGAATAATTCTGATCATGGCCGGCGTTTATCAGTTCACGCCGATCAAGCGCGTATGCCTGCGTCACTGCCGCTCCCCTTTCGCCTTCGTGGCGATGCATTGGCGCGATGGCCGCCTCGGGGCCGTTCAGATGGGAGTTGTGCACGGCATTTTTTGTCTCGGTTGCTGCTGGGCCTTATTCGCAGTGCTCGTCGCCGCAGGTACAATGAGTCTGGCCTGGATGCTTGCCCTCACCTTGGTCGTATTTGCCGAGAAGGTATTGCCGATGGCCCGACTCATCTCTCCTGCAATCGGCATTGCGCTGGTCATTCTTGGCCTGGCGTTATCCGTCTCGGCCGTCTGAAACCGAAAACGTGCAGATCAGAGGCGGTGCTTACCCAGGATCACCGGCCTGCGTCCGACGGTCTGAATTTTCGCCAAAGCCAGAGCGCCGCGAGCAAAAGAAGCGAGCCCACGACAGCGGCAACGACGTCGCGAAGCGAGATGGCGATCTTGTCCAGGCCCGGCCAGATCCCGAAGACGCGGAACAACAGCCCGCCAATGAGAGCGCCTGCGAGGCCAAGCGCCAGATTGCGAAAGAGGCCGAAGCCTCCACGCTCCCATGTCATCAGCGCCCCGGCGAGACCGCCGCCGAGCAGTCCAACAACAATCCAGACAATGAGTTGGTCAACAGAGGGCATCGCAGCCTCCTTTTCCCGTCGGCGGATGTGATTATGAGCCAGCAAGGCTTGTAAAAAAACCCCGGGCATGGATCCAGACGGTCAGGGAACGCGAAAGGGCTTGAGGCCGTTGTTCCGGTGACACCTGGAGAACGGCCATGAAAAACTTGCTCTGTTGCAGCACGGCCCTGATCCTGCTGGCGGTCTCGGCAACGGCGCAGAACAACGCGCCGACCATTCAGCCAAACGACCTCACCTCGAGCGCGAAACAGAAGCCGCCATTGCAGCTCAGCGAGGAGCAGCGTCGCGCAATTCAGGACGCGCTGGTGACCGCGCACAGCGCCCAAAAGACGCCGGACAAGTTCGAGGCCAAGGTCGGGGCGAAGGTGCCGACCAGCCTCAAGCTCGACGCCATGCCGGCGCCACTGATCAACCAGGAGCCGGTGCTCAAGCAGTATGACTTCGTCAAGCTCGACAACGATCTGCTGGTGGTCGACCCGATGAACAGCACAGTGGTCGCGGTGATCCCACGCAAATTCCCGAAGAAGCAGGAGACGCAGGGCAGCGCGCCAAGTGGCAATACTCACGACCCGGCGTCGAAGGGCGACGAAGCCGAGACCAACAAGAAAAATTGACTGCCATCTGCGCGGTGCGATCATCAACAACGCATTGCCGGTCCTTCGGCGCGCGGAGCTCCCATGTCAAATGACACACGGAACGAAAATGCTGCTGCGCCGGTTGATCTCCACTAGGAAGTCAACAATGAAGGAAGAAGGAAAATGTCCATGAACAATCCAAACCAGCAGAACCAGCAGCAGGGCGGCCAACAGGACCAGGGTGGTCAGCAAGGTGGCCAGAACAAGCCCGGCCAGGGTGGCCAGCAGCAGGGTGGCCAGCAGCAGGGCGGGCAGAACAAGCCCGGACAGCAAGGTGGTCAGCGCTGATCCAAGAAACAAAGGCCCGGCATATCGCCGGGCCTTTGCCTTTATACCGTGACGCCGAGCTAGACGCCTTACGCCGCTTCCGCCTCCAGATTGACCGCGCTTTCCGCGATCTCGCTGAGGGTCGCGTCGGTCTTCTTTTCTTCGTCGAGAGTTTGTTCGAGAAGCCGGACAGCGTCGCTCAGCCCAAGCTCATTGGCCCAGGTCTTCAAAGTTCCGTAGCGGGAGATTTCATAGTGCTCCACCGCCTGCGCCGCTGCGAGCAGGCCGGCATCGAGGGCAGGGGAACCCTTGTAGTCTTTCATGATTTCCGCGCCTTCGTCGGTAATGCCGACGATCGCATCACAGGTCTTGGCTTGCGGTTTCTTGTCGATGGCCGCGAACACCTTTTCGAGCCGCGCAACGTGCCCTTCAGTCTCGGTCTTATGCTTGGCGAAGGCCTTTTTGAGCTGGGCCGCTTGCGCCGCTTTCTCCATTTTCGGAAGCGTGGAGAGGATCTTCTTCTCAGCGAAGTAAATGTCCTTCAGCGTATCGTAAAATAGCTCGTCGAGTTTCTTGGCTTTCTTGGTCATGGCGACGTTCTCCTTTGTGCTGTGTCGAGAACGTTTCGCCGGCCGAATGTTTCCGGAACGGGCGGAACGAAAGCGCTCATTGCGGCATTTGTGAGCGAAACACGAGGTGCTCGCACCTTATCGGAGACCGTCCATGGCCAGGAAATCCTTTGTCCGGAAAACCGAACGCGCGATTGTGGGAGCGGCCAAATCAGGCGCCGCTCGCGTACGCCAGATTGATGTCAGGGCCGCGACCGCCATCGCGACCGCCGCCGCCGAAGCCGCCGTCGAGGCGGTCATGAAGTCGTTGATGCGCGGGGAAGGCAAGGCGCGCAGGCGAAAGACGACGAGGCGTAAGGCCCTTAGCAGAGGAAAGCGATACCCGGCGCGGAAAAGAATGCGCTAAAGCAGTGCGGTTTGGGGGGCGCGACCTCCCCGGGCATAAGCGACTGCGCCTGCGAAATGTCCGCCAATGACCCGAAAGGACATGCAATGGCAAAGAATACCATTTGCCTCTGGTACGATAAGGATGCCGAAGCCGCCGCTCGATTTTATGCCGAAACCTTTCCCGACAGCGCGGTGGGTGCGATCAACCGTGCACCCAGCGACTATCCGTCCGGCAAGAAGGGCGATGTGCTGACGGTCGAGTTCAAAGTTGCCGGCGTTTCCTGTATCGGCCTCAACGGCGGTCCTGCCTTCAAACCTAACGAAGCTTTTTCGTTCCAGATCGCCACTGACGATCAAGCTGAGACGGATCGCTATTGGAACGCCATCGTCGGTAACGGCGGCCAGGAAAGCGCGTGCGGCTGGTGCAAGGACAAGTGGGGTATATCGTGGCAAATTACGCCGCGCGTACTGACCCAAGCGATGGCGGCCGGCGGCGCTGAAGCAAAGCGCGCGTTTGAAGCAATGATGGGCATGAGAAAGATCGACGTCGCGGCAATCGAGGCGGCGCGGCGCGGCTAAGCTTCTCTCGGCGAAATCGCTCATAACGGACGTTCATTGAGGGCACGTCCAACTTGTGTCTATTGACCGGCCCGCTTCAGATGATGCGGGTTGAGACCGGCGGAGGTATCGCTGCGACGTTGCGGGGCGGCGGAAGGCGTAATGATTGCCCGGAGACATCTGGCCAGGAGCCAAAATGTTCCCGCCATGACGCTTGCAAACAGTGCAAACATCGAAGCAAACGATACGAAATAAAGCAAAACCATCATCGCTTGGCGGCCGGCTCCGCAAAGACAGTGCGTCGAACCTTTACCGTCATGGCACCCGTTGAACAAGATGCAAGAGCCTTCTCAGGTGGTTATTTGGGGCGCGGCGATATACAATTTTCTAGTAGAATAGATTTTATAGTTTCAGTAGCCATGCCCTGGGGTTTGTGGTGACGCTCGAAGAGCTTTCGGCACTGGCGTGGGGACTGGACGAGCCCGGAGGCGAGACCGATCTTGCCCGATTGTCGGCGGCGCTTGTCTCCGCTTCGCGCGAATTCATCGGTGTCGCCGACCTCGAAGGCAGGGCCCTGTTCGTCAATGAGGCGGGCCGCGAGCTCGTTGGGTTGCCGGACCTGGAGGCGGTACGGTCGACCCGCGTCATTGAATATTTTGCCGTTGAGGATCAGCCGCGAGTCATCGGAGAAGTTTTACCGGCTGTCCGCAACAGCGGTTTTTGGGAAGGCGAGCTCAACTTCCGTAACTTCGCGACGGGACAGCTTGTACCTGTTCTCTACAATATTTTTCCGATCCGTGATTCATCCGGTGAAATCATCGCCTACGGAACGGTGACGCGCAATTTGACCGAAGCGCGGCTCGCGGAACAACGATTGCATTCGCTGGCATCGATCGTCGAAACAAGCGATGACGCAATTGTAAGCAAGAATCTCGATGGCGTGATTACGAGCTGGAACAAGGGCGCGGAGCGCATCTTCGGCTACTCCGCGGCAGAGGCCATCGGTCAACCCATTACAATCGTCATTCCGGGAGACCGGTACAGCGAAGAGCGCGATATTCTAACGCGCATCAGGCGAGGGGAGCGTTTCGATCATTTCGAGACTGTCCGGCAACGCAAGGACGGCAGCCTGATCGCCGTTTCGTTAAGCGTTTCTCCTGTCAAAAATGCCGAAGGCAAGATCGTTGGCGCCTCCAAAATCGCAAGGGACATCACCGAGCAGAAGCGCAACCAGGAGCAAATCGTCACGTTGGCTCGGGAAGCAGAGCACCGCAGCAAGAACCTGCTTGCGACCGTACAGGCAACAGTCATGCTGTCTCAGTCCGACACGCCCGAGGGCCTGAAAAAGGTCATTGAAGGACGTATTGGGGCACTCGCCAACGTCCACTCGTTATTTGTGCAGACGCGCTGGATTGGTGCCGACCTTTCGACGATCGCGACACAGGAGCTTGCGCCTTACTCCGAGAAAAACCAACAGCGCGTGCGGGTGGACGGCCCGCCGGTCCTGCTGGAGCCCAACGCCGCCCAGGTCATTGCCGTAACCCTGCACGAGCTGGCCACCAACGCGGCCAAGTACGGCGCCTTGTCCGCGGCCAACGGTCGGGTCGATCTGGAATGGTCGCACGACTCGAACGGACAGCTGCGCCTGCGTTGGACGGAGACGGGTGGTCCGAAAGTGCACGAACCGAAGCGCAAGGGTTTTGGGGGACGAATTATTGAACGCATGATAGCGCAGCAGTCTGGAACAGCGCGTTTTGACTGGCGTGCGGAAGGTCTTGTCTGCGAAATCACCCTGCAGGTGTGAGGTCGCGACGCTCTTGATGACTTAAGCTGCTTGCAACGGCGCCGCCGGGGCTCCTTCGGACGACCGCTCTCTGATTGCTTTAACGAGGAGATCGAGCTTCGCCGCATTTCCATCCAGCTCGTCGGTGGGGACGGACATCGTCTTTGCGACGCTGTCACAGCACCGCGACAGGAACTCGAGATTCAGAAACCGGAGCGCGTCGAGTGCGTCGCGGAAACGTTTGGTATTCTCGACTGAAACATCCTTGGAAATCCTGGCGCTGCCAAGAATGGCCAAGGTCTGCGTCAACTCCGCGTAGATCGGCTCCCAGTTGGCTATGAGTCTCCTCATCCGAGGCGCGGAGACACGGTCGAATGCGCTGTAGAAATTTCTCTCAGAAACGTCGACGTTCCCGCGCGCTTCAGACTCTGTCAGCAGATTTTGCAGGATGGTCTGGAATTCACTGATATTGCTCTGCCGCTCGTTTGGCGAGAGTCCTTCCCAATCCAAGTCGGCGAATTTATCGATAAGCTCATATCGGAAGCGAAACCCCATCCGGATGGCGGTGATCAGGGACAGCACGGGCGCCGGCAGCCCCACCGTCGGGCCACCGACTTCATCGACTGCCAGGAACTCGTAAACGCTGACGTCATTGCCTTGCCTTCGCATATGATACAGCAGCAATCGGTACCGCTTGCCGCCTCGGCGGGCGATCAGCACCGTTTGCGGTGCTATGACGCTGTTTTCGTGGCCGGCGCGGATTACTTTTGCGGTTTCGGCCAGCCATTTTTCGAAAAATATTTTTTCGTTGCCGGTGAGATCGGCCGCGATCTTGATTATTTCGCCCCACTGAACGCTGGCCGTGGCCAGGCCGAATAATTCGGTAATCGTCGTGGTGTCGCTCTCGACGATCGCCCTGGCCGGGAGGCCTGCCGCTTCGCCAAAGTCATCGTTGTTAATCGACACAAGAACGCGTGAGTAACCTCTCAGCTCCGCGATCTTTCCAAACAGCTTGCTTCCGATGCACTTGACGCGCGCGCGCAGGTCGCCCGCATCAAAGTCAATCTTGTTTTGCCGATAAATTTCAATGAGCACCCTGACCAGTTCCGTTTCGTCGGCAATCGCCTGCAGATGGCTTAGCGGGCTCGGAACGGGAATCTCCTTGCGCTTGACGCAGAAAATTCGGCGCTCGCGCCCTTCGCAGGGCGGCTGCGCACCGAAGTATCCCGTTTCATAGAAACACCAGGACCAATCCTCGTATGGGGCCCCGTAAATAAGAAAAAGATTTTCGGCTCCTTGCAGGCTTTTTTCGAGCTCCGCCCGCCAATCATCGCCCTTTGGGATGTCCTCCGAAATGAAGACGGAGATTTGGCCTTGGGCGGTTTCCTGAATGACCGCTTTCAGCGCTTTGACAAGATCGGCATATTCAGACCGATGACTGATAAAGATGGCCCCCGGTACCATGACCTGCTCCCGAGTTCCGATGTTGAGTTATGAGGCGCTTCCCTCATGGTTTGTTTACAACGGAGAGTCATTTGCTCTCGGCTGTACATTAGTCAGGGCCGTCCGGCCTCGATGTTAAGGACGTCACAGAGACGGTCTTTTTTTCTGCCGATCAAGAATGTCCGCTGACGACGCAAAGCCGACATGGCGAGCGCACTGCATCCGCTTCTGATCCAAAGGCAACGGTGGCTTATCCGGGTACCGCATCGTCGTTGATGTAAATCAACGCCCGGTCGCGCCGACCGCAGTAGCCAAAACCGAATGATTTTTCCTTAAGGGGTAAACGGCGATTACCCCTCTCCACCTGTTGAGAGAAGAAAGATCCCGAGATGAAAAGACATTTCATGGCGCTGTCGCTGGCAGCGCTGATCAGCGCAGTGGCCAGCCCCGCGCTCCTGACGCAGCAAATCACGGGCACGCCGGGCTCCCCCGGCGCGACGACGACGATCCCCGGAACGCAGCTCCCGCCGCCAGACCCGCAGTTCGGCGGCGTGATCAAGGAGGACGCACTGCAATCAAAGCCGTGGTGGGCGCCACGCATCGTGCCGCCGAAGGGCGCGCCTAACGTACTGTTGATCATCACCGACGACGCCGGCTTCGGCGTACCCAGCACGTTTGGTGGCGTCATCCCGACACCGGCGATGGACCGCATCGCGCAAAATGGCCTGCGCTACAACCGGGTCTTCTCCACGGCACTGTGCTCGCCAACCCGTGCCGCGCTCATCACCGGGCGCAATCATCACTCGGCCGGGTTTGGGGTGGTCTCGGAGCAATCGACCGGCTTTCCCGGCTACAACAGCATCATCGACCGGGACAAAGCCACCATCGGACGGATCCTGCTTGAGAACGGCTACGCGACGTCCTGGTTCGGCAAGGAACACAACACGCCTACCTTCGCCGCCAGCCAGGTCGGCCCCTTCGACCAATGGCCGATCGGGATGGGCTTCGAGTACTTTTACGGCTTCGTCGGCGGCGACGCCAACCAGTGGCAGCCAAACCTGTTCCGCAACACGACGCAGATCTATCCGTTCGAAGGCAAGCCGCCCGGCACCTGGAACCTGGTCACCGCGATGGCAGACGATGCCATCGACTACATGACGCGCATGCACCAGACCCAGCCGGACAAGCCGATTCTCATCAAGTACGCGCCCGGCGCTACGCATGCGCCGCACCATCCGACCAAGGAGTGGGTCGACAAGATCAGCGCGATGCACCTGTTCGACGAGGGCTACGAAAAGCTACGCGAGCGGATCTTCGAGAACCAGAAGCGTCTCGGCGTGATCCCGAAGGATACCAAACTGGCGCCGTGGCCGAAGGACCACTTGAAGCCCTGGAATGAGCTGACGGCTGATGAGAAGAAGCTGTTCATCAGGCAGGTCGACGTGTTCGCTGCCTACGCCGCCTACAGCGATCACGAGATCGGGCGCGTGATCCAGGCTTTCGAGGATCTGGGCAAGCTCGATAACACCCTCGTCATCTACATTAACGGCGACAACGGCACCAGCGCCGAGGGTGGGCCACTTGGCACGCCGAATGAAGTTGCCTTCTTCAATGGGCTCAACATGCTGCCCGCTGAAGTGCAGCTCAAGTTCTACGATGTGTGGGGTACCGAGCAGACCTATAACCACATGTCAGCCGGCTGGTCGTGGGCCTTCGACACGCCGTTCGACTGGTTCAAGCAGAACGCCTCCAGGCTCGGCGGCATCAACCAGAACATGGTGGTGTCATGGCCGGCACGCATCAAGGACAAGGGCGGCTTGCGCGAGCAGTTCGTGCACGTCATCGACGTCGTGCCCACCATCCTGGAGGCTGCCGGCATCCGTGCGCCTGACATCGTCGATGGCATCAAGCAGAAGCCGATCGAAGGCACGAGCTTCGCGTACACCTTCGATGCGAGCAACGCCAAGACGGCATCGCGCCACAAGACCCAGTACTTCGAAATGATGGGCCAGTGGGCTATTTACAACGATGGCTGGATGCTGAGCACCAAGGTCAATCGCGCGCCATGGGAGGCCTTCGGTCCGGCGAATCCCGATCCGCTGAACAATCAGGTGCTGGAGCTTTACGATCTGAGCACCGACTTTAGCCAGACGACGGACCTCGCCGCCAAGAACCCGCAGAAGGTCAAAGAGATGAAGGAGATGTTCATTGCGGAAGCGAAGAAGTATCAGGTCTTCCCGATGGACGCGTCGGTGGCCGCGCGGGTCGTTGCGCCGCGGCCGAACATCACCGCAGGGCGTACCGAGTTCGTCTATACCCGGCCGATGATCGGTCTCCCGCAAGGGGACTCGCCACTGCTGCTCAACACGTCCTACACCGTGACGGCTGACATCGAAGTGCCGCAGGGTGGCGCCGAGGGCATGATCCTCACCTCGGGCGGCCGGTTCGCCGGTTACGGCTTCTATCTGCTGAACGGCAAACCGGTGTGGTTGTGGAATATGGTCGACCTTGAGCGTCTCAAGTGGGAAGGCCCGGACGCGCTTGCGCCCGGCAGGCACATCGTCGAGTTTGACTTCAGATATGATGGCTTGGGCACGGGCACGCTGGCATTCAACAACTTCTCTGGCGTTGGTCGCCCCGGCACCGGCACGCTGAAGGTAGACGGCAAGGTTGTCGCCACCAAGACGATGGAAAAAACCCTGCCAATGATCCTGCAATGGGACGAGAGCTTCGATATCGGCTCAGACACGCTTACCGGTGTGAACGACGCTGACTACAAGCCGCCGTTCCCGCTTACGGCCAAGCTCAACAAGCTCACGATCAAGGTGGACCGTCCGCAATTGTCACCCGCCGACGTTCAGAAGCTCGAGGCGGCGATGAAGGAGAAAGCGAAGGCCGATTGATCTGGCTCTTTGGACCAGCCAAGAGATGCTGG
>Ga0310811_10014721_pt1 | contig 10215 bp, 10 predicted proteins | sample YCmetagenome_FD_207642 | JGI IMG/M metagenome (GOLD analysis project Ga0310811, IMG submission 207642) | Soil microbial communities from experimental microcosm in Duke University, North Carolina, United States - YC | ecosystem: Engineered > Artificial ecosystem > Soil microcosm > Unclassified ... | reverse complement strand
TGGTGCCGCACCATGGACAACGTGAGGTCCCATGCGTTGCGGATATTCACGATCGTAAGCGCAAGCAATGCGCCGGCCAGCACTTCGGGTGCGTAATTCATTCCGGCATAGATCATGATGCCGGCGATCAGCAATGTGAGGTAGGCCGCGACCGGCAGCAGCCCGTAGGCAAAGTAGTCGGGCACGTACTGCGTCCAGTCCCGGCGTATGACCTGCACCGAGGTGAACCCGGACACGGCAATGCCGAGAACGGCCGTCGCCGCAATCAACGCGGAAAAGAAAACCGGTCCGTGCGACGGGATCAGGCAGACGGCGGCGACGAAAAACACGCTGGTGAAATGGATCACCACCGGGCTCATGAAGGTGCGTGTCGGGGCCTGATGCTGCCTTGTCAGGTATCCGGCGCCAAGCGACACGGCGACGAACAGCAGCGCAAGCACGGTTGCGGCGGCGGTGCCCACGAGCAGATAGAATTCATGCCACGCGTGCAACGCTTCCATGCAGTCAGCCTCTGCCGACGAACGGCATCTTGTTGGCCATCACGGTCATGAACAGGACATTGGTATCGAGCGGCAGGCCTGCCATGTAGACCACCGCGTTGCCGACGTGATCGGCCTCCATGCGCGGCTCGATCATCTTGCGGCCATCCGGCTGCAACACACCCTCGCCCTGAACCATGCGCTCGGTCAGTGGTGTCGCCGCGTTGCCGATGTCAACCTGGCCGCAGCAGATGTCGTACTGCCGGCAGTCGAGCGACGTCGATTTCGTCAGGCCGGTGACCGCGTGCTTGGTCGAAGTATAGGCGACCGAATAAGGCCGCGGCGCGTGCGCCGAGATCGACCCGTTGTTGATGATGCGGCCGCCGCGCGGATTCTGGCTCTTCATGATCTTGATGGCCTCCTGCGTGCACAGGAACATGCCGGTCAAGTTTGTCGCGACCACGTTTTGCCAGGTTTCGAAGGGCAGATCCTCGAGCGGGACCGCCGGCGCCCCGATGCCGGCATTGTTGAACAGGACATCGAGGCGGCCGAAGGTCGATTTGACCGTCGTGAACAGCGACACAATTGATTCACGCTTCGACACATCGGTCGGGACAGCGAGGGCTTGCGCGCCGAGCGCGTTGATCTCCCCCGCAACCTTGTCGAGCATCTCTTTGCGCCGGCCGGCAAGGACGAGGTTGTAGCCGGCCTTGGCCAGCGCAATGGCCACTGCCCGGCCCACGCCGGTTCCTGCCCCGGTCACCAGCGCAATCTTTGCGGAAGCCATCGGATGTCCTTTCTTGTGGGGAAGTTCAGGACGTCCGCAATATCATAAAAGCGCGCGCTCGCCACCACCGGCGGCAGCGGGACGCCTTGCGCGAAGCCGGGATCAGCTCGCCAGCGCTGTAGGAATTTCGTGGGGCTGAAAAGCGCCCGGGCTCTGGAGACGTGCCGAGATTTCGGCGATGCTGACCGGCCGCCCAAAGCGGTAGCCCTGCATGGAATGCACGCCGGCGGCGCGCAGGAACAGCTGCTGGTCGGCCGTTTCGACGCCTTCGGCAGTGACCTTCATTCCGAGGCCGCGGCCGAGGCTGACGATCGCGTGCACGATGGCGGCGGCATCAGCAGCCTTCTCGATTGAGCGCACAAAACTTCGGTCAATCTTGAGCTTGTCGAACGGAAAGCGCCGCAGGTAGAGCAAGCTTGAGTAGCCAGTGCCGAAATCATCGAGCGCCAGCCGCACGCCCAGCGCCTTGAGGCGGACCATTGCGGTTTCAGCCGAGTCCACATTGCCGAGCAATACGCTTTCGGTCAGCTCGAGTTCAAGCCGCGCCGGATCGAAATTCGTGTCCTTCAGGATTCGCTCGACCACGTCGACGAAATCCATGCGGCGGAATTGCAGCGACGAGACGTTGACCGCAATGGTCAAATCCGGCCATGCCCTGCCGTCGACACAGGCGCGACGCAGCACCCAGTTGCCGAGATCGATGATCAATCCGCTGTGCTCGGCGATCGCGATGAATTCGGTCGGCGGGATCTCGCCGCGGGTCGGATGTTTCCAGCGGCACAGCGCCTCCACTCCGACCACGGTATCGCCGCTCTTGTTCACGACCGGCTGATACAGCAATTGCAGCTGGTCGGATTCGATCGCCTCGCGCAGATCCGCCTCGAGCAATTTGCGTGTGGAGAGATCGGCATCCATCGCCGCGTCGTAGATGCAGGCTCGGTTGCGCCCTTCATTTTTGGCGCGATAGAGCGCCATGTCGGCGTAGCGCATGATGTCGGTTGCAGTGCCGCAGTTCTTGTCGATGACCGCGATTCCGATCGAGGCTCCGATGATGATGTTTTGCCCGGTGATCGCGTAGGGAGAGCAGATTGCCGAGATGATGCGCTGTGCGAGGGTCGTCATCTGTTCGCTGTCGCCCGCGATCGAAGAGATCACCGCGAATTCGTCGCCGCCAAGACGCGCAACAAGGTCGCCGCCGCGCAACGTATGCGACAGGCGCAGGGTGACGTTGCGGATCAGCTCATCGCCGACATGGTGTCCGAGCGTGTCGTTGACGTCCTTGAAATGATCGAGGTCGATATAGAACACGGCCGCAGGCGCACTGCCGTTACGAACTTCTTCGATCACGGCCTCAAGACGCTCGCCGAAGAAGATGCGGTTCGGCAGTCCGCAGAGCGGGTCATGCATTGCGAGATGACGCAGGCGCGACTCGCCGGCGGCGATCGCGGCGGCGGTGCGGCGCATGTAGCGCAGCACGAAGGCCGCGAGCAGGGCGAAGCCGGTCAGCGCCACGGCGACGAACGGCACCACGTTCTGGACGATTTCAGCGCCGGGCTGCTTCGGTGTCCAGGCAAAGCGCGCGATAACGCTGCCGTCGGGACCGGTCAGGTCGTAGTTGAGGTCACCTTGCGGCACGGGCACCTGATCGATCTTGCGCAGGTTCACGAGCCGGAGCTGCGTTGCGATGCTAGCGAGCGCTGCCTCATCGATGAATTTCACGGACATGATGATCGGGGCATCGCCGTCGACTGATTGAGGGATCCCGTCGATGGGACCGACGGCGACCGCCGCGATGACCGCCGGCTTGCCCATCACGCGGCGTATCACAGCCGATTGGGGATGCGCGCCGCCTTCGGTAAGGCTCGGCTGATTGAGGCGGATGGCGCCGTGCAGCCGCGGGTCGCGCCCACGCATGTATTCGATTACCGACGCGAAATCGTTGCGCGCGTTGGCCATCCATTTGGCGTCGGGGGCGCGGCTGCCGAGCAGCGAGTAGATCAGCTCGTCGTTGCGGTTGAAAATGAAGACGTAGTCGTGATCGAAGTACGTTTCGAGCCAGTTTCCGACCCGGTCCCTGGCCCAGGCCGGGTCGAACGAGCGCCGGATGTTCTGGATGGTGGCCGCGGCAGACGCCACGCTTTCGACTTCGCGCAACACGCGTTCGCCGTAGTTCGTGATGGCGCGCGAGAACAGCTGCTTTTCATGATCGACCGCGACGATGTCGGCACGCTGGGCGGACGACAGCACCGCAACGACAATGCAGACGATCGCGACGGCGACGATGACTCCAATGGGGACGACGACGCTCAGGCGAGCGCGATCCCAACTGGTGTATGGCCGCGTGTCGGGTGCACGCGGACGAGCGACAGCCGGCACGATTGAAGTCCCTTACAGCGTCCTGCCCATTGGCGTTTCGTCGCCGGAAGCTAGGAAACAAAGCTTGCTATTCGCTTTCGTTTTGCTGGAGTGAGGGCCAGTTAGCGGCAGGAACAGGCAATTCGCCCGGTTCTGTTAACCGGCGGTAAATGTAAAGCAACACCGCACCGTGTATCCCTTTGTAAGAGTTGGCTTTCTTTAACCTGTGCCGGAGCCCCGATAAGGCGGACGCGGGATTGCGATGTGGGCGGCGCGCAAGGCGGCCGACCAGCGGGTTCGCAAATCCTGGAAATAGGGCTCGCCCGGCTCGATCCTATAGTTGACCTCGGCATCACAGACATCGGGGCGCACGACGAGTAGGTCGATCGGCAAACCGACTCCGAGATTGGAACGCATGGTGGAGTCCATCGAAATTAGTCCGATCTTCAGCGCGTCATAAAGGTCGGTGTCGTAGCCGATGGCGCGATCGAGCACCGGCTTGCCGTATTTATGTTCGCCAATCTGCAGATAGGGCGTGTCTATCGTGCACTCGATGAAATTGCCGGCCGAGTAGATCATGAAAAGCTGCAGACGGGCGCCCTTGATCTGGCCGCCGAACAGAAAGGAGACGTCGTGCTCAATGTGCGCCGCCGCCAGTGCCTTACCTTCGACGTCCTGCACTTTTGTTATCGCGCGTCCGATCCGTTGCGCGGCCTGAAACATCGTCGGCGCATTCATCAGCGTTTCAGTTTCGCCGGTCTCCGCGTTCTCCATGCCTTCGGTCAATGTCGAGCGAACCGACTGGCTGAGCGACAGATTTCCCGCCGAGGCAAGCGCCATGATGCGCTCGCCCGGTTGCGTGTAAACGTGCAGTTTGCGAAACGTGGAAATATTATCGAGCCCGGCGTTGGTGCGCGTGTCGGCAATCATGACGAGCCCGGCCCGAACGAGAATTCCGCAGCAATAGGTCATGGTCAGATTTTCCGCCGGCAGCCGGTTGTTGCAACGCGCATCGCGATGGTCCGTTGCATCGCCAAAACATCTTTTCCGAACGCTAAAAATACCATTAAAACCGCATGTTAGCGGCAGCGCAAACGAGGTCAGCGAACGCCGCGGCGGGTGGCTTGAGCGGGTGCCGGGGTCACGCTACGTCTTCTGGGTCGCCCACAGGATACCGTCATGAGCAGCAACTCCGACATCATCACTGCCGCCGTGTTGGTGATTGGCGACGAGATTCTGTCCGGCCGGACGAAGGACAAGAACATCGGCTACATCGCCGACTACCTCACCGCGATCGGGATCGATCTCAAGGAAGTGAGGGTGGTCTCGGACGAGGCCGCAGCGATCGTTGATGCACTGAATGCATTGCGGGCAAAATATACTTATGTGTTCACAACCGGCGGCATCGGGCCCACTCATGACGACATAACGGCTGATTGCGTCGCTGAGGCTTTTGGCGTCGCGCTTGAGTTCCACCCCGAAGCGATTGCCATCCTGAAAGAGCGGTTGGCAAAAACCGGTGGCGAGCTCAACGAGGCGCGCCTGCGAATGGCGCGCATTCCGAAGGGCGCTGCGCTTGTCGCGAACAAGGTCTCGGGGGCTCCCGGATTCTGGATCGGCAACGTCATCACCATGGCGGGAATTCCGGCGGTGATGCAGGGCATGCTCGACGAAGTAGCCCCGAAGCTCAAGACCGGCACAAAATTGCTGTCGGAGACAATCCGCGCCGATGCCAAGGAAGGCGATGTCGGTACCGAACTCGGCGCTATTGCCAAAGCACACCCGTCGACGATCATCGGCAGCTATCCTTTTATTGACGAAAAAAACGGACCGAACACGAACATTGTCGTACGCTCCCGCGATGCGAGCGAGCTTGCGGTCGTGAAGGCTGAAGTCGAGGGGATGCTCAAGAAGGTCAAAGCGCAGCTTCCTCCAGCGCGCTGACGCACCATGGCGAAATCGCCCGCAGAGACACCTCGTCCCGAAAAAATTTTCCCGGTGTCGTGGGATCAGTTTCATCGTGACTCGCGTGCGCTCGCGTGGCGCCTGCACGAATCCGGGCCGTTCGAGGCGATCGTCTGCATCACGCGCGGCGGTCTGGTGCCGGCTGCGATCGTCGCGCGCGAGCTCAACGTTCGCATGATCGAAACCGTATGCGTCGTCAGTTATCGCGACTACAACAACCAGGGCGATCTGTCTGTCCTCAAAGGGGTGGCGCCGGAAGTGGTTGCGCTTCATTCGCAGGGGAAGCGGGTGCTGATTGTCGACGATCTTGTCGATACTGGAAAGACCGCGCGTATCGTCCGCGATCTCCTGCCGAACGCTCACTTTGCAACCGTCTATGCGAAGCCGATGGGACGGCCGCTTGTCGACACGTTCATCACTGAGGTGTCGCAGGACACCTGGATCTATTTCCCTTGGGATACGGGCCTGGCGTTCCAGCCGCCCATCCGCGAGGGAGGCGACTGACAAAAAATTACATTCGGGAGGAAACGCAATGCTGACACGACGTCATCTGCTCGCCGGCGCGAGCGCCGCCGCAGTGTGTGTCGCCTCGTCGAGGGCGGACGCTCAAACGACCTATGCGAGTCAGCCGGTCCATATCCTCGTCGGTTACCCGGCAGGTGGCGGCGTCGATATCATCGCCCGCCTGTTGCAGGACCCTTTGAAGGCCGCGCTCGGCCAACCGATCATCGTCGAGAACCGGACCGGCGCGAGTGCCATGCTGGCAACGGGGGCCGTCGCCAAGGCCGCGCCCGACGGATACACGCTGCTCGCCTGCGCATCCGGCGAAGTCGCCATCAATCATTTCCTGTTCAAGGAGAAGATGGCCTACGATCCGGCCAAGGAGCTTGCGCCGATTGCACTCGTCGGAATCGTCCCGTGCGTGGTCGTGGTCGCGAGCACGACACCGGTTAGCAACCCGAAAGAGCTGATCGCCTATATCAAGGAAAACCCTGGAAAGCTGTCGTTTTCGTCGTCGGGGATCGGCAATCCGCAGCAGCTTGCTGGCGAATTAATGAACACAATGGCGGGCACCAAGGTCTTGCACGTGCCGTATCGTGGTGCCGCGCCGGCGGTCACGGATGTCGCGACTGGCGCCGTCACGATGAGCTTTACGAGCTTGGCCGCAGCGCTGCCATTGATCCAGGGGGGCAAGATAAAAGCCGTCGCCGTCACCTCGCGCGAACGAATGCCGCAACTACCCGATGTGGCACCGCTAAGCGAGGGAACGCCGGGTCTTGCGGGCTACGAATTGCTTAACTGGTTTGCCATCTTCGGAACAGCAGGAACGCCGCCGGGAATCATCGAGCGCCTCAATGGCATCATCAATAGCGCGCTCCAGGACCCTGCAATTTCCGGCAAGCTTCTGCCACAAGGCATCGTGCCGAAGCCCATGAAAGTTGCGGAGTTCAAGGCTTTCGTGGAGGCCGAGCGCACAAAGTTCGGCAAGATTGTTGAGCAGGCCAACATCAAATTGAGCAACTGACCCTGTTTCGTATATCATCGCGCATAGAAAAAGCCCCGCCGGGGAGGATGCAATGAATGTCAAACCGAACACGCAGGATGCCAAGCCAATCGATGACAAGCGCTCGCATTACGTGCGTCCACAAGATCTTCCATGGGAGAAAATGCGGTTTCCCGGGTGCCAGACAAAGACCCTGCTGTTCGATCCCAAGAGCGGCCTCGCGACCGTGCTGATCAAGATGGAGCCGGGCGCGACCTTGCCCGATCACGAGCACGTCCTGATCGAGCAGACATACGTTCTCGAAGGTTCGTTGGTTGACAAAGAAGGCCCTGATGCCGGTCTCGAAGTCGGGCCGGGCGAATTCGTCTGGCGTCCGGCGGGCAGCCGGCACGTCGCCTGGTGCCCCAAGGGCGGCACGATGATTGCGATCTTCCAGGTGCCGAACAAGTTCTTCGAAAAGGACGGTAAGGTGACGGATGCCGGCGGCAAGGACTGGCAGTCGTCCTGGGGACACGTCTTATCGAATTAGCGTGACGCGCCGCCACCGCAAGTCGGCTGTAGCCGACTTGCGCGCGAATTATTCCGATCTCGGGTAAACCCGATCGGAGTGGCTCCACCCGCCGCGCGCCGGCGGGTGAGTTGGGATTGCCACGCGGACGTGGCGGAATGGTAGACGCAAGGGACTTAAAATCCCTTGGGAGATTTCCCGTGAGGGTTCGAGTCCCTCCGTCCGCACCAACAAAATCAAGGGATTTTTGGGCTCTTGGAGCCAAAAATGCGTTGATGCACCTATTGATCTTGCTCAACTTCCAAGGGAGCGATGCGTCTTAGAATTTTTTTCGTGAGGGATCGAGTCCCTCCGTCCGCACCAGTCAAATCGGGGGATGACGGCTAGGCAGGCGGCTCATGAGGAACAAACGAAACAAAGACAACGGCGGCGACCGCATCGACGAGTATGGCAGCTATACCGGTCCATCGATTATGGCCGTTGCCGTCATCGTCGGCATCGTCACCCTGATACTTTTCTACAGCAGCTCGCCACGTGTTGGCGTGTTGAGCGTGGCGGTCTTTTTGCTCGCCATTGTCGGCGTCGCCGCCTTGGTGCAGAGGCTCAGCAGTTAGCGTTTCGATTTGAGCGTGGTGCCGCCGGCGTTACTTGCCAGTCGCAGCGCATCAGCACCGGTTATTTCTTTTTCTTCGCGGTCTTCTCTGGCTTCTTGTCCTTCTCGTCCAGGTGCATGCCGAAATAGACGGGAAGGGACCAGGAGGGGAGAATCAATGGCAGGCCGTCGCGCAGAGCACGCAACGTGTTGTCGTGCTGCTTGGCAATTTCCTCGGCCTCTATGGCTTCTTTCGATTTCTGCTTGCCGGCCGCGGCGGCGGGTGAAATGGCAAAAGCCGATATGACAAGCAGCAAAAAGATTCTCTTCATGGATGCCCCCTATGGTTCCACTTGTTGCCCTTGTCTATTTTGCATGAAATCAATGCGGTACACAGGAACTCTAAAAGGAAATCGGAGCTCTCCACTGGAAAAATTCGGTTATGGCCACCAAGAATGGCGTCTGAGGCCCCGCGCATGCGTCTGACCATCAATTGCGACATGGGCGAAGGTTTTGGCCTGTACCGCATCGGTGACGATGCGGCGATGATGCCGCACATCGACCTGGCCAACGTCGCCTGCGGTTTTCACGCGTCCGACCCGCCGACCATGCGCGCGACGGTACGCCTTGCGAAGCAGCATTCGGTCAAGGTCGGGGCGCATCCTTCGTTACCGGATCTTCAGGGCTTCGGCCGCAGGGCCATGGTGATTTCGCCGGCGGAAGTGGCAGATCTGGTGACATATCAGGTCGGCGCCCTGAAAGCGTTTCTCGATGCCGAAGGCATGCCGCTCAATCACGTGAAACCGCACGGCGCGCTCTATGGCATGGCGGCCCGCGACGAGAAGATCGCCGCCGCCATTGCCGACGCCGTCCTCCCATTCGGTGTGCCCATTCTCGGAATGGCCTTCACGGCACACGAAAAAGCCTATCAGGCCAAAGGCATCACGTTCGTTCCTGAATTTTATGCTGATCTTGAATATGACGGCGAGGGCAATCTTATTTTGAGCCGCGTGCACGACGCAGTTGACCCGGCAAGAGCGGCCGCGCGTGTTCTACGCGTGATTAAAGAGCACGTCGTAACCAATACGGCCGGCAAGGACATTCCCGTGAAGGCCACGACGGTCTGCGTGCATTCGGATACGCCGGCGGCTGTATCGATTGCCGCGGCGGTGGCCCGCGTTCTGAGGCAGATGCCGGCGTAACGTCAGTTTCCTGGGTTCCTCGCAGACCCCGGCCGCAAAAGTCGGCTGACCTCAAGAGTGCGAAATTGATCTGTATCAAGGCAGGTATTGGCATTCTTGTTTGAATTTGCGCATGCGGAGAAAGTGCGCACTACGCGCGGACTTTGCGCTCGCCATTTATCGAACGGCGAGAATTGCTGTTGTTGCCGCAGCTTTGTTGGTCGCCTGGTCGGGCGGAGCAGCTCAGGCATGCCCACAAAACAAAAGCGAGTCTTTTCCAGCAGTTCATAAAATTGAGCGGTCAGTTCACGACAAACTAGGAACGACCCCGCGCTTATACAAAAAATCGCAAACGCCCAACGTCTGCCGATTTTAGGTACGATCACCGTCGCTAAATGACCCGAACGGTCGGATGATCAAGGAAAAAATTAATCGTATCGACTGACAAATCGCCTCAGGCGCGGACGATAAGATGCACGAGACAGTCTTCACCGCTCAGCACCTGACCAAGGTCTACACGACTGGCGAGGTCGAAGTGCATGCGTTGCGCGGTGTCGATCTCGAAATCCTGCATGGTGAAGTGGTCGTTCTGCTTGGGCCATCGGGGAGCGGGAAGTCGACGCTTCTGAACATCATGGGTGGCCTCGATCATGCGAGTAGCGGACATCTGTTTTTCAAAAATGTGGAGCTGACGGCCCTCGATGATCGCAGCCTCACGGCCTACCGGCGCAGATCAGTGGGGTTCGTCTTCCAATTTTATAATCTGGTGCCGAGCCTGACCGCTTACGAGAACGTCGTGCTTGTCACCGAGATTTCAGACAACCCAATGCAGCCTGAAGAGGCT
>Ga0310811_10014720_pt1 | contig 10215 bp, 9 predicted proteins | sample YCmetagenome_FD_207642 | JGI IMG/M metagenome (GOLD analysis project Ga0310811, IMG submission 207642) | Soil microbial communities from experimental microcosm in Duke University, North Carolina, United States - YC | ecosystem: Engineered > Artificial ecosystem > Soil microcosm > Unclassified ... | reverse complement strand
GCAAAGCAGAGAGCGGGATGCCACAATAGCAAACGATCAGGGAATATGGAACAAAAGTTACAGAACACCATCGCGCTCCTCGCCCGCACTCCAGCTACGCTCAACGCCCTCCTCCGCGATCTCCCTCAAGAGTGGACGCATCGCAACGAAGGCGAACACACCTGGAGCCCGTACGAAGTCATCGGCCATCTCATCCACGGCGAACACACCGACTGGATACCGCGCGCCAAAATGATCCTCGAATTCGGCGAAAGCAGAGCCTTCGAGCCCTTCGATCGCGAGGCATTCAAGCGACAGGGCAAAGGCAAATCACTGCCCCAGCTCCTGGATGACTTCGCCCGGCTGCGTTCAGAAAATCTCGACGAATTGCGCAAGTTGCATCTGCACGAGAAAGACCTTAGCAAACGCGGACGCCATCCCACCCTCGGGGTTGTCACGTTGTCAGAGCTATTGGCAACCTGGGCCGCTCACGATCTCACGCATCTGCATCAGATCGCCCGCGTAATGGCCCATCAATACCGCGCAGCCGTCGGGCCGTGGACCAAATTTATGGGCGTGATGCAATGCGCCGGTCACAGCTCCTAGGGAACTCTCGGCGCTCGCATGCAAGGATTCTCCGGTTTACAAACGCCGGGGCATTCTCGTCTCCCTACTTGATAATCGGCAACAGGTTCGCGAGCTGCACATTCACCAGCAGACTTAGCCGGTTGTCCACCTGGTAAAACTTCGCCGTCTGCTTCGCCCCGATCGCTTTTTCGAACTTCGACTCATAGCTCTTCCGCAGCGCCAGCATGTCGCCGTCAAACTTAAAGGCGCGCGAAATATACGACTTTGCCTTCGTATCGTCGATGGTGTCATAGTTGGCCGCGTAATCCTTGATAAGCGCCACCCTCTGATCGCCGATCTTCTGCTGCTCATTCGCATACTCGCGATACACCGGCCAGAAAGCCTTCGATTGCTCATCCGTGAACCCCATGCTGCGGGTGATGATGTCCGTCTTGCTCGCCTGCACATCCTGCCGCAGCACGGCGATGTCGTCATCCGTCACCGGCCGCCCCGTGTCGGCATCTGCAGGAGCCTGGGCCGAACCCTGTGCCAGAGCACTCAACCCCGCCAGTAAGAAGCCACCCACCAGTAAACCCATCTTTCCCCTCATCGCACTCTCCCCTTTTCGCCGATACTTACGTTGCCGCCAGAAACTGGCACAGTCCACACATCGACCGCCCCGACTCTCTCATCTCCCCCAGCAGCTTTTCAACTGGTCAAATTGACAGGGGGTAGCCGCCCCGTAGCGTCGCCACTTTGTCAGAGCTTGGGTCGGTCTCAGATTCTCCCAAACCCGATAGTTCACTCGTGTACACTTGCCCGGCGCACGCGACCGGGCCCCGGGCCAGGATAGACGCCGTCGCCAATATCTCGCGCCACCACCCACTCCTTCGCGAGGCAGATATGACTTCCGTTTTGATCACTGGAACCAGCAGGGGTATTGGCCTGGAAACCGCGCTCGCCTTCGGCCGCGCCGGTCATCGGGTCCACGCCACAATGCGCAACCCGTCGCAGTCGCCTGACCTGGCCGCAACAGCCGCCCGCGAGAAGCTTCCCATCACCGTCTCCACCATGGATGTCGACTCCGACCAATCGGTCAGCGATGCCATCGCCGCAATTCTCAAAGATGGGCCCATCGACGTGCTCGTCAACAATGCCGGCGTCGAAGGTGTAGGCCCGGTCGAAGAGTTTCCCCTGGCCAGGTTTCGCGCCATCATGGAAACCAATTACTTTGGCGCGCTTCGCTGCATTCAGGCGGTGGTCCCGCACATGCGCCAGCGCAAAAGCGGCTGCATCGTCAATGTAAGCTCCGTGGCCGGGCGCATTAGCAGCCCGCCGCTCACCTCCTACTGCGCCTCGAAGTGGGCACTGGAAGCGTTGAGCGAGGGCCTAGCCGGGGAACTCAAGACATTCAATGTCCGCGTTGCCATCGTTGAACCCGGCATCATCGATACCGCCATGGCGCGGCGCATCGGAGACCCTGCCCCCGGATCGCCCTACGGCCAGACCGCCCGTTTCTCCGCTCTTTTCACGAACTCATTGAAAACCCCGGTGCCTCCGTCCGTGGTAGCCGAAAAGATAATGGAAGTCGCCACCAACGATAGTTGGCAGTTACGTCACCCGGTAGGCCCGGACGCCGTTCCCTTTCTCGAATGGCGCAATGGAATGACAGACGAAGAATGGATAGAGACGCATGCGGGTGACGACGAAACATTCTTCGCGCGGCTCGGCGGGTCGAGCTGAGACTAGAACCCATCTCATAAATGCCTCTGGCAGGTAAAGCTGGCACCGTTACTTCCGTATTGCCGACCAACCGGCAACTTGGAGGCTCGATCAGGCGGGATTCCCATTTGCGGCCCGTTTATCAAATTCGCGTCGGCCTCGTTGAGGCGTCCGCATACCGTCTTTACCGCCATCGGTTGGGACGTGTGAGATGTACTGGCTGAGTGCCGACTCTACGGAAAGGCAGGCGGGTCATTCCAACGCTCGTTTTCCTCCAGTTCTCAAACTCGCGCCCCAACTTCGAGTTGACCGGTGCGCGAACGCCTCCGTCAACGCCGATGGTATGGCGAAGTTCAGCATTAATAATTTTGAGTCGGGTACTCTCGTCGGATCGTCACCGCCTGTGTTGACAGTGTTTCAAATCGGCCTTCAACATTTGACAACAATGGATCATCACATGAGGAGTCCTTTTATGACTGAACCCACATCCGCTGAGACGTCGGGCGATGGTATGCGCGGATCTCAAGCGAACACAGGTAACAAACTGCACGCGAAGAGTGTTCTAACGAAGATTGCAGCGCTTGTTGCAGATCGAAATATCCCTTTCCTTGTTTGCAGCATTGGAATGATCGTGATGTTGCTGTGGGCAGGAAAGTTCAAAATGACAGCACCCGGAGCAGAGGGCATAATCCCGCTCGTCAGTAACAGCCCACTTACCAGTTGGCAATTCAAGGTCTTTGGGCCATACATCCTGGGGGATATGATCGGGCTCACTGAATGGACAGCAGCAATCCTACTGATCGTTGGTTACTTTAAACCTAAAGCAGGCATTCTGGGCGGGATCATTCTAGTCGGCATGTTCTTCACCACAAGCAGCATGTTGATCACGACTCCGGATGACACCATCGTGGTTCACGGCATGCATTACATGAACAACCTCGGCCTGTTTCTCTTCAAGGACATCATCTCTTTCGGAGTTGCGTTCTATCTGATCAGCTACTATGGCCGAAAAGCGATCATTGCTGAAAATCAGAGATGACGGTCTGCGGGAAACACTAACGGGACTTCCGAGGATACATTGCGTTTGCCGAGCTGACTGCTTTATGCGTGCGTTGTGTGTGCGCGATTCTGTGAAATGATGCGGCCAATTTGTTCGAACTTGGCGTATCACCGGCAAACCGGAAGTTACGTCGAGGGGCAGACAAACCGGCTGTTGATTTATGAGATAGGTTCTAAGCTCTACTCCATCACACCAATCCATTCCGCCGAATCACTTCCTTGTAATAACTCGAGCTCAACTTAGGCGTCCGCTTCTGCGTCATGAAATCCACATAAGTAATCCCAAACCGCTTCAAATATCCATCCGCCCACTCGAAGTTATCCAGCAAGCTCCACAGAAAATATCCCTTCACCGGCACGCCCTCGCTCACCGCGCGATGCAACTGCGTCATGTAATTCCGCAGATACATAATCCGGTCCGAGTCATATACGTGCCCATCCGGCGTCAGCACATCCGCCGACGAGCATCCATTCTCCGTGATGTAAATTTCCTTCAGCTTCCAGATTTTTGCCGTGATCTTCGGTGCCCAGTACAACGACTCCGGCGCTACAAACAGCCAGTCGCTGTACATATGCGGAGACGACGCCGGTCTCTTCACCATCGCGTAGCCCACCGGCGACGACTCATCCGCCCGCACAAAATCACCGGTGTAGACATTCAGTCCCAGAAAATCGAGCGGGCTTCCGATCGCCTTCATCTCCTCCGGTGTAAAGTGCGGCGCGTCCGGCCCCAGCTTCTTCAGGTACGCATCTGTGTACCTTCCCTCGAAGATCACATTGCCATACATCGCATTCTCTTCGCGCATCGCGCGCTCCGCCGCGGCAATATGCTCCGGCGTCTCGATCACCGGCGTTGCCGCCTGCGGATTATCCGCAAAGCCAACCTTTGTCCCCGGCTTCGCATGCGCGCGGATCGCCTCCACCGCCAGCCCATGCCCCAGCACCGCGTAATGTGCGACCTGGGCCACTCCCTTTCTGTCCAGCTTCAGGCCGGGCGCGTGGATCCCCGACTCATACCCCGCGTTCACATAGCTGCGCAGTTCATTCACCGTCATGAAATACTTCACGCGATCCGACAAGTGCTCCGCCACCACCCCCGCATAATCTGCAAACGCCTTTGCGGTGTCGCGGCTCTGCCATCCGCCTTTGTCCTCGAGTGCCTGCGGCAGATCCCAGTGGTACAGCGTGCAGTAGGGCGTAATCTTCGCCTCCAGCAGCGTGTCCAGCATGCGATCGTAAAAATCAAATCCCTTCGGATTCCGCGCGCCTACCCCTTGAGGAAAAATCCGCGACCACGCGATTGAGAAGCGGTACGTCGTCAGGCCGAGATCGCTCATGAGCCCGATATCTTCCTTGTAACGGTGATAGTGATCATCCGCCACGTCGCCCGTGTCGCCGTCGTGCGTCTTGCCCGGCGTGTGCGAAAAGGTGTCCCAGATCGACGGCCCGCGCCCATCCTCGTGCACCGCGCCCTCCACCTGGTACGAAGCCGTAGCCGACCCCCACAGAAATCCCTCCGGAAACCTGCGCGGCGCATTCGTGATCTCCGGCTCAGCCTGTGCGATCGTTGCCTTCGGCATGCCGGGGAGCGCCGCCGCCCCGGCCGCCGCTCCGAGCAACTGCCCGAACTTCCGTCTGGAAATCCTCCCCGCCATCCGCTTCGTCATCCCTTCCGTCCTCTCCGGCGTCAACCCTGCGTCCATCAAGGTATCACTGGAAGTCCACTGCACAAATCGTTATTCTAAAATTCAGAACGCTGGCGGGGTGCCGTACCTTCTCCCCCGGGCAACCCGCCGTGCAACAAAAAAGACCCGCAAAATGCGGGTCTTTTTTTGCTCCAATCACAGACACTTCAATACCGGTGTCCCCGGTAAATATTCTCCACTCCTCGTTGGTAGCCGGCCCGGAAGGCCTGTTGATATTCATGCCGCTCGTTGTGCGGTACATCGGGATGCCGATATTCGTCGCGGTTCTCCACGTTCGGCTGGCGATGGTTATCGAAATCGCGACGCGCACCTTCGATGCCGTCGTGATACCCACGCCGCGCGATGTCGTTGCGGTAATCATCCGGAACCCGCGTCCATGGCTGGTTGTAGTATCCCGGAGGCGGCGGCCCTTCCTGCGCCTTCGCTGCTACGCTCAACGTGGTCATTCCCAAACCCGCCATTCCCAGACCGATGAGTAACGCCATCGTTCCCAATCGTGCTCGCATGTACCCTCCTTGCCCTTTCTTGTTGCGTGCCCACCATGTGACAAACTCACCACACTGTGGACGTCGATAAGTTCGGGTATGCGCTTCTGCCCCTTGCGGAAACATCGACGCCGTGTCCGAACCATCTGCACCATAGGAACCCGCAAGCGCCGCAAAGGTAGCGCCGATTTGCGTCCGAATCGCGATAAACATTTGCGAAACATACGCAATTTTTTTCCCAATGATTCGCATCAAAGGCAGGCACCAAATCCCTTCCGTGCCAATTGCGTCTGGTAGTTCAATTGCCTCTGGTACTAGAGAGAGGCACCGTAGTGCCTGAGGCAACCCTATGAAGCTTGCAGCACATCGCGCCTCCTGCCATCCTGATTCCATGGCCATTCGTACCGTGTCGACCCGCGAGGTCTATCGCAACCACTGGCTCAGTGTCCGCGAAGACGCGATCGAGCGCGCCAACGGAGACCGAGGTATCTACGGCGTCATCGACAAGCACGACTGCGCCGCCATCCTTCCCATCGATGGCGATCAGATCTGGCTCGTCGAGCAGTACCGCTACACCATCGGCGAGCGAGCGCTTGAGCTGCCGCAAGGCGGTTGGGAATCCGAGATCGACGACCCCGAAGCGCTCGCCCGTGGCGAGCTGCGCGAAGAGACCGGTCTCGTCGCCGGTCGCATGATCGAGCTGCCCTGGATGTGGATTGCCTACGGCTTCGCGCGCCAGCGTCAGCACATCTTCGTCGCGGAAGATCTAACACCCGGCCCGCATGAGCGCGACTACGAAGAGGCCGACATGCAAGTGGTCCGCCTCCCCATCACCGCCTTCGAAGAAAAAATCCGCACCGGTGAAATCCGCGACGTCTGCACCATAGCCGCATGGGGCAGCTACCAGCTCTGGCTCAAATCGAAGCGCTAACCGGAGTGGGGTGCCCCACATCTCGCTTCTGAGATGTGGGTTGACCAAATGTCAGCATCAAAAAAAAAGGCCCGCCGATTGAACACATGGGCAGGCACATTTCCCGCAACGAACATCGATCAATCCAGCCGCTGCACAATCGGACAGTTGATCGAGAACCCCGAACTTCCAAACGCCGCGCCGGCCGGCCCCGTGATCAGACCGTCCTGCACAAACGTCAGGATCTGGAACTCCTCCCGCAGCTGTCCGCGAAATCCCCGGCTGATCGCGTCTGGCGTCCACTCATAAAGCTGCGCATCCCACGCGGGACTATAGTCGAGCGCAATCGTCGGAATGCCGCCAAGGACATTGTTCGGCCTGAATCCATCCGCAAGATCTGCCGACAACCCCTGCCGCAGCGGATTGTTGCAACTCTCCGACTCGGGTCCGTTGGTGGCGATGAAGATACGCTCAATCGGACTCGAGAAGCTGTCATCATGACCCAGCACCAGCTTGTCCATCAGCGGCGCGTACGTGTTGTGTTCGATCGCTGCCGCCAGCGGAATGCTCGCATCCATCGACACGTACCACACCGGCCGCCCAAAGCTGAATCCGTTAATCAGGTTAAGCGTCACCGTCATGTTCGCCGGATCGATCGCCACCACTTGGTCGTGCACTTTGGAATAGTCCACATTCCCATTGGGAAAGTTGATCTGGCTCGCATCCACGTCGAACGCCACCATCGGCGCGTTGTAGATCACATTCGCCGCATTCGCGATGCGCACAAACGGACTGTAATTCGCATCGCCCACTTCTCCGGGTGTAAACGACTTCGGCGGAAACTCTGCTCCCGTCGGCCCGGGCACAATGTTCCTGTTCGCCTTGAAATTCACCGTCCCTTTATCGAAGACGATATCGCCGTTTCCATCCAGATTCCCCGTTCTTGCTGCGTTGGAGGCAAAAGTCAGCTTCGCGGAAAAATTCAGACCCAACTCATCCGCCACCCCCGCGTCGTCCACGTCCGTCAGGATGTACCAGACATTTTTCTTCGTGCCCTTCAACGTGCCCTTGTAAAGCGGAAGAGTGATAGTGCCATGCGCGGCATCCACTGTGCCCGATTTCAAAAGCTGCACTGGCCCCACTAGGCTCGGGTTGGTTGTCGACGGCGACGGGCCGAAGTAAGAAAGCGGCACCGACGCACCCACCGACGGTGGCGCGGGAAATAGATCGCAGCCCGGTCCAGGGCCGATCGGGCCGGGCCCCGGCCCCTGTTCGGAATTGAAGGTGACCGGATCCGCTGTCGAGGCTGATCGGCCTTCTGCATTCGATGAAGGAACCGCAGTGGCGCGCTTTGCTCGAAGGTGAACTGCCATTGCATCTGACGAAATCGGCGGCTTCGCTGCAGTCTGAGCGATCGCCGTGAGAGGTGACATCGTGCTGGCGCCGGCAATCAGCGCGAGCAGGCCCTGCGTGACTCTGTTCATCTACCGCTCCTTGTTTCTGTGAAGGGGAAATCTCAACTGTGGATTGCATTCGCGCACACATCGGAGCAGTCGTGACACGAGGCCACGCCACACCGCCGGGGGATTGCACGCTCAGAAATGAGAGTTACGTTGCGGTGGAAAGTTACAGCTCGAATTGCAATTTCAAGTGTGACAATTTGAGGGCTCCAGCAGTGTAGATATTTCAGTGCGCACGTTTCGGAAGCTCGGCTCTCGGGGCAGAGGCCTTGGTGATACCCCTGGACCCGTCCCACATCCTTTTCTTCGCGTCGGCAAGAGAATCCGAATACTGTGTAGTTCGTCACGAGCCTTTGTGAACTGGTGGATCGGGTAATGCTGCGGCAATTCTGTCGCTGGCCAATTCGCCCGAGGCAACTGGACCGCTCTGTTGATCAATGCCCTGGGGCAGCTACCAGCTTCTGACTCCGCAGCCAGGGAAAGTAGACTTCATCGTCAGGCAAACATAGTTAAGTAAACTTCACAGCGGAGGCCACCATGCAACGCTCTCCCCGTGAAGTGGAACAACGTGAAGTGGAACAACGCGACGTGCTCGTTCTTGGCAGTGGAGAGGCCGGCAAGTACATCGCCTGGACCATGGCCGCCTCGGGTAGAAAAACCGCCTTGATCGAGCGCCGTTACATCGGCGGCTCCTGCCCCAACATCGCATGTCTCCCCAGTAAGAACGTTATCTACTCCGCGCACGTCGCGCACACCGCCACGCAGGCAGCATCGTTCGGCCTGCATTCTGCGGAGCCTGGCGTCGATATGCCTGCAGTGCGCGAACGCAAACGCAGCATGGTGAGCGGTCTCGTCCAGATGCACGAGGACCGCTTCCGTCAGAGCGGCGCAGAACTCATTCTTGGTTCAGGAAGCTTCATCGGTCCAAAGACCATCGAAGTCGCGCTCAACAGCGGAGGTGTCCGCACCTTCTCCGGCGAGCATGTCATCATCAGCACCGGCTCTCGCGCCACCATCGCAGACATCCCGGGCCTCGCCGAGAGCGAGCCGCTCACGCACATCGAGGCACTCGAACTCGGGGTGCTTCCCGCCCACCTGATCATCCTCGGCGGCGGCTACGTCGGACTGGAATTTGCGCAGGCCATGCGCCGATTCGGCAGCCGCGTCACCATCGTCGAACGCAGCGCACGCCTCCTCCCTCGCGAAGATGAAGACGTCGTGCAGGAGCTCACTCAGACTTTTCTCAGCGAAGGTATTGAGATTCTCTCAAGCGCCAGGGTGTTGCAGGTCGAAGGCCGGTCGGGCGCCGAGGTCACTCTTCACCTCGATCATTCGGGTGGTTCCACGCAGATCGCCGGCACCCACATACTCGCCGCCACCGGCCGCACTCCAAATACCGGCGGCATCGGCCTGGAGAAAGGGGGCGTCGCGCTTACCTCGCGCGGCTTTGTCCAGGTTAACGAACGGCTTGAAACCACTGCTCCCGGTGTCTTCGCCGTCGGCGACTGCGCAGGCAGTCCGCTCTTCACCCACATCGCCTTTGATGACTTCCGCGTCGTCCGCGAAGTCCTCAACGGACGCTCGCGCGTCACCACCGGCCGCCTCGTGCCCTCGTGCCTCTTCGTCGATCCGGAACTCGCGCGCGTCGGCCTCAACGAATCGGAAGCTCGGCAAAAAGGCATTGCCTACCGTCTCGCCACCCTCCCGATGAAGGCCGTTCTACGCACACGCACCACTGGCGAAACAAGAGGCTTCCTCAAAGCGCTCATCAGCGCGCACGACGACACAATTCTCGGCTTCACCGCGCTCGGGGCCTATGCCGGCGAGATGATGGCACCTGTTCAACTCGCCATGAGCGCCGGCCTGCCCTACACCGTGCTCCGCGATTCCATCTTTGCGCACCCCACCTATTCCGAAGGCCTTGTCTACCTTTTCTCGTCCAAACTCTCGGAGGCGCGGGCCGCCGGCTAGAAATACCTGCGCCTTCTCCACCGGCCGGCGTCCTCAACTTTCCAATTGCATGCAACCACTCGTACGGTGGCGCATAATTTTCAGCAATGACTCCGGATCTCGCCTTCAACAAATCCGCGACCCTCCGTCGATGCCTCCTGTGCATCGCGATCGTTCTCGCCGCAGTTACAATCTCGCGCGCCGAAGAACCTCTCAAGGTCACGGCATGCCAATTGAAGAAAGATCCGCCGTCCTACAATCACAAGCTGGTGGAGATCACCGGCTTCGTCACCCACGCCTCGCGTAACTTCACCATCTACGATCCAAACTGCCCTTCCTTCCCGGCCATCTGGCTCGAGTACGGTGGCACCATCAAC
>Ga0310811_10014719_pt1 | contig 10215 bp, 9 predicted proteins | sample YCmetagenome_FD_207642 | JGI IMG/M metagenome (GOLD analysis project Ga0310811, IMG submission 207642) | Soil microbial communities from experimental microcosm in Duke University, North Carolina, United States - YC | ecosystem: Engineered > Artificial ecosystem > Soil microcosm > Unclassified ... | reverse complement strand
GGGGTCCGTATGCCGACGGCATTTGACCGATCCCCGACATGGGCTGTTTGCCATACTCGAAGGGCTTGAAGGGCGGATTCCACCCGGTTCACGGATGCACCTGTTCGGGGTGAAGGGTTCGTGCCTCGGGCGCGTGAAGATGTACGACTGGGTTGCGTCAGTTGATTCGATGAGTTACGACTTCGGCGCACGCGTGAAGGCTCGACAGGCTGGAATGTCGAACACGATCGCGCATCGGGCTGGCGAGATGAACCGATGGATGCGGACCGCCACACGTCAAGCATCACCTGCGGCCGGGGACCAATATCGGCTCGCGCTAAGTTCTTGAACAAGTATATATATCCCATTAACCAGCCCGCGTGTTCTTCGGAACCGCGGGCTTTTTTTTCGCCTGACACGCCGGGAATGGGCGGCGGCTTCATACCGCTGAGTTTTCTTGTCTGCGGCCGCCTATCCGCGATGTGCTCGAGCGGACCGGTCAATCATCACTATCCGTCGGGAAGGGCGGTGCGATAAGGCCGTGCGACGTGTCGATGCCCAATACTTCCATTGCCTCGGTCAGTTTCCGGATCTCCAATGAGAAGTCCATGTCAAACCGCTCACCTTCCATCGTCACTGGAAGAGAGTGAAACCGGACGAGGGCGTAGCGAGCGTAGTGAATAGCATCGAGAACTTTTGCGTGCCGCTCGGCTTGTTCGATGAACGTTTTGGATTTCATAGCAACTCCCTTGGTTGCTTGCTAGGGCGCATTTCACCCTCGCGTCCACGCCCCCTGCGTCACAATAGATGTCGCCTCTGAATTTTCTTGATTTAAAGAGATCAGAGGTGCAAGTTGATGGTGAAACAAACGTATTCTGTCGAGTTTAAAGAGCAGGCGCTATTGAAGGTCTTTCACCGCGGAAGTCGCACCATCGGATCCGTGGCCGATGAATTGAACATGAACGTAATGACCTTGAAGAACTGGATGAAAGGTGCCGCTGCATCGACCCGGGGCGATGGATCCGGACACGCAAAACGTCCGGAAGACTGGTCGTTGGAAGAGCGCCTGCTGGCCTTGCAGCAGAGCCATGGGCTGGTCGACGAGGCCCTGAACGCGTGGTGTCGTGAACGGGGCCTGTTTGTCCATCATCTCGAGCAATGGCGCGCGGACTTCTGCGCCGCCGGCGGGACCGGAGGCCGGCGCGAGAGCGCCCAGGAAGTCCGTGAACTGAAGCATGCCAATATGCAACTGCAGCGCGAATTGAACCGCAAGGAGAAAGCGCTGGCTGAAGCCGCGGCGCTGCTGGTGCTGCAAAAAAAGTATCGTGCGCTGTTCGGGAACGAGGCCGAATGACGGCCCTCGAAGAGCGCAAAACATTGATTGGTTTGATCAGCGAGGCGACCATGGGCGGTGCTCGCCAGGCACGCGCGTGTGAGGTGCTGGGGCTGAGCGCCCGGACGGTACAGCGCTGGCAGGGCGCAGAGCCTGACGCGGTGGATGGGCGCTCGTTACGCTGCTTTGAGCCACCTCACAAGCTGAGCGCTGCCGAACGTGCCGAATTGCTGGCTGTCGCGAACTCAGCCGAATTCGGTCATCTGCCGCCGAGCCAGATCGTTCCACGCCTGGCTGACCAGCAACGCTACATCGCCTCGGAATCGACCTTCTACAGGGTACTGCGCGAGGAGAAGCAACTCGCACACCGGCGCAGTGAACGCCCGACGACCGTGCGCAGCAAGCCGCGCGCGGTCTGTGCCGACGCGCCGAACCAGCTCTACAGCTGGGATATCACTTACCTGCCGGCGGCGGTTCGTGGGCAGTATTTCTATCTGTATCTGTTTATGGACGTGTTTAGCCGCATGATTGTCGGCTGGCAGGTCTATGCCGAAGAGAGCAGCGCCCAGGCCAGCGAGGTACTCAAGGATCTCTGTGCGCGTGAAGCAATACAGCCCAACCAGGTCATTCTGCATTCCGATAACGGTGGTCCGATGAAGGGCGCCACGATGCTGGCCACCTTGCAGGCGCTGGGCGTTATGCCGTCATTGAGTCGTCCGGGCGTGAGCAACGACAATCCCTAGTATGTCGCGCTAAAAAATATGTTACGCGACGAACGGAAAGCCAGGGAGTGCATGGTAACCCTGGCTCGGATCCGCACATAAGAGTGTGCCTGGGTCGCCGTTATAGTCCGCGGAGAAACATCATTAACGATGGCAACTCGCGTCGGCGCAATGGCGAGAGTGGAAGCCCCGAAACGTCCACACTGGCCAGCGCCTTGGCCTTCATTTCAAGGTCGACCTCCGCATAGACATTGGTCGTGTCCAGGGATACGTGACCAAGCCACGCGCGGATCGTGTTGATGTCAACGCCAGCGCGTAGCAAATGGACCGCCGAGGTGTGCCGGATGTTGTGTGGACTGATCCGCTTGGACGCCATGGATGGGACTGTTTCGCTGGCCATCGCGGCGTAATTTGTGACGAGACGGTGGATGCCAAAACGCGTCATGGGCTTGTTCGCACGACCAAGAAAGACGGCCTGATCGGCGCCACGGCCGGCCACCAAATTTCTCAGCAGCGGGATCATCATAGGCCAAAGAGGACACATCCGAACCTTGCTGCCTTTGCCAAGAATTCGCACTGCGGGGGGATCGCCGAGATGAAGATCGCCAATGGTCAGGCGTGCAGCTTCGTCGGCTCGGGCGCCGCTATTGTAGAGAAACAAGAGTAAGACGTAGTCACGCAGGCCAATCGCTGTGCCACGGTCCGGCTGCCTCAACAATTCGTCCATCTCGGCCTTTTCAAGGTAGCCGATCATGGTCTTGTCTGTTTTTTTGAATGGGACCAGTCGCATCTCCGTACACCACGACAGGTGCACCGGCGAGCGCATCCCGATGAAGCGAGCCAAAGAATGGATAGTGCCAAGACGCTGATTGCGGGTGGTCCCGGCGCACTGTCGATCTCGTTCCAGGTGATCAAGGAACTGACGCACGATCGCGGGGGAAAGGTCCTCGACAGTCATCCGGTCGATCGCGATGCCGGTACGTTTGCTCGCAAATGGCAGCAATAATGTCAGCGTGTCGCGGTAGCTGGTCTGCGTGTTTCGAGCCAGATTGCGTTCGCCGACCAGGTACTCCAGAAGGAAGCGACGGATCCATGGTCCCAACAGGTTTTTATCATTCATGGCTATCTCCACAATTTGCGTACCGGGCAAAGCGCTGACTGGCTTCCTGAAGTAACTCTGGTGTCATCTGCAAATAGCGCTGGGTCGAACTGATCTCAACGTGCCCAAGGTAGGTTGCCAGCCGTGGCAACAGGCGTTGAACATCCTGACCGGACCGATACCACGACAGGACCCGGTGAACCGCCGCGGTGTGTCGCAAGTCGTGCAATCGCGGCGGACGCAGCTCATCCGGCGGGCATTCGATGCATGCAGTGCGGCGTACGCGCTGGAACAGGGTGATGACGCGCGGATACGTCCAGGCAGCTCCAGTGCGAGACGCAAAAAATGATGATTCTTCTCCTGCGGGCATGGGAAGTCTGCGGCGCCGATCAGCATGCACGGTCAACTCCAGCGCGAGCTTTGGTCCAATCGGGACCAACCGAGTCTTGTAGAATTTGCCGTTGCGCACAGTGATGACCCTCTGCACAAGATCGACGTCGCGCATGGTCAATCCGAGTGCCTCACTGATGCGCATGCCGCTGCCATACAGTAGCAGGATCAAGGTCCGAAACATTGGTGCTTGCTGCCGGCTATAGATACTGGCCAGCCCGGATGTGGCGTCAAGTAGTCGATGAAGCTCTTCAGTGGAATAAATGTATGGTGATTGCTGCGGCGGAAACCTGGGCAAACCTTGCGGCAGTGGAGACTCTTTTACATGGCCTCTGCTGATCGCGAATCTATACAGGCCGGACAGCAGTCTGTACTTGACCCGCCAAGTTGAGCTAGGCGGCCCCGAGCCTTGCAAGAAGGCTAGGACCTGCTGTGCCTGAACTTCATCTATTTGAATGTCGCCCATTAGACGCCCAAATTTACGCAATGTCCGTTTAGCCGTTTCGGAGCGCAAACCTATCGACTGTTGCAATTCGATGTAGGCGTTTATCACATTGATTAGCTTCATTGCAGATCTCCGAGATCGAAATCACCCACTTCATGGAGAGCCGCCAGATCAACCTTCGCGTACCTACGTGTGGCCGATGTGCTGCGGTGGCCCAGATGGTCCCCTATCTCTTTGAGGCTCAACCCTTCGGCAATGAGTCGCGTCGCACAGGCGTGGCGCAATGCATGCGGTCCGCGATGGGCGACCTCGATTCCAAGCGCTAGAAACCTCGGGCTGACGATGGTGTAAATGCCTGCGCGCGTAAGTGGGCGATGTGGCGAGTTCAGACCAATGAACACTTCGGGGTGGGATGTTGATGGGCGGATGATGTCGATGTAGCGAGCTAACGCTTCCGCAACTGATGGCAACAGCGGATACACCTGCGGTTGCCGCCTCTTGAGACGGAACATCCGGATGACATGCTGTTGCCAGTCCACCTGGTCAAGCCGCAACGATGCCACTTCACTGGCGCGCATGCCATATATGGATAGCAGCATCAGGATAGAGCGATCTCGCACATCACGAGCATCGTCAGTCAAGGTGTCCGCCAATATCCTTTGCACATCTGCCCAATCGGGTGCGAATGGAAGCGACTCCTGCTTGTAGATCCGCGGACCACGTATCGCCTGTGCCAGTCGAGGATTGCACCATCCCTGTGACGCGGCGTAGCGCAGAAATATCCTCAGCACTCCGGCCATGGTGGCGACTGTCACCCGGTTCCAGCGGTGCGCACTCTCATCGATAAAGTAGTTATCGATATCGCTCGGCTGAAGAAGGCGAAGCTTCTGTCCGGTTGTGCTGCACCACTTAAGGAAATTCCTCACACGGTCTCGCCAACTGACGATGGTTGAATCGCTGAAGCCCCGCTCGTCGTGCATCCACCTGCAGTACTGATCCAGTACGCTCTGGTATTCAAACACCCCGATGGGTTCTTTCCACCAGCCGAGAAACCTAAGCCATGGACGGGTGATATCGATGAACCTCCGTTCGGTCGTGGGCGCATGCTGAAGAGCTGTTCGCCAGGCAACAATCGTCTTTAGCTTCTCCATGTCGATGCCGTGTGATGCATCTGCGCCAATCAACTGGGCAGCCCATAGCAACTCATTGCTTTTTATACGCAGCGATCCGTACGTAGCACCGGAATCGAAACAGTGCTGCAGATAACGTTCTCGTTCAGCAGCAAATGGTGCATCTTGATGGCGATGCAGGGCAGCTGCGGACGACAGTAATCTCTGGAACATGGCGAACCTCCGGATCATGGATGGTTCACCAGCACACTCTCCAAAAAATGTGGCGTCAAGAGTGCCGGATTTCGCCTCTCATGTACTCAGCAACCAGCGGTCCGCAACATATTTTTTAGCGCGACATACTAGGCGATATGTGATTTGCTCATATCCCGTATTCGGAATCGTTGTTCAAAACGCTGAAGTACCGGCCCGCTTATCCGCTGGAGGCGTTGTTCGATACCCTGTTCGCCGCACGTACCTGGGTTGCCGGGTTGGTGCGCTGGTACAACCACGAACATCGTCACAGCGCGATCCGGTTCGTGACGCCAGCCCAGCGTCATGCCAATCTCGATCAGGACATCCTGGATCGACGTGCAGCGCTCTACGAGACTGCACGGCAGCGTAACCCGCTGCGCTGGAAAGGCCCCACCCGCAACTGGAAGCGCATACATGCCGTGCATCTGAATCCGGATCGGGCCGACGATGGCGTCATTCCACAACCCCGCTATCAGGAGCGAAAAGCCGCCTGAAATTTAATTGTCGAGGCGACAACTACTTTGACAACGGCCGCACGCGTGTCGAGCGGCTACGCTGGCCGCAAGGGGTTCTCAACTGTCCCCGCTCCCAAGCTCACTATGTTTGTGCGAATGCGTCGCCCGTTGGCTAGCGTTCTGGTCTCGCAAGATCCTCGCCAGCCGGCGCGAGTGGGTACAAACAATCCGTGCGGAGCTCCGGAATTGGCTTGCGGGAGACTGGGGTGGCGCGTAAGGCATCATAGTCGCTGAACAGCCCGCGCGAGAAATCGAACTGGTCCCTTCGTGGATTAGGCCGCAGCTTGCAACTCTGACCGACAAGCCTCCCAACAGGGGCTCAATGGTCGTACGAAATGAACTTATAGACACCTCGTCTCGCGTTGCCTTTCAGGGGCTTCCCTGACAAGGCAGCATCAAAGGGGTGTTGACCTTGGAAATTGACGGGTGTTGCGTTTGCGTCATGCGTTGCCGCTCGCCAACGGTGTGAGGAGAACTTACATGGAGTTGGAACGGCCAGTCAAACCATCCGACCTGATGCGCGCGACGCTGCGCTGGCGACCGTTTTCCCACGACGACTGGCTGTTCGAATGGAAGCTCGACGGAATGCGATGTCTTGTCGAAAAGTTCGGCGACGAAGTAGCCTTAACCAGTCGGCAAGGCAAGCCCTTCAACCGCTCATTTCCCGAAATTGTGGAGGAAGTTGCTGCCGTGCCTGGCGATTTCGTATGGGACAGTGAGCTTGCGATCGGCGACGCTCGAGGACCGGTGTCGTTCAGCCGACTGCTGATGCGCTCCAGCACGACGTCACCGCGGAATATTCCGGCGGCCGCACGTCGGCACCCTGCACGGATTTTCGTGTTCGACATGCTCCTATCGGGCAAGCGCGATTTGCGTCAACTGGAGCTTACCGAGCGGAAGGCCCGTCTGCGCGACACCTTCGACAACACGTAGTGGCTCGTCTATGTCACAGACGTGGAATGCATCGGGGAGCTGGTATTTGAACAGGTAAAAATCCACGACTTCGAGGGTATGGTCGCAAAGCGAAAATCGTCGACCTACACGCGCGGACGGTCGCTCAACTGGATCAAGATCAAGAACACCGATTACAGCAGGCCAGCAGCGCTGGGCTTCGGTCATGCCGGCGAGTAAGGGGTTATCTCAAGATCCGGGAATTTGCGCACGTTAAGCGTTCGCGCATTGCGTTGTTCGAATGGCGCTGATCGACCCGGAGCTGACCTTCGACACGTCACGACAGCAAGGGCCGCTTTTGAGGTCATTCAGTCATCCGCTGATGGAGGCGCGTTGGCAAGTCGATCGGCCGAAGCTGCCCTTCGCCCATCGGCCTTGGCGTGTCCTCAGGGAGCTGCTGACCGGACGACCTAGCAGCCGGGTCCGCTTCATGCCGTGCCGGAGTAGTCTGGCACCGCGTCGGCATCTGCGGGCTTCGAAAACAGCTCGCGCCGCTGTGCAAATCTTTCCGTTCAGCGTAATTTTGTGTAAGTGGCGAGTAAGTCAGCCGATCCTAAAGTCGGAGAACGGACCCAGACGATAAGCAGAAAGGACGTCTCGCCCCGCTACCGTATTCAGAAGTCCGGGGAGTGCGTTCGTCATTTCGCCGCATTTGTGGCAGACTGATTTTACGGCTCGGGCCAGTCGTCCGCGGACAGAGCGTCTGCAACCGGCTGGAGCGGCTCTCGGACTACTGCGGAGGCCAACAGTTGAGCTTGCCGTTTCGGCTTGATACGTCTGGACATAGCCGCTTTCAGGTCATAAGGAAGGACGGCGAGCGCACGTGGTGTCGGGTCCGGCGCGACGATAGCGACGGCAATGGGCACGTGGTGCTAGCCGTGTGGCTCACTGCGGAGCGCTCGACCGCCGCGGACCTCGATCGTCTTACCCACGAATACGGCCTGAAGGAAGAGCTGGACAGTGCATGGGCGCTGCGGCCGCTGGAACTATTGCGCGAAGGCGGGCGAACGCTACTTTTGTTCGAGGACTTCGACGGCGAACCGCTCGACGCGCAACTTGGCGCGCCGCTGGAGATGGGGCGCTTCTTGCGCTTGGCGGTCGGCATGGTCACTGCCGTCGGCCAGGTCCACCAACGCGGCCTGATACACAAGGACCTCAAACCGCCCCATATCCTCGTCAACCGCTCGACCGAAGAGGTCCGGCTAACCGGCTTCGGCATTGCGTCGCGCCTGCCCCGCGAGTGGCAGGCGCCCGAGCCGCCCGAGTTCATCGCCGGCAGTCTCGCCTACATGGCCCCCGAGCAGACCGGGAGGATGAACCGCTCGATCGATGCCCGCAGCGACCTCTACGCGCTTGGTGTCACGCTCTACCAGATGCTCACGGGCTCGCTGCCATTCACGGCCACCGATCCGACGGCGTGGGTGCACTGCCACGTAGCGAGAAAGCCCGACGCACCGTACGAACGGGTGAAGAACATCCCGGCCGTGGTCTCTGCCATCGTCATGAAGCTGCTCGCCAAGACGGCCGAGGAGCGTTACCAGACCGCGGGCGGAGTCGAGAGCGATCTGCGCCGCTGCCTCGCGGAATGGCAAGGGGGAGGCTCCATCCACACCTTTGCACTGGGCCGATATGACACGCCAAACCGGCTGCTGATCCCCGAGACGCTGTACGGGCGTGAGCGCGAAATCCACACCCTGCTTGCCGCCTTCGAGCGGGTGGTGGCCGGGGGCGGACCGGAGCTGGTACTGGTGTCCGGCTATTCCGGCATCGGCAAGTCTTCCCTGGTGCACGAGCTGTACCGGGCGGTCGTGTCGCCGCACGGCCTGCTCGCATCGGGCAAGTTCGACCAGCACCAGCGCGACATTCCTTACGCAACCCTGGCGCAGGCGCTGCAAGGCCTGATCCGCCCGCTGCTGGGCCAGACCGACGCCGAACTGGCGCCGTGGCGCGAGGCGCTCGCTGAGGCGCTGGGCCCGAACGGCCAGATGATGATGACCCTCATTCCCGAGCTTCGACTGTTCGTCGGCCCGCAGCCGCCAGCGCCGGAACTGCCGCCGCAAGACGCGCAGCGCCGCTTCCAGCTGGTGTTCCGCCGCCTGCTCGGTGTGTTCGCGCGGGCGGAGCACCCGCTGGCGCTGTTCCTCGACGACCTGCAGTGGCTCGACTTGGCAACGCTTGATCTGCTGGAGCACCTGGCGACCCAGCCGGAGCTGCGCCATCTGTTGCTTGTCGGCGCCTACCGCGACAACGAGGTCACCCCCGCGCACCCGCTGGTGCGGCGGCTCGCGGCAATCCGCGGCGCAGGGGGGCAGGTGCAGGAGATTCTCCTGACGCCGCTCAGCGTCGCGAGCCTGGGCCGGCTGATCGCCGACGCGCTGCAGTGTGCGCCGCGGCGCGCGGCGCCGCTGGCCCGGCTCGTGCACGTCAAGACCGGCGGCAACCCGTTCTTTGCCATCCAGTTCCTTACCGTCCTCTGGGAGGAGGGACTGCTGGCCTTCGTCCCTGACCAGCGGACCTGGGCCTGGGATCTTGAGCGCATCCGCGCCAAGGGCTACACCGACAACGTGGTGACGCTGCTGCTGGGCAAGCTCGCCCGCCTGCCGGAGGAAGCACGGGATGCCCTGACACGGCTCGCCTGTCTCGGAACCAGCGCGCAAACGGCCACGCTAAGCGTGGTTCTCGGGGTGCCTGAAAAGGCGGTCCATGCTGCGCTGTGGGACGCAGTCCGGTCGGGGCTCGTCCTGCGCTCGGACCGCGCCTACACTTTCCTGCATGACCGCGTGCAGGAAGCGGCCTATGCGCTGATTCCCGCGGGCGAGCGGCCGACCGAGCATCTGCAGATCGGTAGGCGGCTCGGGTTGTGGACGGCGCCGGAGAAGGTCGAAGACAACATCTTCGAGGTCGTGAACCAGCTCAACCGGGGCGCCGGGTTGCTCATTTCTGTGGAGGAGCGTCAGCGAGTCGCAGAGTTGAATCTCATGGCGGGCAAGCGCGCCAAGGAGTCGACGGCCTACAACTCGGCGCTGACCTACCTGGCTGCCGGTCGGGCACTGCTGGCCGAGGATTGCTGGGACCGGCGTTATGCACTCGCCTTCTCGCTTGAGTTCCACCAGGCCGAATGCGAGTTCCTGACCGGCCAGTTAGCTTGCGCCGAGGCGCGCCTGGCTGCGCTACCAACACATGACGCTTCCCTCGTGGACCTCGCCGCCGTGACCCGCCTGCGCATATCGCTCTATATGACCGCGGGTGAGAACGGACACGCCATTGCGGTGGGGATCGAGTACCTTCGGCGCGCAAGTATCGACTGTTCGCCGCACCCGACGCATGACGAGGCGCGCAAGGAGATCGAACACATCTGGCGCCAGCTCGGCAAGCGCTCGATCGAGGAGCTCATCGAACTGCCGCCGATGAGCGATC
>Ga0310811_10014717_pt1 | contig 10216 bp, 7 predicted proteins | sample YCmetagenome_FD_207642 | JGI IMG/M metagenome (GOLD analysis project Ga0310811, IMG submission 207642) | Soil microbial communities from experimental microcosm in Duke University, North Carolina, United States - YC | ecosystem: Engineered > Artificial ecosystem > Soil microcosm > Unclassified ... | reverse complement strand
AACACTGCCGCCCAGGCTGCCGTCAACCCTCGAATCAGCTTATCCTCGCTGCTCTGTGACCTCCTTTAAGGACTGTTCTTTCAGGGTGAATGTCACCGTATTTCGCCTGATCGGGATGTGGGAGTAAACGCCTAACTACAATGAAGACTACCTGCGTGGAGCTTTGTGCGGAGCAGCTTTTGGCCGCGTGCGGGCTGATTCGGTTGGCGTGTAGGTTTAGCCCGAAGCCACAAGCCGCTCCGCTGACAGCCCCAGGCAGGTAGTCTTCTTTTCAAATTCCGTTTCTTTCGCAAGCACCTCACGCAGGAGAGCGGACACCTGCCCTGCTTCGAGCAAGAACCCGTCGTGCCCCTTCGGCGATTCGATCTCCCGATACTCCGCCCCAGCGGCCTCGGTCCAGCGCCGCACGTCGAGCACTGGATCGTAAAGGAGATCGCCTGGAATTCCGACACCGATGATCGTCCCACGCACGCCACCTAAAGCACTCGCAACTCCGCCCCGGCCTCGACCAACATCGTGACTGTCCATCGCGGCGAGCAGCGTGAGGTACGTGTGCGCATCGAAGCGCGCACGAAGCTTCTCTCCCTGCCGAGAGAGGTAACGCGCCACGGCGAAACCTCCATCCTCGTGCTCGTCGCGTCCAAATCGATCGGCGAGCTCACCCGCGGTGCGGTAAGTCATCATCGCGATCATACGCGCGATCTCCAGTCCGTCGTCACCCGCCATGGCGATCGTGCGACGCTGGATGTGACTCCACGCGATCGCCGACGCCGGATGCTCGGCCGGCGCAGCTAGCACGACGGTGTTGTGCACGAGCGTCGGGTACGTGGCCGCGAATTCCATCGCCACCATTCCACCCAGCGACCCGCCGGTCGCCAACGCAACCGACGGAACCTGCAGCCACTGCACAAGCTCACCGACGAGCCGAGCCATGTCGCGCGTCGTCACATCGGGAAAAGGCCGACGCGCCGGGTCGGACGGACCCGTCGTCCCATAGCACGAGCCGAGCAGGTTGGTACACAACACTGCGTAATGATTCGTGTCGATGGCGCGGCCGGGACCCACGACGTCGCGCCACCAATCGCCCACCGCGTCGGCGGACCCGGTGAGCGCGTGGAAGACGATGACGAGATTGTCGCGCGCGTCGTTCAGCGTTCCGTCGAGAAAGTACGCCTGCTCGACATGACGCAGCACCTCGCCGCTTTCCAGCTCGAAGCGGTCGAGGAGCTGCACGCGGCGATGACGTTGCGGCCCTGCCGCCCCCGACTGTAACGGCCGAGCTGGATGCTCGGGTGCATCACCATCGAGAACGGTGGGCCCGGGAAACGTCACAATCCGAGCGCTCCACGCAGCGCGACATCGAGATCGGCTCTGAGATCATCCACGTCCTCGATCCCCACCGAAAGGCGGATCAGATCCGCGGTAACCCCCGCCGCTTCACGCTCGGCCGGATCGAGCTGCTGGTGCGTGGTGCTCCATGGATGGATGATGAGGCTCTTCGCATCACCGACGTTGGCAACCAGCGAGAACAGCTTGGACGCGGCGATCACCTTCTTCGCGGCTTCCTCGCCACCGAGCACGCCGAACGTCAGCACGCCGCCGAAGCCTCCGGTGAGGTAGCGCTTCGCGGTTTCGTGGGTCGGATGTGAAGGAAGGCCGGGGTAACTGACCCACTTCACCGCGGGATGTCCCTCGAGGAATCGCGCCAACGCCAGCGCGTTATCCGAGTGACGTTTGATGCGGAGCTGGAGCGTCTCGAGGCCCTGAATGAACAGAAACGAATTGAAAGGCGAGAGCGCCGCGCCGATGTCGCGCAGCAGGAGCACGCGCAACCGAATCGCGAAGGCGATGTTCGCGCCGTTGAAGTTCCCGAATACGCCGCCGAACGAGAGTCCGTGATACGCAGGCTCGGGATCGACGTAAAATTCCTTGAATCGCGGTGACGCGGCGTAGTCGAAACGGCCGCCGTCGACTACGACACCGCCGATGCTGCTCCCATGACCGCCGATCCACTTCGTCGCCGAGTGCAGCACGATGTCCGCGCCGTGTTCGATCGGTCTGCTGAGGAAGGGTGTCGCGAAGGTGTTGTCTACTACCAGCGGCACTCCGGCCGCGTGCGCCACGTCGGCGACCGCGCGCAGGTCGGACACGTCGAGCCCGGGATTGCCGATCGTCTCGACGTACACCGCCTTCGTCGTCTCATCGATCGCGGCCGCGAACGACGACGGATCGTTTCCATCGACGAAGCGCGTAGTGATTCCGAGCCGCGCGAGCGTGTACTTGAGAAGTGTGAAGGTCCCACCGTACAACGACGACGAGGAGACGATCGAATCCCCCGCCTGCGCGAGATTCAGAAGCGCCAGCGTTTGCGCGGCTTGCCCGCTCGCCGTTGCGACCGCCGCCACTCCGCCTTCGAGATCGGCGATGCGCCGCTCGAACGCGTCGGTGGTGGGATTCATGATGCGCGTATAGATGTTTCCGAACTGCTCGAGTCCGAACAGGCTGGCCGCGTGCTCCGGACTGTCGAAGACGTAACTCGTGGTGGCGTAGATGGGGACAGCGCGCGCGTTCGTCCCCGGTGCGGCGTTTTCCTGGCCGACGTGAATCGCCCGGGTTCCAAGGCCGATGGCGCGTTCCTGCTCGATCGTGGTACTCATGTGTCCTGCTCCGGAATGAGAAGTATTGCGGGGATGTGGGGGGGGAAATAAAAACGGCCCTCTCGTTGGGAGAGGGCCGCCGGCATACAGAAGGATTACTCTGTCAGCTCACGCGCAGGTGCACCACGCACGCACGCGTCGGTCCGTCTCTCCATTGGGAGAGCCGCACATACAAATCCGACAGACGAGGGCGAGTGCGAACGAATTCATGCTATGACGAAGTTGGTTGAGGCGCAGAGTACGGTCGAATAGTTATGGATGGTGGGCGGGCGTGTCAAGCTTTCGACTCCAGGGACTCTCTCAGTGCGCGAAACCCCGCGTCATTCCTGTTGGAGCATCGCGACAACCCACAGCCCCTGCGGTACGTTGGCCCTCTCCATTGGCGCATAACCGAAGCATGTGGATTGCCACCGTGCGACATTAACCCCACCGGAGATCCCGATATGCGGCACGGCCCCTTTTTGAAACTCGCGGCGACGGCCGTCGTTGCGAGCGCAGTGATCGCCACTGCGTGTACCGAGCGAGGTCCGTTGGATCTCGCGGGTCCGGGATTGAAGCCCGGCCCCTCATTCAACCTGGTCGTAACGACCACCAACTGGGATTTCGTCGCACTGGCCGGCGCCGAGGGTCCTCAAGGCAACTCAAAGACCTTCACGATCGCGGGAGTAGGATCGGTCGTTGCCTCTGCCGCGGTAACCGATCCCGCGACCGAGGTTTACTCGAAGGGGTTCGCTCTGCCGCCGGGGGATGAGGAAAGAGGACTGGGCCTTTGCCAGGATCTCGGAGTCAACAACCTCTGTGTAGGCTGGGATAATGAGATCGGCGATCTTTTGCCCAACGGCACCGTTTTGACGCCCCTATATCTCAATCTGGGCGGGCTGAATTCGGGGTGCGTTGCCACCGGTGTGACACTTTCATCGGTTCAACTGGGGGAGGGATATTCTGTTTCTTCCTCTAATGACGGGATCAACTACTCGCTGGTGCAAGCGGGGGTAGGGACCGGTGCGGCCGTATTTACGATTCCGGTGTCAGGGTCGCCCACGTTTTTGCGATTCGATGTCGGCGCGGGCGGCGCGGGGAATAACTACCTGCTCCAATCCATGAGCGTAGACTGCACCACCAACACTGGCAAGACCCTCACTATCGGGCCATCCTCGATGGAAGGCGCCATTAAGATCTCCGCGGGCGATTGGGTAAACGGCGGCTACAGCTTCAAGTTCAAGGCCGCGCACATCGCAACCACGTTTAGTGTTAGCGCGTTTGTTACGATCACTGGGCCCTGTTTGAGTTCGACGGGAGTGAAACTGGGCACCACTGACGTGATAACCGTTCCCCTCGGAACAGTAAACTACGCCATTCCGGCAAGCTCCAACGCCACGGATTGGCTGCCGACGGGAGACGCGAATAATGTGTTGAGCTGGGAGGGTTCCATCATCGCACCCGCAACTCTCTGCGGGGGCGGCGGAAACAAGCTGGACGCCAGCAAAGGGGCCGTGTACACGGCTACTGTCTCTCAGAACCCGCCCACTGGTTCCCTTGTCGACTTCCGGTTCAAGTACCGCGATCCGGCAGCCAAGGGCAAACCGAACACCAACTGCCTCGATACCAACGATCCTAACAGGGCAAGAGCGGATGTATGCGGTGCTTCCTGGAGTCAGACCGTAACCGATCCTTAAGACCCACTGACTCGATCACGCAGGTTCGTCGAACAGGAATGGCCCCGATTGGGGCCATTCTTTTTTTCTTTAATTCAACTCCCGCACGACTTTCGGTCCATCACTTGGATGATGAACCATCAAAGCGTGGATGTCCCGTTCGTCGACCAATTTCTTTCTGTCCGCGAGCTCCTTGAACCGCGCGAACACGCTGCTCAGCTCATCGTCCGTCAGCTCGTATCCCAGCGCTTCGGTTTTTACGCGCAGCGCGTGACGACCCGAATGCTTGCCGAGTACGAGCCCGACACCATCCCACCCAACCGTCTCCGCGCTCATGATCTCGTAGGTCAGGCGATTCTTGAGAACCCCGTCCTGATGAATTCCAGCCTCGTGCGCGAAAGCGTTGGCACCGACGATCGCCTTGTTGGGCGGCACATCGATGCCGGTGCACTGCGAAACAAGACGCGATGTGCTGGCGAGCGCGCGGGTTTCGATGGTCGTGTGCAGCCCGAAGAACTGGCCGCGCGTGTGCAGCGCCATCACGAACTCCTCCAGCGCCGCGTTTCCGGCGCGCTCACCGATCCCGTTGATGGTGCACTCCACCTGACGCGCCCCAGCGCGGGCCGCGGCGAGCGAGTTCGCCACCGCGAGGCCGAGGTCGTCGTGGCAGTGAGCTGAAATAGTCGCGCGCTCGATGCCGGGGACGTTCGCGCGCACTCCCGCGACTATCGCGCCGTATTCGTCGGGCGTCGAGTAGCCGACCGTGTCCGGCACATTCAGCGTCGTCGCTCCGCAGTCGAGAGCGGTGGCGAGAACCTCGTACAGGAACGCTGGTTCGGTGCGCGCCGAATCTTCCGCCGAGAACTCCACCTGGGCGCCGAGCGAGCAAGCGTGAGTGACAGAGGTCGCCGCCGCCGCTACAACTTGTGCCCGCGTCATTCCCAGCTTGTGCTTCATGTGGAGATCGGACGTGGCGAGGAAGATGTGGATCCGGGCATTGGCCGCGGGCTCCACCGCCGTCCAGCAGAGATCGATGTCGCGCTCGCTGGCGCGCGCGAGTCCACAGATGTCGGGACCGTAGAGTCCGCCCACTTCGCGCGCGATCCAGTTCACCGCGGTCCAGTCGCCTTCCGACGCCGCCGGAAATCCCGCCTCGATCACGTCGACCTTGAGTCGCGCGAGCTGATGCGCGACGGAAAGCTTCTCCTCGAGCGTCATCGTGCATCCAGGCGCCTGCTCTCCGTCGCGGAGCGTCGTGTCAAAAATCCGTACATGCCCGTCGTCAGCATGATCGCCCGAAGGACCGTTCCCGATGTTCGATCCCTTGGCGTGAGCACCCGACGAGCCGTTTTGCACGACGTCGCCTCCCGCCTCCCGCCTGCCCCCTCCCGCACTCATGCGCTCGCCGCGCCGGGAAGCACTTCCTTCGCGTTCACGAAAGTCATCATTCGCCGCAGCGATCGCCCGACATCCTCGATTCGATGCTTCGTTTCCGCCGACCGCGTGCGCTTGAAGCGCGGCAGCCCCGAATCGTTCTCGGCGATCCACTCGCGCGCGAAGGATCCGTCTTTGATGTTCGCGAGCAGATCGCGCATCACCTCACGCGTGCGCTCGTCCACGATGCGCGGGCCCGCCACGTAATCGCCGTACTCGGCCGTGTCGGACACCGAGTAGCGCATGTAGCTCAAGCCGCCCTGGTACATGAGATCGACGATCAGCTTGAGCTCGTGCATACACTCGAAGTAGGCGACCTCGGGTTGATAGCCGGCATCGACCAGCGTATCGAACCCCGCTTTCACCAGAGCGGTTACTCCACCACACAGCACCGCCTGCTCGCCGAACAGATCGGTCTCCGTTTCCTCCTCGAAGGTCGTGATCAGCGCGCCCGCGCGCGTGGTGCCGAGCGCCTTGGCGTACGCCAGCGTATCGTCGAGCGCGTGTCCTGAGGCATCCTGATACACGGCGACAAGTGCGGGAACGCCTCCGCCCTGCTGGAACACTTCGCGCACGCGATGTCCCGGCGCTTTGGGTGCGACCATGCTGACGTCCACGCCTTCGGGCGGAATTATCTGGCCGAATCTGATGTTGAATCCGTGCGCGAACATCAGCGTCTTGCCGGGACCCAGGTGGGGCTGGACATGATCGCAGTAAATCCGCGCCTGACCAGTGTCGGGGGTGAGGATCATTATGATCTGCGACTGCGCGGCCGCTTCATCCACGCTTGCGACAGCAAGCCCCAAGGCTTTTGCGGCATCCCGACTACGCGAGTCTTCGCGTAATCCGACGACGACATCGACTCCACTGTCTCTCAGGTTCAGGGCGTGCGCGTGTCCCTGACTGCCATAGCCGATGATCGCTACTCGCCGGCCGTTGAGTCGCGAGACATCCGCGTCTGCGTCGTAAAAGAGTTTGGTCATGATTTCCTCAGGAGATTCCGTCGGCTTGCGACCACCATGTGCGGGTGGCATCCTCCGCCACCACGGCATTCACGCGCGGCGTCGGACCTCCGAGCGCCATCGCCAGGCTTCCGGATCGCATCGTCTCGCACGCGCCGATCGCCATCACCCGCGCGATCATCTCGCCGAGTCGGTCCGGTGTGTCCGTCATCTCGACGACGACGGTCTGCGGGGAGCTTCCGACGATTCGCGCGCCGAAGACATCCGCGAGCGTTCTGATCTCTTCGCGCCGCAGCTCCGGAACGTGAACCTTCACCAACGCCGTCTCTCGCACCACATACTCAGCATTCGTCACGTCAGTCACCTCTAGTACCTCGATTAATCGGTTGAGTTGTTTGATCGTCTGCTCGACAGATTCCGTATCGACGAGCACCGTCGTGCGCTTCACACCTGGTTTCTCGCTGTCGCCGACAGCGATACTGTGGAGGCCAAGCCCTCGTCCGCGCAGCAGTCCGAGGACGCGGTTCAGCGCGCCCGGTCGATCCTCGACGAGCGCGATCAGTGTGTGCCTCATGCGGGCGCTTCGCGTGTAATCATCTCGCCGATGCTCAGTCCGGGCGGCACGAGCGGGAACACGTTCGCCTCACGCTCGACTCTGAAGTCGAGCACGACCGATCCGTCGTGATCCCAGGCGGCACGTATCGCTTCTTCAGCATCTTCGATGCGTTCGACTGTGAATCCGCGGAGGCCGTACGCTTCCGCCAATCCGGCGAAGCTCGGCCCGGTGAGAGGAGTGCCGCTGTAGCGCCGACCTTCAAAGAGTTGCTGCCACTGCCTAACCATTCCGAGGTAGCCGTTGTTCACGATCGCGATCTTCACGTTCCTGATTCCTTCCTGGCCGATCGTCGCCAGCTCCTGATTTGTCATCTGGAATCCACCATCGCCGACAATCGCCCAGATCGTCTCGTCGGGATGCGCGATCGCCGCTCCCATCGCGGCGGGCACGGCGAAGCCCATGGTGCCCGCGCCGCCGCTCGTGATGTGAGTGCGTGGTCGTCGCCATTCGATGAGCTGCGCCGCCCACATCTGGTGCTGGCCGACATCTGTGATGACGCGATATCCGCCGCGCTCGTTCAGTGCGGCGTTCAGGGCTGCATAGACGTCGTGCGGCATCAGCTCCGGTGTATCAGGTCTGCGGAGATACGGCTGGCGGTGCTGGTGCGTGGCCTGCGTGTCGCGGATGTTGCGCAGCCAGATGGCGGCATCGCGCGGCGGGATCTGATCGAGCAGCGCGCACAGAGCGGTCCGCGCGTCTCCGATAATCGCGACGGCGACCTTCACGTTCTTGCCGATCTCCGACGGATCGATGTCGACGTGAATCACCTGCGCCCGCGGTGCGAAGGTCGATGCTTTCCCGGTGACGCGATCGTCGAAGCGTGCGCCGATGCTCAGGAGCACATCGCACTCCTGAATCGCGCGGTTCACGTGAACCCAGCCGTGCATCCCCGGCATCCCGATGCTGAGCGGATGATCCTCGGGAAATGCGCCGATCCCGTGCAGCGTCGTAATCACGGGGATTCCCGTCCGCTCGGCCAGCATGCGCAGCTCGTTCGTGGCACCGGCGATGATGACGCCCTGCCCAGCCAGGATGAGCGGCTTGCTCGCACCAGCCAAGAGACGCGCGGCTTCGCGGATGGCGCGCGGGTCGAGTCCCACCGGCGCTCTGAAGCCGGGGACGTTGAGCGTCACGTTCCAATCCGGCACCAGGCGCGCTTGCTGCGCGTCCTTGGTGACGTCGATCAGCACGGGACCGGGACGGCCGGTCCGCGCGATGTGAAACGCCTCGTGGAACACGCTCGGCAGATCTTCCGCGCGACTGACGCGGTAGTTGTGCTTGGTGATGGGCAGCGTGATGCCGGTGATGTCGGTCTCCTGGAACGCATCTTTTCCGAGCACGACGCTCGAGACCTGTCCGGTGATGGCGACGAGCGGAGTGCTGTCCATCCAGGCGTTGGCGATCGGAGTGACGAGATTCGTCGCACCCGGTCCGCTGGTCGCGACGCAGACGCCGGTCTTGCCGGTGGAGCGCGCGTATCCTTCAGCGGCATGGCCGGCGCCCTGTTCGTGGCGACACAGCACGTGACGCAGCTGATCGCGATACTCCCACATCGCGTGATAGAAAGGCATGATCGCTCCGCCGGGGATGCCGAACATGACTTCGACATTCTCGCGAACGAGTGCCTCGCACATCACCTGTGCGCCTGTGCGGGAGGCGGGAGGCGGGAGGGGGGAGGCGGTTGGCATTATGGCATCGGTGGTCATGTGCTCACGCCAGCCTTGGGCCTGTACCGGTCGCGGGTTGAATGAGTGATCGCTTCGATAGCAGCAGCCGTCGAGTGATTTATCGCGCCGATCGCTACGCCGGTTGAGTCGTTCGCCGTCTCGCCGCCGTTTCGTGTCTGCGGCGTTTCGAGCACCGCACCGCGTCCCGCGTTCGTAACCATCGCCGCATAGCGCGACAGCCATCCGCGCGTGTAGCGCGCAGGTGGTGGCGTCCACCCCGCGCGTCGCGCGCGCAACTCTGCCTCGGTGAGCTCAACGTCAAGTTTGCGCTCTGGCAGATCGATACAGACCATGTCACCGTCACGTATCAGTCCGATCGGACCGCCCTCGGCGGATTCTGGCGAGACGTGTCCGATGCACAGGCCGCGCGTGCCGCCTGAAAATCTTCCGTCGGTGAGTAGCGCCACCTCGCCGCCGATCGCCATTCCCTTGAGCATGCTCGTGAGCGACAGCATCTCGCGCATCCCCGGGCCGCCGCGCGGACCTTCGCCGCGAATGACCACGACTTCGCCGGAGCGGATGCTGTTGAGACGCACCGCGGCGGTGGCCGACTCCTCATCCTCGAAGACACGAGCCGGGCCGCGGAACGTCAGCTCGTGGTGCTCGACGGCGCCGATTTTGATTACAGCGCCGTCGGGCGCGAGATTGCCGAAGAGAACGCACAGCGAGCCACGCGCGGAGTGCGGCTCGGTAATGGGCCGGATGCACTGCTGGTCGAGATTCCGGACGGCCTCGATGTTTTCGCCGACCGTCTTGCCGGTGACGGTGAGCGCGTCGAGGAAGAGCGCTCCGGGTTTCTGCGCCAGCTCCTTGAGCAGCGCGGGTACGCCACCGGCAGCGTCGACATCCTGGATGTGCCACTGCCGATTTCCATCCCACGCCGGTGAGACTTTCGCCAGATGCGGAACGCGCTCGGCGACGTCGTTGAATCGCGCCAGCGGATACTCGACCCCCGCTTCGTGCGCGACGGCGATGACGTGCAGCAGAGTGTTGGTGGATCCGCCCATCGCGACGTCGAGGGCGACGGCGTTGTCGATTGCGTCGGCGGTGACGATGTCGCGGAAACGAATTCCCTGACGCAGCAGCTCGAGCACCTGCTGTGCGGCGGCGCGGGCCAGCTCGTGCCGTTTCGGTGACACCGCGAGAATTGTCCCATTGCCGGGCA
>Ga0310811_10014716_pt1 | contig 10216 bp, 8 predicted proteins | sample YCmetagenome_FD_207642 | JGI IMG/M metagenome (GOLD analysis project Ga0310811, IMG submission 207642) | Soil microbial communities from experimental microcosm in Duke University, North Carolina, United States - YC | ecosystem: Engineered > Artificial ecosystem > Soil microcosm > Unclassified ... | reverse complement strand
CATTCCTGGGCGCATCATCAATCTCGCTTCGGGGTTCGTCTCGATCGAGTTTGGCCTCAAGGGCCCCAATCACGCCGTGGTCACGGCCTGTTCGACCGGCGCGCATGCCCTCGGCGATGCCGCGCGCATGATCGCGCTCGGCGACGCTGATGTGATGGTCGCCGGGGGCGCCGAGTCTCCGGTCAATCGCCTTTCGCTCGCCGGTTTTGCGGCGCTGCGCGCGCTGTCGACGGCCTTCAACGATGAGCCGACGCGGGCGTCGCGTCCCTACGATAAGGCGCGCGACGGCTTCGTCATGGGCGAGGGCGCCGGCGCCGTCATTCTCGAAGAACTCGAACACGCCAAGGCGCGCGGCGCCAAGATCTACGCCGAACTCGTCGGCTATGGTCTCTCCGGCGATGCCTATCACATCACCGCCCCGGCGCCCGATGGCGATGGCGCCTATCGCTGCATGAAGATGGCGCTGAAGCGCGCCAATCTCAGCGCCGATGACGTCGATTACATCAATGCGCATGGCACCTCGACGCCGCTCGGCGACGAGATCGAACTCGGCGCCGTGCAGCGCCTCGTCGGTAATGCCGCCGGCCGCATTTCCATGTCGTCGACCAAGTCGTGCATCGGTCATCTGCTCGGCGCCGCCGGCGCGGTCGAGGCGATCTTCTCGATCCTGGCGATCCGCGACAAGGTCGTGCCGCCGACCATCAATCTCGACAATCCGTCGGTCGAGACGCCGATCGATCTAGTGCCGCACAAGGCGCGTGAGCGCGAGGTGAACGTGGCGCTGTCGAACTCGTTCGGTTTCGGCGGCACCAACGCCTCGCTGATCTTCAGCCGCTACAACGGTTAGCACCGGCCGTGGTCGGTGCGGTCGCGCCGGACGCATGGGCCGGTGTCGCACGGGGCGAATCGCGGCCGGACCGTGCCAGATGGGGCCCGTGATATGGGCCGTGGAGAAGTCCCGCGCTTTCGCCACATTTCTTCCTAACCTGAACAATCTGCTGCTAATTTTGCCCCGGCGGGTTACCGTCCGGCGCTTGGAAGCCGGCCGGCGTGTCGCGTTGGCAGCCAACTTCCGCCGCGGTGCGGACACAGCTATCCGGCATGGCCTCCGGATCGTAGTGACGGGCGACCGGGACGATCGGGTAACGGCGGGCGGCCAACTGGAAGAATGAGCGAGAGCAGACTTTGACCGCGGGACTTCCACCAGACCAGAACGGTCCTGACGCAGCGGCTTCGGCGCCGACGCGGCGCGGGCCCTTTGCGCGAGCCGCCGCGACGGCCGTGCCGCCGCCCATTGGCAAGCCGCCGCGCAGCCCGCGGGCGGCGCTTGAACCCGAGAAGGTGCCGGGACCACGCCGCGCTTCAGCTCGCGCGCGCCATCCGATGGTGGTGTTCGGCAATGCCATCTTCACGCTGCTCGTCATCATCTCCGTCGCCATCGGCGGCGGCCTGTTCATCGGCAAGCAGAAGTTCGACCAGCCGGGTCCGTTGAGCGACGACAAGATCGTCAACATTCCCTCGGGCTACGGCGTCAAGGACATCTCCGATCTTCTTCAGCGTGAGGGCGTGATCGATCAGCCCTATGTCTTCTTCGGCGGCGTCATGGTGCTGAAGGCGCGCGGCCTGACGCTGAAGCATGGCGAATACAAGTTCGTTAAGCACGCGAGTCTGTCCGACGTCGTTGAAACATTGAGCGAAGGCAAGGTGGTGCAGCACGCCTTCACCGTGCCGGAAGGGCTCACCTCCGAACAGATCGTGCAGCGTCTGCTGGAGACCGATGCGCTGTCGGGGCAGATCAAGGAAATTCCCCGCGAAGGTTCGTTGCTGCCGGAGACCTATAAATTCACGCGCGGCATGTCGCGCGAGCAGATACTGGGCCGCATGGAGCAGGCGCAGAAGCGCGTGCTGCAGGAAGTCTGGGCGCGGCGCTCGTCGGATCTGCCGAGCCAGGTGCAGACTCCGGAGCAACTGGTGACGCTGGCCTCGCTGGTCGAAAAGGAAACCAGCCGCGATGACGAGCGCACGCGCGTTGCCGCCGTGTTCGTCAATCGCCTCAAGGCAAAGATGCGGCTGCAGTCGGATCCGACCATCATTTACGGCCTGACCGGCGGAAAGGGCGCGCTGGGCCGGCCGATCATGAAGAGCGAGATCGAGCAGGCGACGCCTTACAACACCTATACAATCGAAGGACTGCCGCCGGGCCCGATCGCCAATCCCGGCCGCGCCTCGCTCGAGGCCGCTGCCAATCCGGCGCGCACCAAAGAGCTCTACTTCGTCGCCGACGGCACCGGTGGCCACGTCTTCTCGGACAGCTATGCCGAGCACCAGAAGAACGTGGCCAAGCTGCGCGCGATCGAGCGCGGCGCCGCCGCGCCGGCAGGGACCGTGCCGGCCGACGTCGCAAAGCCGGTTGAAACGCCGAAGCCGCCGGAAGCAGCCAAGCCGGTCGAACCCGCCAAGCCGAAGAGCGGCGCGCGGCGGTAACGAAGTGGTTTCCTTCTCCGATTTTTGCGCCGGGCGCCGTTCCCACGCCGCCGCGATTTGCTCTATGGTCGCGCCGGATTTGTCGCGATCGAAGACGAAAGAATAAGAACTATGGCGCTGTCGAGCATGACCGGATTCGCGCGTGGCCAGGGCGTGACCGGCACCTATGCCTGGAGTTGGGAACTCAAATCGGTGAACGCCAAGGGCCTCGATGTCCGGCTGCGTTTGCCGCCGGGCTGGGACGCGGTTGAGGTCGCGGTGCGCAAGGCGGCGAACGATGCGCTGGCGCGCGGCACCGTCTATGGCAACCTCAGCGTCGAGCGCAAAGGCATGGCGCCGACCGTGAAGATCAACGAGCCGGTGCTGTCGGCGATCATCGCCACGCTCGACCAGATCGACAATCGCGTCGTCGGCGCCGGCCGGCCAACGCTCGACGGCATTCTGGGCCTGAAGGGCGTTCTCGAACTCAGCGAAGACGACGAAAAGCCGGAGGAGCGCCGCGCCGCCGAGCAGGCGATCACCGCCGGCTTCAACGCCACGCTGGCCGATCTCGTCAAGATGCGCCGCGCCGAGGGCGCCACGCTCGGCGAACTGCTGACGACACGGCTCAACGAGATCGCGACGCTTGCCGCCCGCGCCGAGGCGGCGCCGGGCCGCAAGCCCGAAGCGATCAAGGCGCGTCTCGCCGAACAGGTGGCGGCGCTGATGGATGCCTCGCAGCGCTTCGACAGCGACCGGCTCTATCAGGAGGCTCTTCTGCTCGCGAGCAAGGCGGACATCCGCGAGGAGCTCGATCGACTGGCCTCGCACGGCACTCAGGTGCGCAAATTGCTCTCCGAGGGCGGGCCCGTCGGCCGCCGGCTCGATTTTCTGGCGCAGGAACTCAACCGCGAATCGAATACGCTGACCGCCAAGGCCAACGACGTCGAACTCACCAATATCGGCCTCGAACTGAAGACCGTGGTCGAACAGTTCCGCGAGCAGGTGCAGAACCTGGAATGAACGACGAACCCGACATCACACGCCGTGGCATCATGCTGGTGCTGTCGTCGCCATCCGGCGCCGGCAAGACCACGCTGACGCGCAATCTGCTCGAACGCGAAAACATCGATTATCCCGGCAAGCTCACGCTATCGATTTCGGCGACGACGCGGCAGAAGCGGCCGAGCGAGATCGAGGGCACGCATTATTACTTCGTCACCAAGACGCGCTTCGAGGCGATGCGCGACCACGGCGAACTCCTTGAATGGGCCGAGGTGCACGGCAATTACTACGGCACGCCGCGTGAACCGGTGGAGCGGGCCCTGTCGGAAGGCCGCGACGTGCTGTTCGACATCGATTGGCAGGGCACGCGCCAGCTCATCGAAAAGATGCGTGACGACGTCGTCACGGTATTCGTGCTGCCGCCGACGGCGCAGGATCTCAAGTCGCGCCTGGTGCGCCGCGCCGAGGATAGCGAAGCGGTGATCGCGCAGCGCCTGCGCAACGCCGCGGAAGAATTCCAGCACTGGAACGAATACGATTACATCCTGGTCAACCGCGACCTACAGAAGAGCTTCGAGCGGCTGCGCGCTATCCTCACGGCGGAAAGATTGAAGCGCGTGAAAATGCCGAACCTCAACGACTTCGTCGACAAGCTGTTGACGGAATTGAAGGCGCTGACGCCGTAGCTGGAAGCTCCGTCATGACCTGCGCAAAGCAGGTCAGGCCAACTTCAGTTTCACATATTCCTGTGCCAGCGCGACGAAGCCGGCGACGTCGATTTCCTCGGCGCGCGCCGTCGGTTCGATATTGGCATTGGCCAGGAGTGCCGCGGTATCGACGCCGAGGGATTTGAGGCTCTGCCGCAGCATCTTGCGGCGCTGGCCGAAGGCGGCCTCGGTCACGCGCTGAAGCGTTTCAGAGTCACAAGGGATCGGCCGCTCGATCGGCACCAGCCGCACCACCGACGACGTCACCGACGGCGGCGGCACGAAGGCCGACGGCGAAACATCGAACAGGATCTTGGCCTCGGTGCGCCAGCCGGCGAGTACGGCGAGGCGGCCATAAGCCTTGTCGCCGACGCGGGCGACGATGCGCTCGGCCACTTCGCGCTGAAACATCAGCACCATCTGATCGTAGAACGGCGGCCACGGCTCGGCGGTGAGCCATTGGATCAGCAGCGCCGTGCCGACGTTGTAAGGCAGGTTGGCGACGATCGCGGCGCGCTCGGGGCCGAGCAGCGCGTCGTAGTCGGCCTCGAGGGCGTCGCCGGCGACGATGTCGAGGCGGCCGGGATAATAAGCCGCGATCTCTTCGAGCGCGGCGATGGCGCGCTCGTCACGCTCAATAGCGACGACGCGGCGGGCGCCGAGCGAGAGCAGCGCGCGCGTCAGGCCGCCGGGACCGGGGCCAACCTCGACGACAGTCGTCGCCTCGAGCGGCTCGGCGGCCCGCGCAATGCGGGCGGTGAGATTGAGGTCGTGCAGGAAGTTCTGGCCGAGCGATTTCTTCGGCCGCAAGCCGTGGCGGCTTATGACGTCACGCAGCGGCGGCAGATCGTCGATCGAACCCATGGTTTGCTATGTGGCCGTGGCCAGTGTCGGCGTTCTCGCCGAAATGCGCGCGGCGAGGGCGAGGGCGGCAACGAGGCTGGACGGATCCGCCTTTCCGGTGCCGGCGATATCGAAGGCGGTGCCGTGGTCGGGCGAGGTGCGCACGAAGGGCAGCCCTAGAGTGACGTTGACGCCGTGGTCGAATGCCAGCGTCTTGATCGGGATGAGGGCCTGGTCGTGATACATGCACAGCGCCACGTCGTAGCTGGCGCGCGCGCGGGCGTGAAACATCGTATCGGCAGGCAGCGGGCCGACTGCGTCGATGCCTTCGGCGCGCAGCGCGGCGACAGCCGGCGCGACGATGTCGCGATCCTCTTCGCCGAGCGAACCGTTCTCGCCGGCGTGCGGGTTCAAGCCCGCGATGGCGAGCCGCGGGCGGGCGATGCCAAACCGGTCATGCAGGTCGCGCGCGGTGATGCGCCCGGTGTCGACGATCAGCTCCTTGCTCAGCCGGCTGACGACGTCCTTGAGCGGCAGATGGATGGTCACCGGCACGACGGCAAGTTCGGGCGACCACAACAGCATCACCGGCTGTGCCTTCCGGCCGGTGGCTTCTTCCGCAAGTTTGGCGAGGAACTCGGTGTGGCCCGGTTCGGCGAAGCCGGAACGATAGAGCACGTTCTTCGCGATCGGATTGGTGACGAGCGCCGATGCGCGCCCCGCCATCACGTCGGCGACCGCGCGCCGGATCGAGCTGATAGCCGCGGGGGCACTGCTGGCGTCGGGCTTGCCCGGCTGCGCGGTGACCTTCATGTCGAGCGGCACAACCGGCAGGGCACGGTCGAAGGTCTCGACGGCCTGCGCCGCCGTGACGGTCTTGACCGGGACGTCGATGCCGAGCGCGGCGGCGCGCGCCCGGTAAAAATCCGGATCGCCGATGACGTAAAACGGCGGCACGTCGAATTCGCCGCGCCGCCGCCAGACGTCGAGTGTGAGTTCTGGTCCGATCCCGGCCGGCTCACCCAATGTCAGCGCGACAGGAAGGCCGGCGGGTATCATCGCTTGTATTCGATCATCGCGGAGCGACGGATGTCTTCCAGGAATTTCTTGGATTCCGCCTCGTAGCGCTCGTTGTACAGCTTGTCGCGCATTTCGCGCTTGGCCGGCGAATCCGAGGTGGTCTCTTTCTTGTTGCACAAGGCGAACATCTGCCAGCCCTGCGGCGTGGCGTCGGGCGAGCTGAGGCGGCCGATTTCGAGCTTGGCGAGCACGTCGCGCAGTTGCTCGGGCAGCTCGGCGGAACTGCGCGTCACCGGCTCGCGGACCGCGACATCGCGAAGCGCGCGCGCCAGCTTCACACCGGAATCGCAACTGACAAAGCGGCTGCGCAGGTTCTCGGCTTCGCGCCGCTTGCTCTCGACGACGGCCGGCGGCGACCCGTTGGGAACGATCACGGTCACAGGATAGAGCGTGTAGACGTAGCCGGCGACGGTGTCGGACGAATTGGTGCCGCGCATGGCGTTGGCGACATCGGCATCGCCGATCTCGAGCGAGGTGCCGAACCGGCCGCGAACCAACTGGGTCCAGATAAGCTGGGCTCGCAAGCGTGCCTTCAGCGCGGCCGGCGAAATGCCGCTGCGTCCCAGAACCTGTTCGAATTGCGAGGTCGTCATCCGCTGCCGCTGCGCCATGTTGGCGAAGGCGTTGTCGACGTCCTTGTCGCTGACTTCGAGGCCGTAATACTTGCCCTTGGCGATCTTGAGCCGGTCGTCGATCAGCTCGTTGATCACTTCCTGACGGGGAGGCGCCTTGTGCGTCGAGGCCGCCATCAGCTTCGAGCGCTGTGCAATATCCAATTCGGTTATCGGCGAGCCGTTGGCGATGACCACGACCTGGGCCCGCGCCGGCACCGAAGCCGACAGCGCCGCGGCGACGACCGCGCAGCCGAACCAGAGGCCGATCGTTCGGCGTTTCATGCAGTTTCCCGACATCATCTCATCCATTGTACCGAGGCGGGGGCCGGTTGGGCCGGGCCGCCGCGCCGAGCGCTACTGCGCGGTGCTGCTGAGCGACTGGCTGACCGAGGTGCTCCCCAGCGTGCGCAGGCTCAGTTGCAGCATGACCGTGTGGTTATTCTCGACGTTCCCACTATACGTGTAATTTGTAATGTAATTCACGGCTAAGATGAGGCAGTCGTCGATATAGCCGAGGCCCAGGCGGGTCTGGGAAAACTTCTTTTCGTTGATGTCGTAGAGCGCCGAGCCGAGCAGGACCCAGTTGGCGTCAAGTTTGTACTGGCCGGAGCCGAGGATGCCCTGACGACGGTCGAGGAAGCCGATCAGCGGCTGTGCCGCATAGTCGCCATAAAGGACGGACGCGGACCAGCGGTCGAAAGAGGCGGTCGATTCCACTTCCAGCCGCTGCAGGGCGAAGGTGTCCTGATCGAAGCGGAAGCGCGAGCTGAACGTGTAAGTGCTGTTCGGCTGGTACGCGACCCGCGCCACGTAGTCCGAGCGGCGGGTGTCCAGGCCGCTGTCGAGGCCGGTATTGGTCGCGTCGCTGACGGCGAAGGAGTTCTGCCCAAACAGGCTGTAGGACTGGCCGAACAGCGCGTTGATAAAGCCGCCCTTGTTGAACTGGGCGGTGTACTGGACGCCGTAATTGGCGCGGCTGCCGCCTTCGACGCGGTCGTAGCCGGAGAACTTGTCGACCTTGAACAGGTTCGTGTCGTCGAAGATCAGGCTCTGCGCATCCTCGTTCACCCACTTGCCGATCTGGCTCTCATTCGGCCGCAAGATGATCTGCGCGATCGGCTCGATCGTCTGCGTGCCCCAGGAGCTCACGTTGATGAAGGGGAAGCGGTATTCGAGGCCGACGGTCGGCATGGCGCGGACCAGATCGGTCTCGCCCGTGCTGAGGTAGTTGCCGACGCTCGGATCGTTGGTGACGTTCATCGAACCGGCATCGACGCGGACCGAAGCGAACGGCTTGAACACCTGGCCGAGGCCGTCGGTGATGCTGCGGCTCCAGTGCGCTTCCGAGGAGAAGCGGTTGAAGTTGCCCGGGGCGCCGCGCAACAGACAGTTCGACGATGTCTTCACGCGCGAGTCGGCGGTGTTGCAGGCGCCGCTCGCCAGCGACGTCGTGTTTATCGCATCGAAATTGGCTTGCGTGCGCGACAGGCTGGTGAAGTTGAAGTTGAAGCCGAGTTCGCCGCCGACAACCGGATGATCAACCGTGTACATGTAGTCGATCACCGGGTGCACGACCGGGATCTGCGACTGGGTGTCGGCTTCCGACAGGCCCAGATAGTAGATGCTGCGCGCGTCGAAGTAGCTGCGGTTGCCCTTGCCGGTCAGGTAGAGCTGCGACACGCCTTCGGTGATGCCGGTCTGCAGCGGGTCGTTGATCCGGTAGTGCGACAGGCGCGGGTTGTAGTCCTGGATGAAGGACTTGTCCGACACCATCAGCGCGTCCCAGCCCCACGCCCACTTCTCGTTGATCGCGAAGCGGCCGCTCGTTTCAACGCTGCCGCGGTTGTCGCGATACCCGGGAGTCGACGTGCCGTCGCTGCGCAGGAAATAGCCCGGATCGTTCTGGTGAATGCCGGCGGCGCGGATCGAATAGGAACCGTTGATCAGGCGCTGGCGGAATTCGCCCTCCATCAGCAGGCCCTGCTTGGTCGTCATCATCGGCGCCAGCGTAAGGTCATAATCCGGCGCCAGCGCCCAGTAATAGGGGATCTCGACGGCGACGCCGTATTTCGAGCTCGAGGCGACCGACGGCATCAGGAAGCCGGTCTTGCGCTTCACCGTCGGATCCGGCGCCGAGAAATAGGGCAGGTACATCATCGGCTGGCCGAAGAACTCGATCCGCGCGTCCTCGAAGTAGATCATCTTCTCACCCTGATCATGGATGATCCGGGCGGCTTTGACCTGCCAGAGCGGCGGCTTCGTGGGGTTGTCCTTACAGGGTTCGCAGGCGGTGTAGACGCCGTTGTGGAACACCGTGTAGTTGCCCTTGGTGCGGTCGGCGCGGGCGGCGGCCATACGCGTGCGGTCCGGGGTTTCCAGACGCAGCGAGTCGACGAACCCGTCACGATAGTCGTCGGAGAGATCCATGATCTCGCCGTGGGTCACCTTGCCGTCTTCTTCGGTGAGCCGGACGTTGCCTTCGGCGTGCAACCGCTTGGTCTTCTGGTCGTAGACGACCTTGCGTGCCTCGAGGGTCGAGCCGCCGTAGTACATCTGCACGTTGCCGACAGCGGAGACGCGGTTATTGGCGTAATCGTAGTCGATCTCGTCCGCCTGGACGAGCATCTGCTTGTCGCCGGACTTGTCGCGCTCGATCGCGGCCTTGGATTTGGCCTTGGGCGGGGGCGGCGGCGGGAAATCGATTGTGGTTTGGGCGTGCGCCGGCGACCACGAACCCATGCCGGCGACGGCGAGAACGAGGACGGTCAGAACGCTGAATGCGCCGCGGCGAAAACGCCTCGGCGCTGGCGGACGCGTGCGGAAACGCAGCGCCATCAGCCGTCCTCCTGATACAACAACGCTACAAACCCCGTCAGGCCGCCCACGAGCACAGGCAGCCAGGCCGCTGCCACAGGGTGCATCAGGTCGGCCTTGCTTAGGTCCTCGGTCACCTTCTGCAGGATATAAAGCAGAAAGCCGGCGGCAACGCCACTTAAAACCATCTTTTGGATGCCGCCGAACCGGAAAAACCGTAAACTGACGGCCGCTGCAAGGAAAACCATGGCAGCCAGAAAGAACGGGCGGGCGAGAAGCTTCTGGAACTGCAATCTATAGCCTGCGGCAACAAGTCCAGCGTGGTCGGCGATCTGGATATACAGGGGTAATTCCCAGAAAGGTACGGTCTCGGGGGTTGCAAAACTCTCGCGAACCTGTTCCGGCGTCAGGCTGGTCTTGAATCGGAAGTCGGCAAGATCGACCGGCAGGGTCTGCAGTTCATAGACCCGGGCGTTGAACAGGTGCCAGACCCCTGGCTCCAGGACCGCGGACCGCGCCTCGATCCTCTGCCGGAAGTGGCCGGACGGGTCGAAGGTGAACACCGTCACCCCGAACAGCGACACGCCCTGATCACGGCTGGACTTGGCGTTGATGATGGCCTGGCCGCTGTCGGTGCGCTGGCTGAGCCAGAACGGGCCGCCGCCTTGCGCGCTGCCCGTGTTCTGACCG